>Ga0157363_1001797_pt1 | contig 18293 bp, 4 predicted proteins | sample AttsexASBM1_FD_111477 | JGI IMG/M metagenome (GOLD analysis project Ga0157363, IMG submission 111477) | Fungus gardens microbial communities from leaf cutter ant in Ribeirão Preto, State of São Paulo, Brazil - Atta sexdens ASBM1 | ecosystem: Host-associated > Fungi > Mycelium > Unclassified ... | reverse complement strand
TTTCAGTAATGTAACGTTTCCAATTCGTTACAAGTAATGTTTGACTTTTCTAACTCTAATGTTATCATTACCGTTATGAAAAATTCACAACGTCATTATCAAATTGTTATTGTAACAAAGTAAATGACAACAAAGTAAAATATGATAAAAAGTAACGACATGTAACGCGTACTTCTATTTCTTGCTTTTAGGTAAAATAATCTTGAAAAATATACAATCTATTTTATTTTTTGTTAATAAATATTTGCTAATTAATGTTTATTTTAAAAAACAAGATTTTTTTTAAAAGATACCTCTCCTGCACGAATACTTTTCGCACTCACTGTAATCATTTTGACATTTTGACATTTTGATCCAACAAAATTATTTTCTAATATAATAAGTAGCTAAATTTTTAGATACTTCAGCAAAATCTCTTTCTTTCCATGGATAATCTAGTAAAGTAAAACTTCATCAGACATGTAGATCTATCACCTTCCACCCATAATAATTTTCAAGACATTTGAGGTTCCACAATCAATTGGATTTGCTTTCTCGTAACGTCGTTATCGAACGTGGATCCTCGTCACTTGGAGGACAACAGATGTGGGACGATGAGTTATGCACAGTTTATCTTTCAGTTGAACGACTAGGTAGCCGTAATGAGGCCAATGAGGACTGAGTTATCGTCACGAACCAACTTCGCAAATATTGAAACTAACTTTCCTTACTGCAACGAGACATATCAAATTGTTTAAAAAGTAAAAGAATCAAAAACTTATTTGGTAAAATTAAGTCCCTCATGAGATTTTATATAATCTCTGTTGTTAATATTGAGTATAAAGGTTGTAATAATTCTGTAAAGAAAATTGCACAATCAATTTTTTAAGAGAAACTGCTAATTCTTTGACAACTTATTAATTTCGTTAATTAATAATGTTTTCTGATTGTCCGCTATGACATGAGATCCAAATTATGCTCGTGTCGAAGAAGCTTTATTTACCGCATTTATTTAAATTGCAAAGACGTGCGTCTTAGAATCCATGGCCTATACACTTATACACATATACCGTGGTACGTGCAGTTCTCATACTCATACAGCTCGTCTGGATGCTTTCACGATCGCGGTTTATTGCGACAGTCGTCACGACAAGGCCATGGATTTTCATCGTAAATAATAAATTCAAAGGACGTATATAATATATACATCCTACGATTTTATTTTCACAGAGACGCGATTGTAGCCAGGCTTGGAACAAAAGTCTTGAGTATATTTCATGAAAGTGACGATTACAGATTTGACATAAAAAACGGAAAGAACGATTTTGCTAAAATATCTAAAAATTTAGATAGATCCAAAAATATTATGTAGATCCAAAAATAATTTTATTGGACTATCAAAGTAATTACGTAGGAAACTCAAACACGATGAGTAATGCTGCAAAAAGTTTTGAAATTCTAGCAAAAACTTTCTTTCTGTGAATAATGATTTGAAAGTTAAGGAGGAAATAAAAAATTTCCACGTCGTTTTGATATCAATAATGTCTATTAAATTATTATCTGTGCTATTTTTGATACAGTTCCCATTACGTGATATATAGTTGCCCGTCAATTTGAGTTTCATGAAATATACATATGACCGGTGCAACCGAAGATGCAAGTTCTTCCACACGCGAGACATCCTTTTCTACGTGACGGATCGCTTATATGGTCCTTATGTGCGCTTCTTGCACGCAAGATCCTTCTCACGCGAGGCACTCTGAGAAAATTTATTGTATCCTAATGCGATGCCTTGGACATAATACATATTCAATGAATAAAGCCGTCCCCGATGAACTTTACGTACTCGTGTAAAATGTTATCGATTCAGTCCGTTTCTGTCATTGATTAAAAGTCCATGAAATGAAAGTAATCGCAAGAATCAAAATCTCTTTTAGTTGATGATGAATCAAGATCTCCGCAAATGCAAGAACGGAATGCGATTACATTTTTTAGAACTATCGACTGTAAATTAAAAAGTAGAATCTAAATACTAAAGATGCGTGGAATGCGAGAACATTTATTGTAATAATCGAATACTGTAAATTAAGAAGAAGGATCTAAATACTATGAAAAACAAAGAAACAAGCTGCGTAGATTTCACTTCAAAGATTCAACTAAAAAGATCGGTTTGAAAAGGAAATAGGCAAACGCTGAATTAATAATAACACAGTACTCTTAAGTCCTCTATATTCTCTGAGTATTTAGATCATTTGTAATTTACAATATTCCATGGCGATTTACGACGCATAATTTAGCCTAGAGCGCACCGGAATCGCGCGACGATCGATTAATGGTGCTTTCTTCACTGTAGCGATGAAGAAATGACACTAAACCGACCGTCTTATTATTAATTCTCGATGATACCTGGCTCGAGAAGGCTCAGCTTCGCGGGTGGCGCATTCGTATAGTTCTGCTGGCCGTGTATCCTAGCGCCGCAGGTCCATAGACCTTCCTGCTCGGCGAGAGCATGGCTCAGGCGGACGCTGCAATCGCGAGCCTCGTTTCCGGCTGCTGGGAACTGCTTCACCACCACGGTGGTGTTAGAATTGACTGGGTTGAGTGACCACCGGCACTGCTCCACTGCCGAGGACGTCACGCAGCGCAGCAGAACGCTGCCTCCGGAAGAAATTTGAATATCCTGCGACAGCTCTGAGAACTTTACTTCCTCTGGAAAGAGATGTTAGCGACACGTTAGAATCAGAATTAGAATGTAAAAAATTAAAATGAAAATTAATCCACTGTGATAAATCAGAACGAATTTCCAAAAAGGTAAGAACGGATTCGATTTGATGATCTGTTCATTTTTCAGTTGATCAATGCATAAAATAGATTAAAAAATTGAATAATAACATGAAACTTTTTTCTTTGTTTATTTATAGATAAAACTGTTAGATATCAAAGGAATAATGATAATCCAATTCCTTAAATAACAATTTGTTATTTTTAACTTTTATGTCGAAATATAAATGTCAAGGTATAAATCAATCCACTTCTGTGGTTAGTTTCGATGTAAACATATATATAAATATATGCACTTAGTAAATAATATAAACTTGAGTCAAATTTATTACATTTTTTTTTAGTTAAATTCCTTAACTTAGTTGTTTTTAGTTAAATTAACGACATTGAGTAGAGATATAATTTGACATTATGAATTTAATAATAAAAACATACAAAATTTAACTGACTTTAAGTAATTGCTATAAAAAAAGAAACGTTTTAATTGACGAAATCAATTAGAGGATTAAAGATCAGAAAGGAGAAAAAAGAAGACTACATAAAAAAATCATAAGCATCTTTTACCTTGCTCGTAAACCACGAGTTTCGCAGATGGCGATGTCAGAACGGTATTAAGCGACACGATGGAAACTTGACAACTCCAGTAACCCTGCTTCTCCGTGTACACATGCGAAAAGTGAAGCGAGCAATCGCGACCGAGATCACCGTTGCTCGGGAATTCATTAAGGACGATCTCCGGATCATTGCCGTGCAGCGGCTTCCACGTCCACACGCATTTTTCCACGCGGCTGCTGGTGACGCATTTCAACGTGGCCTCTGCACCTACTGGTACGGCCGTGTCAGTCGGCACCTCGACGAAGCTCACTTTAGCTGGAATCGGCCGTCATGATAAGAAAAATTCACGAATAGAAGCCGAGGGATGTAGAAAAAGTATTTAGATCTATGTGAATAACGTTGGTGGATTCTATTTTTTTGCCGAAAGCATATAAAAAATAAAATTTTGAGAAATTCTTAACGATGCAACGTTATGTAAATTTTACAGAAATATTAGATGATATTGAAAATTTTGGAAAGGAGTCTATATAAATATAATGCTGAATTTTTGAAATTGATAATATTGTAATAACAAAAAGTTTTAATCATAAAAATATTAAGCAATATTATTTATACATGTATTTATGTATAATTATGTATACTTACGTATCGTTTCTTAAAATTTTAAATTTTGATACCTAATAATTTTTTATCTTCAAAATATTCTGGGGAGATCAAATAAAATTGAATTTAATTAGTCATTACTGCTCTATACGAATGCAATTTGTAACTGCGTTAGAATTAGTTTTCATTTAATATAAATTAGACGAAATGTAAGAGAAAGATGAAATGTAGGAAGGGAAAGTGCAGTCGAATTATACGAGAATTATACTGAATTCGGATATCAATAACTCAAAGCGTATTAAATTTTTAATTACTTCTTTTTGTTTCATTATAGTTAATATTAACATTAGAGATTATAAACATGAGATCTTAATTTCACAATTAAACAAAAAAAGTACAGACATTTGAAATAGATATTATTATGTTTACAATTATAAATTTAAATTTCTTAATATTAACACCGTTTTACTATTTTTTTATAGCAATCAATTTTCACATCATCTCACGCCAAGACATCAATCCATTCGTAACTGCGCGAAACATTAACCGTAATTGCACGAGTATTCTTTCGCACGGCGCTCATAATTGCATAGCAATCGGATCGGACGTCCGATATTGATCACACAATTGTAGGATTTGGGCATATTTCTTAATTAAACGTAACTGTCGCGTACCTGTAGGCAGGAGGCTAACAGTCGCCGCGGGCGCCGTGTGCAGGATACCGTCGGGCGTTAAACGTACGCCACAAGTCCACAGACCTTCCTCCTCGTACAATATGTTCTTGAATCGCACGGAACAGTCGTGTTCAGCGTCCTTGTTTGGAGTGAACTTCTTCACCATCAGTGGTTCCTTGCTCGAGTTCGACGCCCTCCATGACCACTCGCACTGTATCACCGGCTTGTTCGCCAAGCACCGTAGGAAGACCGATTCGCCGGCTGCAACCTGCACGCCGCGCGACAACTGCACGAACTCGACTATAAAAGGGAAGCAAAAGCTCTTCGATGGTTTTTCAATCGCGGAATGAATCGCATAAGATCGATTGGAATCATCGTGACGCAAAGTAAATGTGACATTGTTGAATATTTTTCAATATTCAATTACCAATAATTATTAATAATAATTATTTCACAAAATTATCAAAAGTAGTTGGTTTAAAATATATATATGAGACATTATTCAAATCACTGAAAGACGATTTTAATTGTATTAAAGATGTTTGTACTAATTATTTAACTTGTTAAAATATATAGATGAGCATTGAACTTTAAAACAATAAAAAATTATATAATTTTTTGTTATTTAAAATATGTGCCTTACATTTTTGTTATTAAACACGAATTTTAACTTCAAGAAAATTATGAAATGTAAAATATATATAATTATTCTTATATTTTCTTTGTTGCATTTTCAATTAATCATTATACAATTTTTTACACGTAAAAAATTTAATCAATTAATTTATGTCAATATAAAAATAAATAAAACAGATTACATGTGTAAACGTCAGTATAATTAATTAGACATTACAATACTAAGAAAATCGACCGAGGAACATTCAAGTGAAGATATAAGTGAAGAAAGAAACATATTTGGTCAAAGCGAGTCTTAGTATCTAATAGTATTTTTATATGAATTTTATAATTTCCAATTCAAGCAAACGGCGAACTAATTAAATACCTTCCGATATGAGAAAACGGACAGGAGTCGCCTGAGTGAAGGAGGAATTCGGATCTACTCGCGCACCGCAGGTCCAGTAGCCTTCTTGCTCCGGTAGGACGTTCTTGAACTTGATACTGCATTCCGTACTGTCATTACCAAAGGCTGGAAACGATTTCACGTCGAGGTTCCAGGGTTGCGACTGGTTCAGCTGCCGCCAGGACCACTGGCATTCGCGCACCGGCGACTTCGTCTGACACATTATTTGCGCCGAGGATCCTGCCGGCACTTCAACGACATTCTCGTGCTTCGCGAATGTAATAAGAATGCCTGAAACGCGCGCCAGTTGCACCTTCGATATCTCTTACATAATTTGAAAACAAGGGATTCGAAAGTTAATTAGAAAGATCAACTCGCGAAAATATAATTAAAAATGAAACTCGTCGCAATTAATTATTTCTCTTTCTTTCTTTCTTCATTCTGTACAGTACGAGGCCTTGTATGCTAGCACTTTCATTTTCAGATTCTCTAATTAATTCGAAATCGACCTTTTCTGAAAGGAAATGTATATTTATAATGTTTATATGTTTCATATAGCAATATAGCATGATTCATTCGCGATAGTTATCGAAGTAAATCGAATTCGAATGGAAACAACATTTTCATGATTCACTTGTCTTTCACTTTTTGGATGACTCATTCGGAGGATCATTGTCAAAACTCAAAACTAAATCTAATACAAGTATAGTCATATGAATAAAAAATTAAACATTACTGATAATTTAGTATCAAATTTTAATTAAATATTGAAACACAGTGCAAAATAAATGATGATATTTTACGTCACAAAATTCTGAAAAAAATATTATAATCGTTGACACAATTGATAAAAACAAAGAGCGACATCAAGAGTGTTTTGTCACCAAGAATTCGAGGTCATCCAAAAGCAACTACGTAAATACATTGTGCTTATTCACCACACTCACGCGATTAAAATTGTAAACAAAGAACAGGATTATACGATTCAAACAGTTTTATCTTGTGGAATATCAGAAATATAGACAGATTAATAAAAGATAAGTGACAGTCTTATCGAATTTTCAAACAACTTGTCTGTAATTAATTATAATATTTAATCCGAAGTCTAATTAAATTGATTTATCAATAGAATAAAGAACATAAAAGAAGAAAGAAAAATAATTTTATTATAATACTAAAAGATTGTTTAATTATAATATTTTTATACTTAAGAATTTTTTCTTTTAAAAATATAATTTCTCTTGTTATAAACATAGACATAAGTATTTCAAGACAAAAAGTAAAACTAACTTAGATTAAATTTGATCGAGTATGAGAAGATATCAAGATATCATATCTAAAAGTATATCTAAAAGTACAGAAATTTTGAAATCGATGAGATTAACAAGATTGGAATGAATCCTACCGTGATTAACATTGACGATGCTAAGCTTGGCAGGATCGGTGCTAGTGAAAGGATCGTTGGTCGAGGCTCTCGCCGCGCAAGTCCAGTATCCTGTCTGCTCGTGCTTAGTGCTGGAGAATCTCACGGAGCAATCGTTACTGTTATTCCCGAACGCGGGAAACTGTCGTACGGGCAATGGGTGGGTCGTGGGAGTTGCTGTAGTTGCGATCGTTGGGATCGCCGTGGCTGAAATCACCGAGAGGTTGGTCGAGCGAACGGTATCGATGAATATTCAGCGCGTGATTACAGAATTATGAATAATGCCTGCGATATCCGGCGAATAGAAAGATAAGTCTGAACTATAAGAATAGTTACCGCGCGGACTGGATGAAAGCGATAAGAGAGAACATGTGGATGAATTTTAAAAGTGACTTGATTAACCTTGTGTTGAATTTATGATTGATGAATTGAATTTATGATAAAAAACAGCTTTAAAATTTTAAGGGAGAGATACTTTTCTATCGTTTTTATGGAATATGAGACTCTAGCCTTTCTACAGTTAAATAATTAACACACTCTAAAAACTATAGATGTGAATTTAACACCTTGCAGGGTCTATAAAATTCTCACTGTGTTGGTATTATAAATTAACACATGATGTGGATTTAACATCATGGATTTTAAATTCATACCATGATGATGTTGTGTAAAGGGGTTAAATAAATCCACACGCTATTGGTATTGTATTAATACTAAAAAGAGTGAAAATTATATAGACACTACACATCGATTCTCACGTGCATCAGGAATTGGATTTGCCGTAGAAGGAACAATGCGATATTGCGTTTACTTGTAGAAACCGGTGGGCTTTCACTAACGTCCGGAAGCGGCAAATGAACTGGTGGCAATGGCTGCCAGGACCATTGACATTCAGCCACAGGATTAACAGTACGGCATGCCAACAACACGGACGATCCCAGTTCCGTTTCCGTGTGCTCCGGGATGTCGACGAACACTACGACAATCGGCGATGACTTTGTTCCCGGCATTATATCGTCCATGGAGTGACCCTCCACTTCAGGAACGACGGTTGACTCCGAGACATTTCCGACATCTTCTTCCGATATCGTAGTCGTATTAACGGATTGGTCGATAGGAGTAGCTAAATACCAAGCAAAAAAAGCAGTAATTGTAAATTTATAATTTTTAAATTTGTTTTACTTGGAATATTTTTGTTTGTAATGAGAAATAATCGATAGATATTAATTGTGTTAAAAAAAGCAGTTTTACAATTGTAGAAAAAGCTTCTTTAATGACGTCTTATCCTTCCTTACAGAATCTAAATCAAGTTGTAGTCAAAAAATCTTACAAAATTGCTTTTTTCTGTTGAACGCAGTCATTGTAGAGCTACAAGAGAGAATCGGAAGTGAAAGAAAAAAAACATGCTTCAAAAAAATTTTTTTATGCGATAATGTCTTTCCCACGCGATAATGTAATATAGGCGTTTCTATTCTCGTGAAAGTAACGAATGATAAAAAAATCACCGACATTAAATGTGTTAATAGAACAAAGGTGTCCCTGCGTGAAAAATCGAAAGCGCAGGTCGGCAAACCGACGCCGCGAGGACATCGCAAGATGTCCAGCGCGAAGAAGAACGGATATGTGGGACATGCTGGACAGGAAGCTACTGACAGTCACGTAGACAATCGCCTTGCGTCGCGCGTCTGTCACCATGCGCAGATAGAATCAGGGTCGGATCGATAGATCGACTCGGGAATCGTTCAGATTATGTCCAAAAGCAACTGGCTTTATTTCCGTATTTGCATGACTATTTGCGGAACTGATGAAACTTTATATTGTGCAAGAATCGCTGACGCAGACATCTATCTATTGCGCAGCTAGGCAGCCGCTCACAGACATATGTTTACGGGAAATATCACGTGAATTAACTACAATTGACTACAATTATAATAGCAAGGAGAGACGCAATCAAACTTTGAAATTCATAAGGTAGATAGATTAATTTAGAATAGCGTCTGTAAACATTAATTTATCGATTACTTTAGAATAATATAAATATTTATATAAGATATAAATAAGCCCAGTAGTCTCTTATACATTTATAATAAAATTTATAATAAAATAAGAACTTTTAATATCATAAAATTTTGATAAAGTATAATAATTAATAAATTAATTAATAATAATCTTGTTACATTAATTAATTATATTTCTTTTAATCATATTTTCTATATATTTATTTTAAATGTATAAAAAAAGGAGAAGAAAGTAAAGGTTTCTCAAATTATATTGTTTTTAAATTCCATTAATTTTCAAATTAATCTAAATTGTTAAAATCGTTTAGAGGGATTTTAAAACTAATGAGTTAATAAGGATTCTTTGAATCATTCACCAGCGATTGGCAAAGGAAGAGCGCCCCTGCGACCGATTGCACGCTTTCTACATGGCGAGTATGTAGTGCGTGCACAATTACAATGTCCGAAGTTGGTCCTTGGTATTGTCGCGTAACGTTCACCAGTTTATATATTAAAGCTGATGTCGTCCTCAAGACAAACGGAGCTGGTCGCTGACACTGGAAGGTCGTTTCCTTTACATTGACATACTGATTGTCGACACATGGTTTTATAGCGCTACGTGCCGTTCGATCTTATTAGACCTGATCGAGTGTCGGAATCCCCGCATGGATTCCTCTGTCGCAATCGGCCGTTGCACCAATTTCGTAACAGCCATAATTCCGTACAATGTTATGTCTTGAATGGAATCGGCGAACATGATGGAAATTCGTAAGCAGATTAATATGATATTATTCTGAAGAGTTATATATTATATGTAACTATTTTTAGTAGTAGACATACGTTTGTAAAACTAAAAATTTTAGAGTAAGATCTTATGGATTTAACTTTCACCTAAAGGACACTTGGTCCTCGCATCTTCCATTTCATGTTATTTTTATGCTCATCAAGTACTCAATTATTCCTCGAGTCAATTTTCTCAAAATTGATTTCTAATTTTACTTGGGATGCGGTTTTCATCTCGCACCTTGATATTCTTCACTAACTTCACTTTAACTTTCACGTCTCATTTTATAGAACATGATTTAGCTACTGTGCATAGCCGACCAAGAATTTTTGGGTCGAGGAAGTGAGTAGATCCCAATGAGTTGCTATTTAACTTTCTATGACAAATATTCGCTTTCTTTGACAAATATGCGCGTCTCAGCATTGGAGAATTGGCTTCAATGTCACATTGAATAAAAGATTGGTTTTAATCACGATTCGATTTTTTTAAAAGTTCGATATTCATTTTTCAGAAGTTTCTTTTTGGAAAGAAAACAAAATGGAAAAATATGATCAATACATGATAATGGAATTTCATCCCGAGACCATTTTAAATAATAAATATAAGAAGTGCAGTCAGTATCGATCTAGCAAAAAGGAAAATGGATCTAAAGAGGTCATGATAAATCTTATTATATAATTAAAAATGCAAGTAATCTGTGACCTATTCAATAATACAAATAAAAAGTATAAATTTTTTAAATGAAATTTTGAGATCGATTCGATTTTATCTTCTTTAAACAATTTTCTTTATATTTTCTTTTATGAGATATAGTTACAATTAGAATACATAATAATCTTAATGAAAGATCCTAAAGAACAAAGAAAATAAACACTTTATAGACATTAATGAACGTATAAATTGAAGTGATAATAAAATAGCAGAATTTGATAATGAAACTACTAATTAACATAAAGATTGCAGCAAATCCTAAAGAGCAATCTTAATTGCTGAAAGTCTTAGGCATTATCGATATTTTAATGTGAAATTTAATAGACAAATTTAAATGTGTAAAAAATAAATAAAATATAATCCGACTTTTAGGATGGTAAAAATTCGTTGTTGAAGCTTTGAATAGAATTTTTTCAGATTTTTAAATAATCCAGAACAATAAAAAAAATTTGCTATGTTTCTCTTATTGTTAAAATTTATATCACTGGCGAAAAATTAAAAATAAGCTACTTATAATTTATATTTTGAAAATAATATACACATGTGTGCATAAGAAGATTTAAGATTTAATAAGTTATTACGATATGCAGTATTTTTTTTATTTAAGGGAAAAATCTTTAACTTTTACATGCAACTTTCGATCTCTCTCTAGAAGACGTTAATTTTTCTGACAATATTCCCTCCAAAATTAGCAATTCAAATACTTGTGCCATACAGAAGATAGTTAAGGCGAATGCAAATTGTCAGCTTATATGAGTCAGAATTGTGCGTGCTTTAAGTAGTTATCTATGCGTGAAGTATTCTTCTCTGATATTGTTAGACGCAGCTGTTTAACTAGCGATAATTATGAAAATTATTAATCATTAATGGATGCGCAGTAGCATTAAAACATAGACGTAACTAATACATTATTTCCTATTTATGATAATAAAAAGCAACGTAATACTCAAGATTTATTACGAGATATAGTTACAGGATATAAATTTAAATAGAAAAATATGTTACGAAAGTGTGCGGAACATTGTTATCTTACGGTTATTCTTGACAGAAAATTGCGGTAATCAAAATCATTATAAAAAAAGAATCTATTGCTTAAGTTAAAACATTCTCGATAATTATCTAGAAAAAAAATTGAATTTTTTGCTAAAAATGATGACGTCAGGACGGATTTTTTAACTTTCCTTTCCAATGAGATCTTAACGTTTCGTTATTACAAGCATACATATAATATTACATCATATTTATGCATCAAGATAAATGCACCTTTCTGATGAGGCCTTTGAATTGATATAAACGAAATTATTTCAGAAAATATCCTGCTCGTCAAACTTCCTGGAAGATTAAAAAAATATTTATAGTCCAAACACAAAAGATTTTGTTCGATTTGATGAAGGTTTATTTGAATTCATTGAACTAAAACTGAGCTACAAAAATCGGTTGTTCTCTTTTTGTGAGAAGTGGGAAATCCTTGACGTCATCACTCTTGCTATGACTTGAACAGGTTTTTAATCGATTATTACAGAAATCTTATTATGCTGTGTTAATTATACGCGTAAAACTAAAATAGTAAATGTAAAATAGTAATGAGTAATACATTAAAAATATTATATTTATGACCTGTTAAGATAACTTTCTATATATGCAAAATAATCCTGATTTTGATTTTTAGCGTCAATAAACAGTTCAAATTCTGTAACCAATATTATTTTGATTTTCATGACATCACATTTTCATGAAATAAAGTCATTTTAACTTTCTCTTTTGGTATGTTTTTTGGTTTTTAATACCCTTTCCTTTCTTCCAGTCTCTCCGATTTTAATATAATTCTAATACCAGTATACTTTCAATTTGGTTTCTCTTTTCTATAATCAATCCCGGAAATGCACACGGCTGATCGCAGCCCTCCGGTTTCCTGCCGATGAATCGACTCACCGCGAATATTAATCGATCGCACCATTACTGATCAGACTCGGAATCCATCGTCGTCATATTCGTTTCCGCTCACGAGATCATTTTCGCTAATCGCGTTTGCACGCTATCCACAATTTCTCCACTTGCTATCCAATTGAATATATATGCCATCCAACGTGAATTTAAATCACGGACATTATCGATCATAAATCTTTCTGCAATCGATCACGGCCGATAGCGATTCTGCAGATTTCTTGAAACGATTTTTTCTTTCCTTTCTGTAGTGGAATTCTCTAACATTTTATCGACAATGAGAGCAAAATCATCTTTGTGGCTGTTGCTAATTAACGATATATCATTAAGATGACGTTAGAAAATCCCACTAAATATCAATCTCTTACTTATTTCATTTTTGTTACATTTACCTTTGTTTCTATTCCAATTTATCACTTACATAACTTTTATTAATAATTAAAGTCTTTGGGATAATCATTTAAAAATTAAAAAAAATTTATGTGAGCCACGAATAATTGTATAGATTGTTTAATAATTCAAAAGTTAGAAAGAAAACTTATAAAAGCCTGTAAGAGCTAACGCAGTTATTTACAAATAATTGCGTTAACTTCTACAGGCTTCCTTTCTAAACTTTGAATTATTATTCTAAAGCCTTATTTACTTTAATTGCTAATAAAAATTACGTGAATGTTATATATAAGTCGAAAAATTAATTTTTTTGTAGAGTTACTTTCTGATTTTATTAGAGTTTACTCTGAAATTGTAAATTTTTATTCCTAAAGAGAAACTTATATTTATTTCTATCAGTATAGTTTAATTTTAATCTCAGTTCAAAACTCTTCATCTTTTTCTAAGACTCGTTTCCAATATAGATTAACTTAATCTCGGTTCAATTTACTCTTCATATTTTTCTAGTTTTAAGAATTAGAAAAAGATGAGAAGTAAGTTGAACTGAAAATAAAGTTGATCTACATTGGTAGAAACGAGCCTATTCTCAGAATTAAAAAAAGATGAAGAGTAAGTTGAACTGAGAAAGTTAATGTACATTGGTAGAAAGGGGTATTAAATATAATCTAATTTATTTTTTTCAATACTCATTAATATTATATCCTTTCACAAAAAGTTTTGTTGTCGAGCTTTGTGATGTTAGTTTTTACATTTCTCTAGCGGTGTTTATTACAGGATAATAATTAACTGATCTAGCTTCTATTCTTTCTTTCAGTCCTCCCTCTCTTTCTTCTCACGCACGGCTGACTTCTCGTCGAGGTATGTGCACACGTCCGTTTTTTTATATTTGCACGACGGTGACGACGTCGATGCCTTGAAACCTGAGAATTCCGTAAACGGCGAGACATATGCCTGACGAGCGCGGGAGCGGATCGTGTCAAGGATACGCAGGAATGTGCATCCTTCGTCCTCAGGAGTCTGTTATCTCATGCTAATCGCGTGCAATCATTTTCAGAAGATATCACTGTGAAATATCGGACTTCTGTAATTCCGCATTTCATTACTTTAACACGCTCTGTGTCCTCTCACTTTTTTTTTATCTATGATTACCTAACACATTCCCAAGAAGAGGAAGTTACCTTCTCTGTCCATAAATACAACTGCAATCAATTCTATTCTGGTGCTTTAAATGCATCTCCGTGCTGTAAATTAAAGAGTGAAGAAATGAGTATAAAAGGCGAATATTAAAAACGTCAATGTCGATTATTTAACATTTCGAGCGCGTTAAAACCGCGTAAATAAGAGATAATTTATGTGTCACTGTATTTCATGTAAATTACTAAGCTCACATATTAGTGTCGTTCACATAGTAAAGCGCGAGAATCGGCTCAATGAAGTTCGATCTACTGATGCGTGACGTTTGACTAATTGACACTTACTACTTACGCGTTCTCGATGAGCATCCAGGTTACGCGCTGCTTAAGCCTTTCGCATCTGATCGCTGGACAGTTGGAGGCAGAGTATGAAACGCATAAATCGTGATTTACCTCATTATCTCGTAACGTTTAATTTTTTTTTCCGTAAAAACATCGCGCGTGTACGAATCGTTGTTGCAAAGAGTTCACCTTGTAGTTTCCGTTGCATCCTCATTTTAAATTCTATCTTTATCTAAGCAAAACAAAAAGTCATGATGACATCAAAATGACTTCAAAATGATTATTAAAAGTCACTTTTTGATCAATCATAATTTACTTTAATATCATTTTGACATTATTGTGATCTGTTGTTCTGCTTCAATGAATATCCTTGGTTCAATTTTTTCATACATACGTGGAAAAAACGGTTTTGCTAAAGTATCTAAAAATTCAATTAAAGAAGAGAAAATAATTTTCTTAGATAATCAAAATAATGTAGGATATTTTAGCTGATTGCTAGAATAAAAAAATATTTTATAGCGTTGTTTAATATGCTTAAGTTTTCTACGTAATTCTTTTGATATTCCAACAAAATATTTTCAGATCTACATCCAGTCAAATTTTTGAATATTTTCAAAAAAGAGTCTCATTCTTTCCATACGTAAATATAAATATAGTTGAGTTTAGCGAAGAAAGTTTATTTTGCAACTATTGGAAGTTTCCTTCGATGAGAAAAAGTTATTTTTCTAAGTTATCAGTCTAGATTTAAAAGTATAATCCAATCAACGCAGAAAAACTTCCAACAGTTGCAAAATAAACATTCTGCTGAACGCTATCGATTCTAATGCTAATTCGAATTCGCATAAATATGCCATCTACATTTCAAGATCACGGAAGTGATGCTGAGATTTTTCCTTATATCTATGATTGAATATCTATGACTGTGTGAGATTACGTGTGCGTTTCAATGAATGCAGTTTTTATTATACGCATAGGATGTCTCCAGGGAGAGAAGACGGGGAGAAATCGCGTTGATCGCGTGGAATGATAATCGCAGCCTATTCTTCGCGAGTTTCGGAGCGGCTCTCTTATGTCGCTCCTTTTTCCTCTTTCTTCTCCTCGTAAAGCATGCAACATGCCGTTGTCTCGGCACTACGCTGTCGGCCCCGAAAGAACTGGTTCTCCCTCAGGGAGGGTGGTTAAACCCGGTGCAATGCGTGCATTTAGTGAAACATCGCGCTGGAATGCAAACACGTGAGTGGTAGGCAGGGGAAGGGTTGGTAGATGTATCTGCGTGCATGGGAGCCGTCCGGTAGGTAGAGGGAAAGAGAAGACAGAGAAGAGAGCCGCGCGCGCCGGAATTCGTACAAATTCCTCACCGCCCCCGGCGGTGGGATGTATTTTATGTACGGCGTGGCGTGATGCACCGGTCGACCTATAAGGATCGCCTAGGATATCCCGATTGAATACTACTGTATACTGTATGAGATATACAACATTGTATGTTGCACATATGGTTCCTTTACTTCAAAAGTGACACAAATAAAAAAATATGAATTATTGTTACTTAAGGACTCTTTTATCAACTCCAATTAATATTAATCGATGGTTAACATCATTATCACAATTACCAACTGAACATAATTTGTCAAGAAGAAGAAGAGAAAGGAGAAGTTTTAATTCATTGACATTTACTATTGGCACTTTTGTGAGTTAATCATCGATTAAATTTAACTAAAGACGATGAAAGAGAGACTGAAGAGTTTAACGGCGTCTACAATGAGATTTTAAGAGTAAAACTTAAGCTTTAAGCCTCAAGAAATTGACCAATCATAGTCGATTATTTTCATCATTTGATTGTGATTGATGAATTTCTTACGGCTTAAGTCTTAAGATTTAAAGTCATGGCATATGAAAAAAATATAAGCAGTGAAACGTAAATAGTGAACAAATTGGCCAATCATAGTAAAAATCATCATAGTAAGACCAATCATAGTAAGACCATAATAAATAGTAATAAATCCAAAAAGTTGATTTCCTTACTGCTTATCTGTATCTTATTGCTTAAGTTTTTTTTCGTATGCTGTAACTTTTACGCCTTAAAATCTCATTGACTTTAAGTAACATTGTATCAATCATTAAAAGTGAACTAAATTAACTTTATAAAAAAATCATTAAAATTATTTTACAATTCAAATAAATGGTTTTAGGAAATTTGTTTTAAAAAAAATTATCATAATTCAAAAAGAGAAGATTTTTAATGATTGAAAATAACAAAAATGTAATTTGATTAGCAAATAATTTTCTGTTAATTTGAAAAATAATTTTTCCCTTTTCTGGAAAATTTAATTCTTTAACTTGAAACCATTATGCTATGTATTAATTTTCTGGGTTATTCAGAATCATTCTAGACTTACAAAATTTACTAATTTTTAAATTAAAAAATTATTTTTTGCTCATATACATTAACTTATGTTAAATAAATTTTAAATTTTAATAAATCATCAGTTATAAATGCATTATTACTAATAAAATTTTCTTCCTACTGTATCAAATTAGGTCCGAGCAGTTTTAACGTAGTCAATTTTATAATAGCCTATGAGGGTTACAATCAAATGAAACTATTGACGAAGGAAGATATTACATTTCCATCTAATGAATTTGCATTTATTGCTACTATCGATGATTGTCCTTACAAAAATTCATTTTAATACTGTAATCCATTTTAATACTGAAAGATAGTGATTAATTATTTATTTTAATACTGAAAGATAGTGATTAATTACTTATTTTGAGTATTACTCCTGTTCAGTAGATACTTTTAATATTCAAAATAAGTAATTAATTTTTACTATCCAGTATTAAATTTTTGTAAGAGTGTCTTACACGGATTGATCTTTACGAATTGGTGCTCGCCAATGAAGAAATCGCGCGCGATGGCCAGCGCTAAAAGCGACGCACGTGATGCACTGCGTTTCGCTCTGATTCCGACCGCGTGAAAGATCCCAGTATGATTTCGCCTAGTCGTCGTCTTAGCATCGGCGAAAATACAGCACAGTCGCCATTGATTTGTTATTCTGGCGACGCGCGGGACGAAAGTGAATCGATCGGGACTAAAACCTGTTCAGACCGAACAATTTTCAAATCACGTGAAAAAACCGTTCAAACCTGACTATAAAATTCATTATAAAATTCACAAACTCTTTTACATTTGGTCATCATCCATTGCTTTTTTATTTAAATAATTCTGCTGTCATATAAAAAATCAATTTTGCGATTGTCGGTTTTTTATTCCTTCCATAAGAAAAAAATTTATATTATTAAATAAGAATACGTAAGTAATTTTTGTCCATTTCTAATGCAGATTTACTTTAATTTTAGTTTACTTATTTTTTATTTTCTATTAATTATAAGAATTAGAAAAAAAATAGAAAATTAAATCGAGATTAAAATTAATCTATATTGATAAATTAATCTATCATGTTGCGCTATAATTGAAAGACAACAGAGATTCGCGGAATCTCTTCGCAAAAATAAAATAATTTTTGTATTGAGCGCAACACATTCCTTCTAAATCGCCCTTTAAATTTCATATTGGCATACTGCCTCTACGCGTCGCACGTACGTCTTTCGATGACGTGCTGAATTTGTTAATGAAACTCAATCACCGTGTCGTGGCGAACGAAGGAGAAAAGAGATCCCGAAACACAGATCGCGCGCAAGAGAATCGCCTCGAGCTGGTTTCACTGCCAAGGTGGATCTACTTGCAGCGCGTAGAAGTAGACTTCAATGCAAGGAAGGCGATGTCGAATCGAAATGCTTTCTCCGTTAGTACAGAATTTTCAATAACCGATCTTTCAAAAGCATTTTTGAACTATAATATAGTAAATTACGAATAGTGAATGAAAAGAAAATCTATAATTCTATTTTTATTTTATATTTTATATCGAAGATGTATCCCAAATATTATAAAATTA
>Ga0157363_1001796_pt1 | contig 18298 bp, 9 predicted proteins | sample AttsexASBM1_FD_111477 | JGI IMG/M metagenome (GOLD analysis project Ga0157363, IMG submission 111477) | Fungus gardens microbial communities from leaf cutter ant in Ribeirão Preto, State of São Paulo, Brazil - Atta sexdens ASBM1 | ecosystem: Host-associated > Fungi > Mycelium > Unclassified ... | reverse complement strand
GTGTGTGTGTGTGTGTGTGTGTGTGTGTGTGTGTGTGTGTGTACAGGATGACTCCAAATTTTGGCTTCATCCGTCCTGAGAAGGTAGAGCTAAACGAAATCGAAAAGTCGAACAATGCGCGTAATAGACAAGATATTAATGTTTAAAGATAGCCGAATATGCGCATCTGCCCAACCTACTATTGACGAAGGTACAGCCTACCGAAGGGCACCTACTAGGTCATCCCCACTTCTCGGGGCCCACGCGCCATGCGACCGGTGGGCCATAGTTTCCTGCTAAGGAGCACATGACTTCCTAAGTGAAGCGAGTTCCATCTCATTTCCTCCCTTATCAAAAGGCGCACGACTTTTTACGCGAAGCTACCTTTTTTTAAACTTTTACATTACAAAACCCGAAAATAAGATCTTCATAAACAATATATCGTAACAATATTGTCTATGAAGTTTCAATCGGAGGGTATCCCATTCAGAAGAATACCCAATCTACTAAAGTATTAAACATGCATTTATAAAATACTTTGTATAATGTATTTCATGTACAATATACGAATTATGATGTAGTCATGATAAAAATTGAACAAAAAAACAAATTACTTGTGTTATATATTAATACGCAAAAATACACACGCGCACGTACGCACGCACGCACGCATGCACACAATACGCGTATTCTCGCATACACACATTTCCAAAAAGCTTGTACAAGATGTAATCCTGTTTGTCGTATGATACATCAACATATTTTTCATAACATACTGTAAATTTAACATAGTGCAATTGCATTTCGTCATGAATCTAAAAATATCTTGATAAAAATGCAACATCTTTCTCCTCCTATCGCTTTATAGATTCATCGCGCTTTCAAACAGCTCCAGCATCCTTTTCATTTCTTTGCTGAAAATCAAGATAGAAAAAAGAATATATGTGCTTGTAAAGAATAACCTCATTTTTTAAATATTCTAATATTCATGGCAATTCATCGCAACAGAATTATCTAATGTATTTTCAGGGAATAAAAAGTTACTTTTTAAAAATAACAAGTTACAGTTACTAAAAGTAGTTTTTAAAAATAACTCGTTACAGTTATCATTTACTTAAGAAAGAACTTTTCATTACTTTCCCGTTTTTAAAATCGATGACTATCAATCAGAGCAAATGTCTAGTGTCTAGGAGCTTTTTAATTTCAAACACTTGATGAGTAGCTTGTGTCCAATCACTGTCTAATCATATGCAAAGTTAAAACAATAAGGCCCAGTTTCACCAATGCTAGTTAGTTTAATCGGTCATTGATTGACCAACAAAACTGCGTTTGCTGTTTAATAGAATCGACCAATTATTGATAGTTAATCACAATTAGATTTGATCAGCGTTAGTGAAACCGACCCTATAAATAACTAAAATTCGTTAAAGTTACCACAAAAAAAAAGTAACTCATCAGTAAAGTTACCAAAAAAGTAATTTGTAACTGCAACTTCGTTACAAGAAACGAGTTACTTCCATTCTCTGTGTATTTTTTTCTTTTTTTGATTATTGCTTGGATATAATCACACATTATAAATTTTATGAGTATTCTGAGAATAAAGCCAGAATACATAAAAAAAATAAAATAGTAAAACATAAGCAGTAAGCAAATTGGCTAATCATATTAAAGAATCTAAAACAATAAACTTAACATTTTCTATTATGTGTTTGTAGCTTAAAATTTCTGTCATAATGGAACATAGATTGGATCATAACCATTATTTTGATTGGAAAGATTCGGAAATTCTTGATATTAAACGGTTTTTTTATAAACGATGCATTTTTGTTACACATTCAGTTACAGAAAACAAAAATTAAATCTCTAATCCGACCAGGAATTCCTACATCATTCGTACATTTCGATTCTCAATAATTTGTACTAATTTCAATTACGTGCAGTATTAATTTCTTTATAATGCGTTTCTTGTTATTAATATTGATCATTCATTTTTACGTCATCTAAAAAAAAGATTTTCATGCTGACGCTCAACATTCATTTCTAGCAAAATACATCAAAATTAATGCTTAATATTCATCAATTTCTATTACGTGACTTATATTAAGACCAAAAATGAGCATCAAGCGTAAATAAATAAGAAAAAGCACCTTAATTTATTCTCATGTTCGTATTAGAGAGTGTATGTGAAGCTAGCGTCTCAATTAGTGGAAATATTGAGAATTCTGAGCTTATTTTCAATAGTTCTATAATTCTATAAAGGATAAACAAATAGTTCCGGCTTAAAGCCGAGAAACTCAAAATTCAAAATGAGATGCCAAGTTCACACAGGGTCAACTTTATCTAAAATCATTTTCAACCACATTTTCTTATAGGATTTGAAAACATATATAATTCTACAAAGTGTTCTGATGCCTAACATGTTTTGACTTTTAAACAATTTTTTTCCCTAAAATATGATCTTTATAGGAACGAAGATAAGACGCTGTCTCATTTCAAAGAGTTTTGTTAATTTTATAGTACTTTTCGTATAGTTCTGAATGTATCCTATACGCTTTCCGAAGAGTTCTGATGATATAAATAATTTGTTAATTTTTTAAACAATTTTTTAAACAATTTTTATCACCCGAAAAAGGTGCCTTTCAGGAGACAAGTGTGAAACGCTGGTCGATTTCCGACAGTCCTGTGGGATATATGATATTTATCGTGTAGTTCTGATGTAAATAATTTGTTTTAAAATAATTTTTATCACTCAAAAAAGGCGCCTTTCAGGATACAAGTGAGATGCTGAGTTCTACACATACGTCTCATACTTGTATCCTGAAAGTCTTTTTCGGATATTAAAAATTGTTTAAAAAATTAACAAATTATTTTTATCATCAGAATTCTTCGGAAAGCGTTAGGATTCAGAACTATGCGAAAAATACTATAAAACTAACAAAACTCTTTGAAATTAGACAGCATCTTCGTTCCTTGTAAAAATCATATTTTAGGGAAAAAAATTGTTTAAAAATCAAAATAACAATGTTAGACGTCAGAACTCTTTGTAGAACTATGTATCTTTTGAAATCCTATAAGAAAATGTAGCTGAAAACGGCTTTAAACAAAGTTGACCTTGTAAACCTGGCGTCCCATTTTGAATTTTGGGTTTCTCGGCTTTAGTAGCCAGAACTATTCGTTTATCCTATATAGAACTATAGAACTATTGAAAATAAACTCAGAACTCTCAATATTTAATGAGTTTCCACCAATTGAGATGCTTTCACACACACTACTAAAGACCTATAGTATAACAGAAATGCGCAAAATATCACGTGATCGTAATTTTTCTGATTGGATGGAGTCTCTCGTGCATTTTATTTTGAATTATGTTTACATACAAAGAAAAATTACTGCATTCAGCTATTTTTAATGTAACATTTAATTTATCAGTCCATGATTCAATTTCTTTGTTAATTTGTATCATTGAAAATGATCAACATTAAAGATCGAAATTAAACACTATAAAATCAAAAATTCATCCATTGAGAGCAAGTCACTTGCAGATTGACAGAAATGCAGCATTCATTACACTGCAAATTTACAATTTAATATTATGAGGCAAAGAAAAATATCATATGAAAAAATATCATAATGAAATCAAATGATTCACCTTAATGGAAAACGAAAAAATTAAGCTCAGAAATAACGATTCACAATCATATTATTATATTAGTTAAAAAAGTTACACTGTATATTAAATCTCTATCGTCATGTTGTACATATACGAAATCATATTCAGAAAAACGATAGAGATTTAATATACAGTGTAACTTTTTTTACTAATTGTATGATTATGAATTGTAATTTCTGAGCTTAATTTTTTCGTTTTTCATTGAAATGAATCATTTGATTTTATTATTTGATATTTTTCTTTGCCTCATAATGTTAAATTGTAAATTTGATGCAGTGTAATGAATGCTGCATTTCTGCCAATCTGCAGGTGACTTGCTCTCAATGGATGAATTTTTGATTTTATAGTAGCTGATGAAGACTCCAAAATGAGCCGAAACGTTCAAAATAAAATGAAGATAACTATGAACATCTGAGGATTATCTACTTCTCTTATCTCTTCGCATCTACAATAGCGTATGACTCTCATTAGTTTCATCTTTCATTATTTTTTATTTTTATTGTAAAAAAATTAATTTTTTTATTGTAAATAACGATATTTTGATCAAATTATATAAAATTCATGAAAAAAACATATACTTATTTTAATATAATTATTTGAATGAGATATCTTATATTTAAAAGCTAAATAAGTGATTTTTGAAGTTTTTAAACATGTTTTCATGTAACATGTCAAGAGATATTAAAAACTAGTACAATTGGGAGAGAATTTTTTCCTACCAACCACTAATACAAAAAAATTAATTGTGGAATTCATAAAGAATACTGAGAATATTAATATAATTATTATCAATTTTAAATACACCGCGAGAAATAGATTAATAGACTCCTTTTCTCCTCGTTGTAACATTACATCTTTTAAATTCAAAGAAACATTTAATAGAGTTCATGATTGCCAATCCTGATTTAATCTTTACTAGAGCCGATAAGCACACTATCACTGTCGCATTGGACAAAGATACGTATATTTCAAAAGTAAACGATGCTATGTGATGTTGACACATATGAAAAAGTTAACAAAGATCTAACAAGAAAAATTTCTAACAATCTCAAAAATTTATTAATCAGGTGGAGAGATCATGAATACATTATATCAGAATGTTACAAATATTTGAACATTATAGTGACTACTGCCAAGAGCATATGCTCTCCCTAAGGTGCACAAACCGAATTGTCTCTTCAGAATTATTGTCTCTTCAATAAACAGTTCTCTCTATAACTTTTCTTCTTACATAAAATCTTATATAAAAGCATTCCAATAGCTTTAAGTCATATTAACAGTTACGATTTAATAATAACGATTTAATAAATAAATTAAAAAACACACATTTTATCGATAATGATACTGTTTGATATCTTTAAATGTGATGTCACTTTTCACTAACGTACTCACAGATTTAGTTGTAGAGAGCATTTCCAAAAAATGGAATTTTAAATTTGTAATATACCAAAAAATGAATTCCTGGGGGTAATTCGTCTTGTATTAGACTCAACCTACTTTAAATACACACTGATGGGCTCTCCCCGGTGATTGCCGATTTAGTAATGCAAGCTTTAAAAAGAGCGATGCTGGAGACATTGACTTCGAGATATCTTTTCATTACAAATTTGTTGACGACATAGTCATGGCTATATCATCAAAAATGATGCAAATTGTTCTTGACTTTAATTCTTACCGTTCAAGACTATAATTTACTTTAGAAATAGATAAAGACATAATTAGCTTTTTAGATACTACTATCATTATATCAAACAATAGAATAATTTTCGATTAGTATAAAAAATTACCTTTTCAGATAGATACCTTAATTTTTTGTCCCAGCAACCTCTTACATAAAAGAAAGGATAATAATTAGTCTGATAGATAGGACCTTTTTCATTTCTTATCCTATGTCATTTCATTAAAAAAATTTAGAACTTATTGTGAACATTCTTCTCAATGATTATTGAAGTTTTTTAATATAATTTACAACAGAATCAAATATCTGATTAATAATAAAAAAATTCACACAATCATGAAAACAAGAGATAATGAAAGAGATATAATGTACAGTCATGGTTCACCATCCCATATTAATAGCATTTAAAACTGTCACCAAAGATTTAAATTCTCTTTTTTTTTAACTTCAACAAACTTCAATGTGTAATCAAAGCGCATAAAGATCCTCTCCCTGCTTCATCTAAAAAGAACGTTGTCTACAATTTCATGCAATGACGCTATGTAGGTCAAACAATTAAAAACTAGAATTTCGGAACATAAGAATCATATCCGTAGATACACGTCTGTACATTCAGTAACCGAACATAAATTGCAATATGTTTATGAATTTAATTGGGATGAAGTTAAAATAATTTTGAAGTTAAAAAAATCTTAGACACAATTACCGAATACAATTACAACAAAAGATTAATGTCAGAGATATATTAAGAGACAGAAGAATGAAATTAATCAAATACAGAATTTTTTAATAAAACTTATGTGTATCTCCTCAATTTGAAACAGACTATAGCATACAATTTATTGTATCAATTATATGCGTATAAATTATCATATCAGACATAATCAATTATTGTTTACAATAATTTATTTTATATATTTTGCTAACTTTAGAGGATAAATCTATTACAATTGAATATGATTGAATATGATGTTGTTACTCATCTTCGTCGTTTCTTTTTAACCAGTGACACATTTGACAATTTCGTTATATTATATTATCGTTTATTCAACTCTAATACAGGTTTATCATTGATTACGCTGATAATTTTATTATAACTAATTTTATTATAACAAAGTACTTTGTTATTATAATTGATTAATATTGTCGGTTATATTATTGTATTGGGGTAAGTCTTTTTTGACCATGACATATTATAGAAACGCCTTTCTAATCTATTAATTATTATTTACAAATTTAATTAAATTTCCAGTCATTCACTACCATCCAGCTTTCAAACTGGAGATTTTGTTCTGTAATGGAGGACTGTTACTGCCACACAATGATATCGGCTGTTACTTCATTATGATTTCATTACGATGTATGGATAATTAATATATCATATACTGAAATTTTGCTAAGAAAGGCTAAAAGATTAACCGAAACATTATTCAACATATATTCAAATAATAATATAATATAGAATTATTTTTAAAAAATAAAAATTGCGCATTGTCTACAGCGCCAATTTCGAATTACCTGCCTATTTGATTTTTCTTTTTGAATAAATAAGTAATGTTATTAATACAGATAATATTTTATAAGCATAATAGACTATTTTGTTGCATATTGGTTATAATTGTACTTTATATTTTAAGTTGTTACATCTCAAACTTCTTTAGCCTAATAATAATTATTTTTCACATTTGAATTCTTCTCTAAATTATTTTAAATTATGAGGATCGAACATTATTAAACCTCAGTTATAAAAAGAAACGGAATTATACTGTAACCATATGTAATTCATTTCATATCCGATTTTATGGCATGAAGAAGTTTCAATTAGAAAATATAATATTAGATAATATACTAAGCAATGCGACCAAAGTAAAGTTTCCAGATGAGACTACTTCTTAGAATCTTAGAGAAATTATTCTTAGAGAAATTATTATCATGTTCTTTTCATGTTCAAACATGCGAATATACATGCGTTTTACATGATTAATTAATTGCGAGCGTCCTTACGAGATTACCAGTAATATTTTAAAATCTAACATTGAGAATGACCCGATAGAGGTCGAAAGTGTCTGTTGTATATAATCTGATTGTTTATTAAAAAGTTTTCCTCACTTAAGATCTAGAGTGATTCGTAGTCCTTTATATTATTTTACTTTATATTTTAATTATTTAGAGACAATATCCCAATATAATATTGATTCAAAAGTAATTAGAGATTCAATAAACGTTGTCTCACTAATTTAAATTTAAATATATAATTAATATTTAAATATATAATTACAGTCATAGTATACAAAAACAGTATCAATTAGTGTAATAAAGTATTATTTTTATATTAGTTACATTATTTATATTAGTAACAGTATGGAACACTTACTTAATTTTTAAAATTTGAAGTACAGTACAAAATATCATTCAAATAATAGTGAAAAGTAAGATATATTTATGATCACTCGCATTATACTTTTATAGGATAAAATTTATTATTGTTCACCAATGCGCAACATACTTAATCTAATTCATTAATATTAAAATAATTAATAATAAAAATTTACAGTATTTAGTTTTATCATTCTTTGGAGATATCTTTATTCTTATAAATTTCTAAATAAAATCAACATTATTATTTTAAATAAGAGGAATCTTATATTTAATCAAAGCGGATTTAAATACATAATTCTTTGTGAATTTATAATATTCTAATTTTTCATATCGCGTGATTGAATATAGAATTTTTTATTTAATTTTTACATTCACAATATGGCAGCACTACATTTAGAGACGAGACTCCAATCAGAGAAATATTACGATCTCTTTGTATTACGTGACTCTTTGAGCATCTCTATTATATTATAAGGTTATATTATAGGTCACTAGTTCGTATTGTATGTATTATTTGCGACTTAATGTTGACCTTTGTAAGAATCGTTTGTCATCGTCTCAATTCGTTACAATAAAAAAATTTAGCGAATTCATGTATTTAAAATTTTTGAGAGATTTAGACTTTCATGCAGGTGAGTACTTTACTCTTTTTCTTCCTTCAGACATTGTGATAACAGTGTTTTTCTTTTTTCTTAATTTTGACAGAATTTCATTACGTTATTACGTTTGTTGCCTCTTGACTTACTAACTGTATCAATGGAATAAAAATGAGATTGAATTTTCACTTTTCCCATGAAGAAGCAGAAATTAAATATTAAGCGTGACATACTTCGACTCAAAGCATAGCCAAAATGTCTTGTAATTATTAATTACGTTCTAGATTAATTAAAAATTGAAAAAATTTGATATTTATTTCGCACTAATTACCGCGCAAAAATTCTGATTAACCTTTTTTTTGTCTTTCTTTTATTTAAAATTTCTTATTACAAATTAATAAAGAACAAATAAAACGAGAATCACAGTAAATATTTTCTTCTTTATATTTTCATTTTTCTTTTAATTAATAACAATATCTAAGAAAAGTTCTAAGTTTAAAATTCATTATAATACTCTCTACGTATTCATAAAATTAATTGATTCAGCATATAAGAAAGTTTTAATAAATTCGAACGTTCTCTTTCTATAAGAAGGAAAGACTTTATGTCTATTAATAGATAGAATGTCAACATTAGCATAATCACATAAGACATACGAAGGATTCATTAATTTAAGTGCTCTTTCTGTAATTTGTTCTAATCCCAAATTTAATCTTATCTGCTCTAGCCATTTAGCAAGAAATAATTTTTGCTGAGTTATGATAGAATTAGAGTGCACATTAAAAAAATAATAAAAATAATAAAAATAAAAATACTAACACTAGAGATACGCACGAGACGAGAAAAATCTCGATCTCGTCTCGATCTTGTCTCGAAATCGAGACTTGTAATATTTAAGATCGATACCGAAATCTAACATAAGAGATCGAGATTATTTAAAAAATTCTCGTCGTTTAAAGATCTCATCGAGATCTTCGACAAAATATTTTATTATTTCGAGAGATCTGAAAATAATAGTTGTAGACACGTTGATTAATTGTCGATAATGTCAGCGTTCTTCAATTACTTCCGGGCCTTTGAGGCCTTTTTTATACTACCAAAAATTTGTTCAGGGACCCAAGGTTGATGATCTTTAATAATGACTGTGTTCCAAATTCATTGGCAGCGCTGAAATTGCTATAACTTACTTTACGTGCACAGATTTTCAGTACAGGTAGTCAATTTTTGAATATATCCAATATTTCGTCGTCTATCGTTTACATACATTATATTAGTCCCTCTGTGAGAATCGAGACATAAAATCGGAAGAATGCCAGTTTTATCGAAAATGGCTAAAAATTTTTATTTTTCTTTAATAAATGACATCTAGCCTCGGAAAAATAAGAAGGGAATCAATATGGCCAAAATTAAACTGGCGATAATTATTTTAAGATAATTAACTCAGAAGCGAAAAAAAGCCCCGGCGTCACCATCTTGACAAACGTGGTACTATACATACCTATAAAACTTGTTATCATTTATTCACTTATACATTAACAAACTGAAACATGGCAGCTCCAATCACGAAGAGGAACCGCTCATGTCTCTTACTAGAGGGACTCTACATTATGATGTAAGAATATAATAAGATTAATGCGATATCAATACTAGAAATAACCAATCACATTTGGCCCATAACTTTCCACTTTCCTGTGTATAATAGCGCTGGCATATTGGAATAACCAATCAAATTCATAATTCACTCTCCTATTGCATATCCTCGGGAATGATACATTTTTCATCTTACATCATTACATTAGATGTATTTAAAAGCACTCACTGCAGCGACCACTCAATGCACTTAATGAACTCTTGTACCTGTTTGGTCTATATTTTTAGATCTAACAGAATATGCCAATCAGATGCAAGAGTTTACTGAGCGCTAAGTGAGTGGTTCTGGATGCATCCATTATATTTTCAATACCTTTCTTCTCCTTATTGCCAATGCTCGATTCGACCGCAATGTGCAAATATTTTATGTTGGAAGAAACTTTATTGACGGTGACAGAACAAGAGATGTCATTAGTAAATTTAAAGACTTTATTAATATAAAAGGTGACAAAAAAAATTAATTAGAAAGAAGTGTTTATCAACTGTCAGCATCCTGTAACTTCATCAGTAAGAAATAATGCTATGTACGTAATCATAGAAAGATGGCAATATTACACAACATTATAATACAAATACAGATTTACAGACTAAAATTATATTGATACATATAGGGCAATATATATCCGAAAGATAAAATAGATCCTTTCATTAATGTAATTAATTAAATGTTTTTGGAAAGGAAATATTAAAGTTTTTTTTTTAGTAAAATATAGTATTCTGAGTGAATAAAGCATATTGCATTGTAAAGGGTCTTTCAATAAGGATGCTCGATTTTTAAATGTAAATAAAATAAGTTGTGTGTGAGATATCTATTCAATTTTTTTTTTATTTGAAAGAATATTTTATGGAAAGAATATTTTATTTATCGAACCGGTTGACTCAAATTTGGTCATCAAACGTCGAATAGTTGATTCGATAGGACGGTGGCGAGGATAAAAATCACGTATTGCGCGGAACGTTTCTCGAAGAGCATTGATTTTGATAATAAAATTTTATAATTTGTACATGTTGCTCAACACTATGATCTTCCATGGTGATTGCCATACACTACTAAACAATTCACAACAAATTTGACAGATGTCACTTTAACAACATGGCTATTATGATCTAACAAGTTTCGAGTGTTCCTATTGAAAGACCCTATATTATAAATAATACGCTTATATATTTTTTATATATAAAGTGATAAAGTGAAAATATTGTAAATTTTATCGCATGCATGCACACACGCGCGCACTTTGTAATTGAGTGCTTTCCATTTGATGATACAAGTTGACACAAGCATCGTTCTATCCTTCTTGACATTCAGAGAGTGAACAAAGATAGAACGACTTGTGTCGATTTATATCATGAAATAGAAAACATCTAATGACGTTTAATTATATGTATAAAATATTTTATTAGGATAGCGTCTCTGCGAAAGAGAGAGAGAGAGAGAGAGAGAGAGAGAGAGAGAGAGAGAGAGAGAGACTGTAATACATTTTAGAAAAAAAATAAATATAAAAGTTATTTATATATTAAAAATTTCATACATCTCTTAAAATAAAAATTCTATATTGATATTTTATAAATATTTATAAAGTCAATATGGCTATAGCTTTTTCATTTAAAATGGAACTTCCTGTATATTTTTACAAAAATATGCAGATTTGCACAATTGTCAACTTATATGTATATATAATTGAATATAGCGATAAGTTATAATCATATAATTTACTAATATTTTAGACTAAATGCAAGCACTAAAATGAATCAAGTTGTCTGTGCTTGATTCATTTAGTTTTTATACGAATTGTATTGAATTTATTAGTTCGCTGAGCCTTCAAAGTTTTAATTTTAATTATATTATTTTAGATTCTGATACTTCTGACAATGACGATGAAGAAAAACTTTTTGTATTTTCTTCATCTACATCACAAAAACAAAATTATATCTATTACTGTATTATAATATGGACGTAAATGATAAAAAAGATAAGTTTAGCATATGCAAATACTAAAAAATAAAAAAAATTATCAAAATGAAAAATTCCAACACAACGAGATTGAAAAGACATTTAAAAATTGCTCATGAGAAAGAATTTTGTCAATTATATGGACTCACACATTAGCAACTTTTAAATTTTCAACCGAAAGTAATTTTAATAAAATATGAATAAATGTATATTACATACACATGAAGTATGCCGTATACAAATAATTAAAATATCTTAGAGCATATTAAGGAAATTGCTTACTGTAATAAATATATTTCATTTATATACGTTAACTTTAAAGAAACCATTTTATATAATTAAATTCTTCTTACTGACTTAATACCATTTTATTCAAATTTATAAATTAAACTACATGCGTTCTTTTCAATATTTATAACATTAATAAATAATATATGTTTTTAATTTCAGGTTCAAGCTTTGTAGCAATATTAATTTCACAGAAAAAATTGTGCAATGGAGTTGGCAATGAAGTATTTGCCGTTTAATTTTTTTGACGATACTGCCATACATAACTTTTTTACTACATTAAATCCTTTTAAGTATCCCAAACACGATATGAAAAGGAGAGTATTGAAAATATTTAAAAAAAAGAAGATTATAATAATCAATATATTAAAAAATAACGAATCCAAAATTTCTTTCACGGTCGATGGTTGGACATCTATTGCTGAGAAATCCTATTATGATATTACACATTTTGTGGATGTTAATTAAAAACTGCAGTCCATAGTTCTAAATTTCATACCATCCAATGGAGCCCATACTGACAAGGACATAGCAACATTATTTTACAATTCTTTAAAGAACTTTAATGTTGAATCGAAGATTCAAGATAATAACATATATAGTTGCAAACAATAAAATTTGACAATCACAAAATGTTCTATTAAAACTATAGATTTTTTGAATATTATCGAAACAATCTTGTGAGAATTGTCTAACAAGTAGATATGACCATAGATATCATCGTGGACAATGTTGTTAGCAATACTGTATTTATTCGAGAGCTGCAATTAATTTTACAAAATGAAGATATCAATTTCGACTGTGAAGATTGTCATTTCCGATATTTTGCGCATATTTTAAACTTGGAAGTTCAAAATATGCTGCGTGAATTACAATTAGATGATTCGCAAGAACAGGAAGAAACTAATTCTGATTGTTGCGAAAACGAAGATAATGTGACTACAATAATATTCTCAATAATCCTTTTAAAAAAATTAAGACTCTCTTTTTAAAATTGAAAAAATCTGAGCAAAGTACAAATATATTGAAAAGTGCATGCACACTATGACTGATACCAAGTTTTTGTCGCCAAAAATCGATGTGTGCACACGCTGGAATTCAATACATATATGCTCAAAGTTGCACTATTATTGAAGCCTGCACTGATTAATTTGTGTCAAAGTAATATTGCATTTCACATATATCTACTCTCTGAAGAGGAATGGTATTTGTGCTCAGAAGTTCAGAAATTTCTAAAAAACTATATTTGCTATTCTTGGTAGTGATAGCTATCTATCTTTATCGCACGTTATAGTAGCATTTAACATGCTTTTAGATAAAATTAAGAATAAAATACAAACTTTGAACCGTATAAATATCGTATAAACCGTATAAACTTGATAAATTATTCAATGTACACCAAGAGCTGACCGAAAAAAATTACTTAAATATTATCATAAATCCAACTGGATTTACTGCGTTTGCCTTGTGTTAAATCCGAGAGACACAAAATTAAAAATTTTAATGCAAAAACCTAGGAAAAAGAAATAAAAGATCAAAGTGTTAAAAAATTTGAAGATTTATATAAGAAAAAATATTTTATTCCTTCAGAAAATTCCCTAAATAATGATTTACGTAGTTCCTCGACTGATGATTATGATGATAATGATGACATTGATATGAATGAAATATATGAAAAATTTATTAACAATTCAGGAGAAATTAACGAAATATTACAATACAAGAAGGGCAGACAAGAATGTTGACATATTAGCATGGTAGTCAACTAATTCAAAGAAGTATCCATGTTTGTCAAAAATATCTCGAGACTTCTTAAGAACACGAGCCACGTTCGTTCCAATGGAATGATTGTTTTCAAAAGCTGGACTAATCATACGTAAGCACCGTAGCCAGCTAAATTCGCTAGATCATTAATATGCCTGAATTCGTGGTACACGTCAAACTTATAAGTTAAATTTTTTTAAACATATTTATTTGCTAAAAACTTACTGTTTATATTATTTTAAGAGTAGGATTAAGATAGGAATACCTATTTATATATATTTTCTTGATAAAATTATAATAAATAATTTTATTTATATTCACATATAAAACAAGTTATGTACTTTTCAAAATATTTTTCGCCAATCTCATCGAGATCTCATCGAGATCTCATCAAGATTTGAGATCGAGATTAGATATTCTAAATTCTCGAAAATTCGAGACGTATATTCCGAGATATTGCAAGATCGAGATTGCAGAAATCTCGTCTCGTCTCGTCTCGTACGCATCTCTAACTAACACTATAACTTAATGCTAATTATTTAGAGCTCGTAATATAAACTAATTTAAATTTCGGAGCGCTATTCTTTACGCAAAAAAAAACAATAATTATGCACTTTAGGGACTAGACCAATGACCTTGATCTTGACATACGTTATCAAAGTCATAATCCTGCTTTCAGCAGGTTTTAGGTGGCTGTTTGTTAAAAAATTATTAACAAAAAAGTTTGAAAAATGGTATCTCTTTTTTATTATATGAAATAGAAATTTCCTGCTTAAAATATATTTTACGACTTTCCATGCGAAACAACTTTCACCCCATCTCCTCCTCTTCTTCCCGCGAAACGACTTCCTCCACTCCACTTCTCCCTTGCCAAGGGAGCGTAAAGTCATGCACCTCTGAAGCAGGGGAGGAAGGCAGATGAGGTGAAAGCAGTGTAACCAATTGTACAAATACGATAATTTAAATCTTTATACAATGTACAATTCAAAGAGTGGGATCGCTTTACTTATTTCAGATGGTTGAGTTAATGCATTTTATTATAATGAGAAGTACGCACATGTGGTCATAAAACATGAAAATGTGACCATAACGCATACTCGCATCAAGACTCGCAATCGAGATCTGCTTGTCAAACAATTAAACATGATTACTTGGATCGACAGGTAAGAACCAATCATGTTCATTCGCTCGGCAAGTATGCCTAACCGCAAAGAAAAATAAGAAAAAATATGTTTTATGTATTTTTGTTTGAACAGAGTTTATATAGGGAAAAAATTTATGCTTGTAACAATATGGATGCAATATTTTTAAAATTTATAATACGGACACTTGAAAAATATTTAATATTGAATATAGAATATTGTAATTATTTGTAATTGAAGGAACATATGAGCGGAATAAAAGAAGGCATAAAAAGGAATATGAAAAAAAAAGATGAGAAGAAGTGAGAAGGCATGAAAGGATGAATATTAAGGTCTTACATGTAAAAGGAAAAAAAAAGTCATCTGTACGACCATGTCAGCTGAAATATGATAACTTCGACGCATTCGAATGCGAAGGTAGGCAACACTGGGTAAAAGTCTCTTCACGTGTAAGTCGTGCTCCCTTAAAGCATTAGGGGAGGCAGAGTTGTTTCGCGCGGAAAGACGTAAAATATATTTTAAAGCAGAAAATTTTTGTTTCATATAAGATAAATGTCCCAATGGTTGAACGCGTCCTAATATATGAATGATGCAATAAATATTTATAATTATTAAGCTCTTTATACATAATTACAAAATATATTAATATATTAAAATTTGCATTTTTTAATATTTATTTAAAAAAATTTGAAGAAAAAAAGATTCATAAGAAAAAAATATTTTAATGTCTATTTTTATTCATATTCTCAGCGGTTTCTTAGTGACTAAGGCACGCAATTTATTTCTTAAGTATGTATTTTCTATATAAAGTGTGCTTTTATTAAAAATAAAACCTATTTAAATTCGTAAAAGAATATACTATTAAAATAAACTTCTTATTTTATTAAACAACTTTATTTAAATGTAATAAATTTAATACTTATTTACTGGTACTAAAAATTTGGTATTGCCTAGTTATCGACCATTCGTTTATTTATACTATACTAGAGACATTTGTATCAGTAGAGTAGACAATATTTGATAATGCCACACGCTATAAAGTTAAGAGAACAAATAAAGTTTTTTCATTTTTATTGTATTTTTTTTATAAGTATTTATATATTTTAAATTGCAATTAATTCAACAATACTTAACGAATTAAAGAATGAGTAAATACGTGTAAATATCATGATGAAATATAATAAATAATCTTAAAATTGTATGTTAACATTCGTTTAATTTCATTTTATTTATATTTAGAAAAATAATGCCAAAAGAAAGAAAGAAAAGACGTAAATACGAACAAGCGAATGTTAATTCTTTGGAAGCAACAAAGACTGACATCATTGGAAACTGCTAGCGTAAAATTCGGTGTGCCTAAAAGCACACTTTATATAAAAAATAAGAGAAAAGTCAGTTGAAGTTAAAATGCTGCGTCCATCAACGTATTTAACAAATAAAGAAAAAAGCAGATTAGTTGGATGGACCTTTTTTTTTCTTGCTGAACGTTTTCCAATAATAAAAACTCAATTATTGGACAGTGTACAACAACTTGTTATTAAACTGGAAAAAAAAATTTTTATTAATGATAGACCCTGGAAGACACTGGCGAAGGATTTCTTCGTTGCCATTCTCAACTAGTAACAAGAGTTGTTCAAAATTTAACACATACTCGTGCTTCAATAACAGAGAAAGAAATACGTAATTGATTCAATGAAGTCCATTCACATTTGATGAAATTAAATTTGAACATTCATCCTTCTAAAGTGTTCAATTGTGATGAGAGCGCATTTCTTTTGTGTCTAAAACCAAACCAGATTATCGTTAGAAAAGGATCTAAATCTATGTACAAGATAGTCAATACAGATGAGAAAGAAAGCCTTACTACACTATTCATGGTAAATGCAGCAGGATGTATGGTTTCATCCATAATAATGTATATGTACCATACAATGTATCCAGTACTTTTCTAAAAGGCTGGCATATTATCAGAGAAAGGATGAATGACTGCGTTTTATGAGTTTTAAATTGTTTTCATCCATGGCTTGTAAAAAATAATATTGAATTTCCAGTCATTTTATATATCGACGGACATTCATCTCATTTGATATTGTCAGTGATTGAATTTTGTCGAAAAGTAAAAATCGAATTAATTGCATTATATCCCAATGCTACTCATATTTTACAATCACTAGACGTTGCTATATTTCATCTATTTAAAAATGTTTGGAAGGAAGCAATTAATAATTGGCGATTAGAAAATGAAGGTGAACGTTTCAAAAGAGAAAAATTTGCTCCTTTATTAGAAATAGCACTAAATTCTATTAATTTAACAAAAATCATAAAAAACGGTTTTAAAACTTGTGGTTTATTACCATTTTTGTAATTTATTGCTGATGCAATAAATTACAATATTTTGAACAAAAATAAAAAAAACATAAGACGAACAAGAAAGCAATGTCACAAATATTTTGAATAATAATCAAATCCAATACCAAACACATTTACAATTTTTTGAAAAGAATTTAGATAATAACTTAGAATTTAAATTATAAAGTTTCAAAGCAGCTAAATGGATCAAACAGTTGAAAATGAATTCAAAACAGTTGAAAATGAAGATTTTTTTTTATATTGGATAAAACTGAAAAATCGATCCAATATAATTTTTCAAGTTGAATATATTTAGTAATTTATATATTTATATATTTAATATATATTTAGTAATTTGAATTAATATTTGATTAAGTTTTCCTACACCTTATTGTATTTAATCTGATCGATGGATTTTCTTGTATAATATTGTTTATTAAATAAGATTATAAATATGATATTCTATAATTTTATAATTAATTTAATCTTACTAATTAATTTAGGAGAAGACGTTATTATCGAAGAATATAAAGAAACAGAAAATAATGTACTTCCTCATTTAAAAAATAATAACATAGACATACTATAATAATAAAATCAGATATAGATATGAATGCTCTAAATATTAGGTGTACAACTTTGCTTCCGCCGTTTTCCTATAGATGGCTTAGCGGTAAGTGGTGATCGAAATAAATAGATCATAGACGTCACATACGATCATAGACGACAATAAACTTGGGCATCTGTCAACATAACCCCATAGAAACATTAGTCGATTTGTGTCTGCATCATAAAGTTATTCTCGATTGAAAATGTCAGTTTACGAGCCAAATTCTCGTCATTTGCGGG
>Ga0157363_1001795_pt1 | contig 18300 bp, 9 predicted proteins | sample AttsexASBM1_FD_111477 | JGI IMG/M metagenome (GOLD analysis project Ga0157363, IMG submission 111477) | Fungus gardens microbial communities from leaf cutter ant in Ribeirão Preto, State of São Paulo, Brazil - Atta sexdens ASBM1 | ecosystem: Host-associated > Fungi > Mycelium > Unclassified ... | reverse complement strand
TACACGATACTGTTCTATTCTGCTCTCGATTCTTTCTTTCTCTTCCCCTTCTTCTTCGCAAAGCTAATCTTTTTTTTCATATATCTTATGTTATTTTCTTTTACACATTCTTATTTCGCTCATATTTTCCATCTCCTGTTTTTGTTTTCCTAAGTAGGTATCATATTTTTTTTTCTCTTGTTTCTTCATTCATTTTTCCTTCGTCTTGCTTCCTCCCGCATCCTCGTTCCATCTCCGAGATCGGGTTGGGAACTGGGGTGAATATAGGGTCTGCGATCTCCCCAGGGCGACAATTACTTGTAATACCGTTGGTCTCTCGGGGCCGATGGGAACTCGATGGGGCGTACTCTCCGTAAGAAAAAAAGATATTACTGCAACTCACATCGAGTCCGGCGCCATTCCCTTACGCACGGAGGGCACGATCTGTCGCCCTTGTTTTGTCACAGTTGACGTGTCTGATGATCTGTCAGGGACCTCTTTTCAATTAGACGTGCACATGTCTATCTCATGCGAAGGCGCTTTTATATAATTGAACTATGCAGCATTTATCATAAAATGTAATTTTGCGTTCGTGGAAAAAATTATTGCAAAAGCTGTATCTTCATAAATGAATTATTATTAATGATTTGTTTTACATAATATTTTTAAATCTTCATAGTTTAATTTAATAATTTAAACATTTAAATAAATCTTAAAAATTAGGCATCTAAATGGCTACTAATTAAACAAAAATTCACAGACCAATTTTATTGAAAAATGTAGTTTAATGGAAAATTGTTTCCCCAACTCTGATCCGGATATTAATGTTATCAAGCTAATTATCAAAACTCGTATAAATATCGTTACAAACTTTCGATTTCTAATGTGAAATAACGTTGCATTAAGCTTTTACAAATTCTCGTGAGAATCAGATCAATATTCAATATTCGCCTGGGAACATATCCCTTAACTACTAAATACCAATTTGCGATGTATTCGGCGGACGTTCGCTTTGTCGAATGACGCGTCCACGTACCATCGAATTCCGGCCACTTCCGTTAATTAATGAAATCCGAGCTGCTCATTCATCACAGGCGATCGTACGCGTCCGCATCGGAACAGGCCGTATCTCGTCGCGAGCGTTCCGATATGTATGCATGATGTAAACGACGCGCGTCCGAGAGCCTTTACGGTGCGATGATGACGGCAATTTCGAATTAATTGCAAATTCACTGAGATCACGTTAGTTGGCTGACGCGGGGGTGATTAATGTCTCCGTGCTAATCCGGAGACCGGCTTTCCGCCCCCCTGTGGTCCATCCGCTAGTCGCCTTCCGTCTCGTTCTTCCGGCCATCGCGGCGCTTACGTATGGTAAGTACTGTGGGATAACAATCTCGTGTTTCGGATAACAGGGAATATCACCCACGAGGACACCCGACACCCGTCTCTACCGTCGCCGCGGTGGCCGTGACAAACGCACTCACCGCGGATTATACGACATAATCGCTGGAAACCCGAGCCCTCGACGAACGTGCGGTAATTTTCCTGAAATATTCACGGAAGATTTCGGTGTCGAAGAACGCCCACGTTTGCGGCCGTGTAACGGGAGACAATGACGGAGGGACGGTTGTGTTGGATTTAACGATGGTAGATTACATCGTGTTCTACCGTGCGGTGATTTCGGTAGACATTCAGATGAACCTTATAAACGAAATTGAATGGGACATCGCTTTTCCATTTTCCGTCAATATCTTGACAAGTTGAAATCAACTCGTTAAATAGTTAAAATTGTTTAATATTATTGAAGAAGGATAATAACAGAAGTTATATTATATCACAAAAATTAAATTTTCTAGACATTACATCGATTTGCACAATTATTTGTTTGTTCAATTATAAATTTATATCTATATTATACACACATTTGTAATATATATATATATATATATATATATACGCAGAAAAATATCATTCTATTGCTAAAAAAAGCAATTACTCAATTTATTTTCTTCCTTTTAAATAATAGTTATCTTTAACAAAAAATATCTTCTTGATAATACTCTTAAAATTTTTATTACAAAGTTTTATAAAAACTCATTATTATATACTCAAAACAAAAATTTATTTTCTTTTGAAAAATATTATAAAATTAATCGAAGAAATAAACTTTTTATAATAATTTAATAAACTTGATTGAAGTATTAAACTTACTAGGATTTAGAATACATTTTGAATAAATTTAATGCTTGTCAACTTATCAACTTATGATAGATTTGGATATATGAACTTTTGAAATATTTAAGACAAATAATTATTACTTGCGTACTTTTCTGTGTATATGTATGTGTAATATATACACACACACACTATATTATCTGTTTCTAATATAACATACACAAAATGTATTGCAAATGGCAAATATCTCATTTATATAAAAATCGCAACGTATCTTTAAATCTGCTGCATAACGCGTCCGATGTTTCTGTGACGTGAAAAATATGTTCGATAGCGAAATATCTTTTTTATCGAATGCAGAAACCTTGTTGGGAAATATCCGTGCATGTCTATGATATAAAATATTCAAAAAGGTATCCCATATGGAGTCACTGTAACGTTTTGCATTGTTGAAGCGAGAAAACGATGTAGACCGTTTATTGCCCCCTGGGATTACTCAAGAGCCGATAAAAAATTTACTGGCATCCACACCGGATCTTCGTTAAAACGTATAAACGTCTAGCAAAGTTTGTCATATTAATCCTTACAGAATCCAATATTAAATCAAATATATTCAGCAAGTTATTCTCATGCATGTATATCGTTATTTGTTTAAATAATATACAACAAATTTTTGACATTTTATAATTATATTTTAGTAATTACATTGCACAATTCTGAATTTTTTTACTGTGATAATTTATTTCGATAAAAACATATTATTGCATAGTTATACAATATTATATAAATTTTTTAAATTATATTTAAATTAGACAAGTTTCCTTTCCTTAGACGAGTTTCCTTTTTTCTTCCATTAATGTTATACCTATTGTTCGTTCGCTTGACTTTTTGAGAAAAAGGAGAAGAAATCGTTTTTTCCTCGTAATTTTTTGCACTAGAACAGCTTGATCGATAGAAAGTTAACTGATTCACGTTCGTGAATGAAGCGCGTTATAGAGTTAGGTAATGTTCTATATATAATATTCTGTGAAGTGCATATTGTGTCAATTTAGTAAATCATTTCGGAGCTCAACTTAACTTTTGCGAACAAAATGTGGAGTTTCGGAACTCTCGAATGTCCGTGAACAAGACGTTAAGGCCCGAAACGTGGGTCGCGTTTAAACTGGAAATTTTGTATATACTGCATAATACGACCTTATTATGTTAAGGTATACGGTAGACTGCGACGCTCGCGTGGGCTCCACGAAGGGGTGAATGCATAATACAGTGCTGCAACCCGGAATACTTGTTCGATAGTGTAGGTGGGGAGATTTGAGTTCGTATCCGATGGAGGAAGGAAACAAAGTAAAGGAGTAGAGTTGTTGCGTAGTCGATTTGATACTAGAGTCCGGTACGGTATCGATATTCACGAATCAACAACGATCATATTTTCTCTTGGCTGCGATATTATTGTTGCAACAGGAAATAATAAAAATGCCTCTGGAAATGTCGTTTTTATTTGTATGAGCTTATGAATAGATCGGAACAATTGATATGCAATTATTTAACATTTTTTTAGTTTTTTTATTTTGGTTTTATTTTTATACATACACATGAACAGTTATAAATATGAAACATGTTTTGGAGAAAAATCTCATATTCATTATTGGTGATACAAAAAACTAAAAATTTATTAAATCGTGAAAGATAATAGTTGCGACAAGTAGGATTTGCGTCTAATAATGTATTGCTTATATTAAAGCTATTTATTGTCAGACAAAAATTAAATATTGTACGCAATTAATAAAATTTCAAGAAAAATAATAATTTTGTAAACGAAAAATAGCGTATAATATTTAAAAATTTTTATATATTTAAAATATTTAAAATATATTAAAATATATATTTAAGGATATTTAAAATATATTGTTTTAACCCTTCGCCGGTAACTGAGATCTTAAAGTACCATCGACATTTTGATTGTGAATTTTAATAGATAAATTTAAATCTGATTTTTATGATAAAAAAGTCAAGCTTTGACAAATATATCAGAATTTATTCAGATTTTTATATAATTCAGAACAATAAAAAATTTGTTCTATTTCTTGAAAACCCCTATTGCTCATGAAAGAGTTAAAATTTATGTTGCTGGCGAAAGGTTAATGAAGAGTTTTTTTAATGAATGCGAAATATTCTGAACGTAGGAAACAGCTTATCTCTCTTTTTGACGTAATAAATGACGTATTCGAATGCGTTGTATTCACAGCCGGATTTGTGAGAAAGAATTTTAGTAGCGGGTTACTAGTGCAAGTAAGAAGGCCATAAGCTAAATGTCGCGTATGTATTAATTTTCTCCCTCGCGTTTGGCGACGTGGTAACGGCTTTCATCCTCAGATATATACATGGCGTTGACGTTTTAATAATTTCATTCGCCGCGTCAAGAGCCCCATTTCCCTAGCGCCATCGCGAGGCATTTTCCGCGAGAGGATCGAATCTGCTCCCTTTCTCTTCGGGGTAGATTCAATTCCAACTTGCAGAATTGCATGTACCCGCCGGCGTCGACAACGACGACGGCGATGGCGTCGCGGACCGGCGTGACGCGCGGCAATGTAATTCCGTGCGATTCTTCGAGAAACTCGTTAATTCCTGCGAGAATAAGACTTTTCAATGGTGGTAGAGCGCGCGGAACGCGATGTCGTACGGAAAGTTCGTAATGGGGATGCACGTCGCGGAGGTGGGTAGATAAATAAGGTGAACTGATCAAGAGAGGGAGAGAAAATCACGCATCGTCGAAGAGCTTCGAATACCGCCTCTTAGGAGCGATGAACTTGGTCAATGAAGTAACTCTGAGTTCCGAAACATTCAAGTTTTATTAGATTCATTAATCTTTAAGTAGGTAAATGGAGTGCTCAGAAAAATCTCAAAAATTGTATAGTTATATTTTTAAATATTATTATGAACAGAGTTGAATTTATGTTACTTGTAGCTTTATGAGACAGAGGAATATAAAAATAATAAACTTTAAGATTTCTAGACAACACTTTTTAATTTTCTTTTCTAGAAGAAGATTTTTAAAGTGGGATGGTCACCTACCTACTTAAAAATTAAATTTATTAGATAGGATAAAATCAATGTGAATGCTATCATCACATAAAACTTTCTTCAACACGATTTTTTATTGCAGCATTATATTTATTTTTATAACCATGAATCGTTTTAAATTTAATTGTCAAGTAATTATAAGAATGCAATTCTTAATCTTTTCATCTTTTAGTTAAATATCCCTCATATTTTATCGGAACATGAAATGCACCGCTAAAAGAACATCGCGCATAAATCATCGTTATCACTTCAACGATGCCTCGTTTATCGACAAAAGACTCGCTACGTCGTTCGCCACACGTGAAACACGCCGCCAATTTAAGCGCGAGAGTTCCATCGAACGAAAACACGATAACGGCGATGTCCATCCCCGCGTCGAACGCCGCCAAAACCCATTGTCGCCGTTTTCCTCGCACCTCATCTCACCCTCGTGAATTTGTTCTATCCAACGGCCCTGAGGATCCGACGGTAAAAGTTGCCTATAGAAAACTCTTGGATTTCGTCATTAATTTTCCCAGTAGATGCAGGAGGAAGAGGGCGGACGGGCTGGGCTATAGTGAAGATAGTAGCGTCGGTGCTGCTGGCATTGAGCGATCATCTCATCTACTCGGAGAAAGTTAGATGAGGAAATTTGTCCTTGCGATAGGTTCACTCATAGTTCACAAACTTCGGTAGAAGGCCACGCTAGCTACATCGTATCCGGTATACGTGTGGATGTATGTACGTGTATGCGGGCACACCCATATCCACACTCGCGTCGGCCATGTACGTGAGACGCTTCCGTCACTGTGGCGACACCCGCTAGATCGAATCATTCCCCTGTCCGTGGACCACCCAGCCATGGAGATTCCGGAGAGCGACTACCCGAGAAAAGGAATTGACTAAACCCCTTGAGAATTAATATCTCAGTGGGGAGCAAACGATCTAAGTGCTTCAATAACCGTCAGAGCGGTTAAGAGAAGATAAAATCATTCCCGTTCATGGCGGTGGCGTGCAATCATTCGCAATAGCAACTAGTCATTATATTTTTATTATATTATCTCTACAGTAAAAATACACTTCTATATATATTATATTATCTTATTATTCTTCTTATTTGGATAAATACAAATTTAGTCATATAATTGTTAATTTAAAAACTACTTCATTAATGCGATATTATTATTAAAATATAAAAGAAGTTTATATTCTAATAATTTATGACACCTTAAGACTATACTTAAGACAGTCTTAAATAAAGAATCGACTATGAATACCAGCTATCGACTCATCTTTTCGCACTGTTGTTCTTATCTTTAAAATAAAATATGATGTAAAATATATGAGACAATATGTAGAGGGTGCATCATGATAAAGGCAAAGTATGAGAAGCTCATCTAAAGGCGCCCGCTCAAAAGGTGCCTTCTGCTTTATAAGAAACTTGGGATCAAGCGCTCGTTTATCAAAACCGAGAATTACAGACATCTGTCCGCTTTGGAACCGCGCCAAATTGAGCGAGTGTCCGCCTTTCACCGGTGGGCGAGTACTTGAGAATCGATGGAATATTACGTCTATACCTGTCTCAGCCTTCGTTTGATTAACGACGATTAAAACTATATTCTCGTGTTAATGCGATTCAAGACGACTAGACTGATTCGAAGTCTCTCTTAGTTTATATAATGAATCTTTTAATTAAAACAATTTAGACAAGTATTGTGAAGGTAATTATAAACTGAATAATCATCCCTCAAAAAGAAAAATATTAATGTAACAGACTAGATTTATATTTACAATTGTATATCCTTTATTTATATCGTAAATGTTTCTTTACAAAAAAATTTTATATTTAAGACAAATATTATGAATATTTGAAATACTTTTCCTATGAATTTTTATCCGCTGAATTAAATAGATATATTGAATTCCAGGAATAAATAATTTTTAGATTAAAGTACATATTATTTAGTTATTTAATTGATACGGTTTTTTTTTTAAGAATGACGATATGTATGTAAAGATATGTATATAAAGAATATATGTTTGTGTCAAGCTAATGAATAAATTACTGTGCACACAGTGCGTAACAAATCGCTCCCGCAAGAGTACTTTCGAAATGAACAAGTTATTACCATGGACGTGCAAATTCGATATGAAAATTTGATTCGGAGTGGACAATATGCGAGGTAGTTTACGCACGTGATCCCACGAGAGTCCCTTGACGGGCTGACGGATATCGTGACGGCGTATATACTCGCAGGTAACGTAAATGTAATTATCGTTAGGTCTGCAGAGGCCAAGGATCTAATTACACGGTCGTCCAGATTCCGGGACTCAATGACGCGAGTCCATCGAGGCGTAAGCGCGTACGACGTGCGAGACGGGGGGATGAACGAAGGGCACGACTTAAGCGAACTGTACGAGGACGCGGGCTAGCAGAGGGCGGCCAGTGGATGCTTGTGTAAGGTAGAAGGTCGGGATCAGGGGCTCGTTTATCAACCTCGGGATTCCAGACGTCTGTCCCGTGTCCCACGGGATGAATTTATCGGTTTTATAATTAAGCGTGGCTCGCAATACCGACGAGTAACTTGCACAGTAATTTATATATCTGTATGCTAGCTTTCTTCCTCTTTCTCTTTCTCTCCCTCCTCTCTCTTTTCTCTGCCTCCATTTCTCTTTTTTTTTTCAGCGACGCGATCTCGAAATAGGTGGGCGTGCTTCGTTAACTCTCTTAATTCTCTTTCTTTCTCCCGCTTCTCTTCCGATACCATCTCTTTCGTTCCGAAACACTACGTGTTTGGCACGCAAACATTTTTCGGTCATCTAGTAGGGGATAACGAACGAGATAGTGAAAAGAGATAGTGAAAAGATCGCCAGTTGCGCGCGAAGAATTTAATCCCGCTCGTACTCCGACATTCAATGCGGTTTAAATGGTCTAATACTTGAATGGATGACTGGGTTGAGCATTTTGATAAAGAAAATGATATACGTATGAGAATGGTATAAAGTTGATTTTATAGTACGTTCAGTGAAATTTCACTCTGATTTTAGTAAATATAATATTTAGCAAATAAGATACATTTTTAATAACAAATGGTTTTGTTGAAATATTTAAAAATATAATTAAATAAAAATCTGAAAATTATTTTGTTGGACCATCAAAATAATTATGTAGGATGCTCAAATTATGATGTCAAAATGTTTTGTATAATAATGTTCATCATATAAATTTCCTATGTAATTATTTTGATAATCTTACAAAATTATTTTCACATTTATATGTAGTTAATTTTTTAGATACTTTAGTAAATTGTTATTTTCTTTTATCAACAGAATACAAAACTATTAGTTAAAATAAAAATATGGTTGCTTTTACAAAATGATCTAACATTCAATATCTGATATATAATATCCATTGGATGCACGTTTTAAGCAACAATAAATATAGTGAGTGTAAAAAGTATTTCGTACATCAAAGAATTTTTTTATAAAAAAATTTTATTTATAAGAGATCATTAATTAGTAATTTTATACAATGAAACTTTCTGTTGAATAAACAAGCTTTGCGTATATTCCTGATGATTTTAGAAGTTTTTCTCGATTGTACGAATATTTTTGAGCGTCCAAATAATAAAATTGTTAAGTTCTCACTTATTTTTAAAATGATATGTTTCCTATTATTAATAATATTAACACATCTTTTTAGTCACATAATTTTGACATGCAATCTATTTTATTTTTCATAAATAAATTGTTAATTACCCAGCAAGAAATAACTAGATTCAATTAGATCGATGCCGAATTGAAATATCGAAATCATAGTATCGATTCAATATCATTTCGCTGAATATAATGTTTACTTTTTAAAAATAAAATTATTTTTAAATATTTTCTCTGTACTAATACTGTTTGCACTCACTATAATAGTTATGCACGTATAAATAAATACTATAAAACGTATGTCATTAGTATAGACACATTAGCTTCACAAATATTTTCGACTAACGTGTGCATTTTCATTTACTAAAAACAAGCAAATGAAAAATTAAATAGTCATAAGTGAGATTGGATACTTTGGTGAGCAATCTTGCGCTAGCTAGTACTTTGTCTGTGTATGGAGTGAGTAATGGAAGCTTGATTTCATCACGAAATGAAACTAGCATCTCGTTATTAAGCTCTCTCTCTCTCTCTCTCTCTCTCTCTCTCTCTCTCTCTTTCTCTCTCTTTCTTTCTCGCTCTTTTGTTGTTGTTGTTTTTCAATCTTGACAGATACTAAAGTGATCAACTATATGATCATAGAGATATAAAATATTCGTCCGCGTAGAATATCATGGAATTCGATTCGATCGGCGGACGTGAATGCGGATGCACGTTGCGGTCGATAATGAGAAGCTATGGACGCGCAAATGACGAGAATTAGAAACGCAATTTTCAAGCACGTCGAGTATTTACATACGAGAATAATGCCGGCATCGGCGAGTTCATTATTTTGCAATGAACTTTCCTCATTTATAGTGTGCTTAATTTAAAACATTTCGCAAATAACGAGACGTATTCTCTGCATTCAATTTACATAGAGATTACTGTGTGATAGCATGATAGCATCATTAGCGCTATCATATGTAAGAGAGACAGATTTATGTCTCTGCAACGGATACTTTATAAAAGTCCTGGATTTTAACATTTATCATATGAAATTGTTATAAAACTTAATATTTTCTGACGAGTTGCCATTCGCGTGAGAAATGATAGGATCAAACAAAGTAAAAAAAATCTGAATACTTAAATTTCTTTTTCAATCCTGAGGTTTTTTTTATCCTGAAATATATATTTAAAAAAAAAATATTATAATGGTTCATAAATTCGTCGTGTCAGAAGCCATTTTGCGGCTGCTCGTATATGGCGCTTTACGAATTATACTCGGTACAGAGATGAACGATGATACGAATCCCGTTGCATGCGGACTACTCTCGACGATGTAGTAATTCGCATTGCAGCCACGGCCGTGAGACTCACAGTTGGACGTATTATGGCACGTCAGAAAGCCATGCTGGAGGTTTCTCTGCCGGTCGCAGGCCATAAACTAAATGACGAGCTTCGAGCTCTTGGGATTCGCACACTGTGAAACATACGAGAAAAGGACTGCAATGTTATTGTTACTAGCCAACTCGCGCAGAGACGTTAGTGTAGACTACAACGCGCTAACAAGCAGGTAATTACAATGAAACGATTGAGCCGTCACTGCCTGTAGTACAGGAGAAATCCAGGTAGTTATCGCAACTGTTGAAATCCTGGAGTACCGTTCGCGAATTTGAGTTAGGAACGCCTCGAAAGAGAGGGATGGGCAATGAAAGACGGATGCGATATGCGAGGAGCCACAGAAAGACAGATAGCAAGGAAGAGAGAGAAAGAGAGAATTGAGAAAACGAGAGAACGCGAGATGGGGGAAGGAGAGTACGAAGAGAAAGGCAAAGTGGAAAGGAGTGAGAGAGAATGGATACGAGCCTAGTATGGAGTTTGAGGCTTGTTTGAACAGGCTGCAGCTTCCAGAGAGGGTGGATTGGGGGTGCTGGGGAGAGGGGGGGGGGTTGCTATGACGATCACGCCCCATCGAATTACGCGAAAATTGCCCTACGTACCCTCGACCCCTCATCCATCCCCCTTCTACCCTCGGTACCCCTCCTCCCTCTCCCCAACATACCTCATCCACCCTTCATCAGGACTTCAGTCATTCCAATCTCCTCTTCCGTCACCCCGTTGCGTTGCGAATGTGAGCGAGGATAAACGACTCGCCGAATGTGCTTCTCGATGAACCTTCTCGAGTTTGCGATACCTTTCGTTGAGAGGAAGCTTCGGCGCTTGAAGTAAGTGGAGTCTTAAGTCAATGTTAAGAGTAGACAAGTTTCTCCGCCTAGTATTTGTCTTAATCACTATGTTACTAAAAATATGAAGCACTCGGTTACTTAACGCAATCGATACGTAATCATCTACAGGAAGGACGATTTTGTTGAAAGAAGTTAAAAATTTAATTAGATACAAATATGAAAATAATTTTCCATCAGACGTTCAAAGGTTGCTAGTAAAATGTCAAAACATTTTACACTATTTACATCATGTTTGAGATTCTTACACACACGTATTAATTATTTTAATAATCCAATAAAATTATTTTCAGCTCTATATCTGGCTAAATTTTTAAATACTTAAAAAAAATCGTTGTTTTTATGTCAAAATGTAATTACATTGTGGAAGCTTAACCAACAGCTTAACCAAATATATTAAATTAATGATTTTAATAACAAGCTTTTTAGCTTAAATTTATATAAAATTATAAAATGTTAAAGAGAATACGCGTAGAATAATGAATTTATATATATTCATAGCATATCAGAAAGTTTATTTCGTTCGACTTAAGAACGGCGCAAATTTGGGAAAATAATTTGCAGAGTCCAAACATTGATCGGCGACACAGCCGCTCTCATCCGTCAAAGAAACTAATTTCTCCGTGCGGTTCAGATTTCCATTATCGTGCACGAAAGCGTTTTCATTTCCTTACAGAAGCGTCTGCCGTGTAAACAGCGCATAATGGAATATATTGGAGTCGAGAATATAGTTTGGAAGTGTATTGTGGAGAAGGGGCTAAAACGCTCACCAATAATCGAAGTAAAAGGATAAAATAACAAAATCCTCTGCATACAAATATCTACAATAGTAGCAATAATACTTATGTTAGTAATTATAATATAATTGTTTATAAAATTATTATCAATTTTCAAGAAACCTTAATCAATACTTGATACTTATATCATTTTATATAAAACTTGTAAAGAGTATATATATATATATATATAGCAGTTAATTAAAAATTTTCTTATACTCGCTGTCAACTGCTGTCAAAGAGTTAACAATATATCAAAGGATTTAGATTCTACTATAAAATTTGCAATATAATATTTTATTGCGCACTGAGGTAATACATTGTAATTTAATATTAACTGCCATTATAGTGTTAACAATATTGAATAATTTAATTCACGCTACATTGTAAATGCGTCACGTCACAAATGGGGCACAATGCCGTGAGCTAAATAATGGAAGCCTTACACGCGCGTGATAGTAACCGTTCTCCAACTTCGACTCCTAATCGCTCGCAGACTTCGCGAGGCCATCGGATTCGGTTAGAACTTCGCAGCGAGCTGCTGTTCCGCGAAGTTCACGTCCGACCAGTAACCGCACCGTTAAGCCGTCTCGATCTCCGCCGAGATTTCCGTCGTGCAGATTTAAAAGGTCGTTACGTCTCCGCCGTGGTTGCTGATCGTATTTCTTTTTTGATCCGTTCGGCAATAAGCCGTCCGCGGGATTAAAAGATTACGATGTCCAATATCGGTGCAGAGGACTAGTCGGGTTTCGAATAAGCACGAGTATAGACGTCGCACGAGATTCCTGCGGGAATTCCGGCAATCCTTTACGTGACTACCTTCCGACCTCGTCCCTTGCTACGTGAGTACCAAGGGGAAGCAATGTTTTCGCATTAGGGATAAACTGCCTCACGTCCCGACGGTCGGTCGGCGAGCGAGTGTCGCCAAGCCGCTGCAATTTATACGCTCCTGGCGCCAATTAACTGGACTTCCGCGTAATAAAATTAGTCTCGTGCGATTTGACCCTGTCGTCGCGACGTGGTTAACTCCACGGAAGAGTACTGGAATATTGCGTTGGCGATTCCCGAGCGTTGCCGAACGAATTTTATAAAGTGGATAAAATAAGAACCTGTGGAAATAAAATATTTTACTTTTTGCCAGCGGATATATATTGGCGAAATCAAATCGTTATTTGATGATTTTCTTGTTCAAACATGGGTATTTATATGTAACAAAATGCGTTATGAAATGCAGGATAACAGAATGAGATAAAGAATGAGATTGAAAACCTTATTAAAAATTATTTACATTTATTTATTTATTTATTTTAACTTATTCTAAAGATTTTCCTGATCACTAACAAATAGTTATTATATTATTCCGAACTATTATAGGATTAGAGGCATGTATTTGAAATACTTTTATTTAAAACACATTATTTGCAATACAAGTGTATTTTGTATTTTAGCAAAGTGAAAGCACATGAAAATATTTTGTACTTAAATCGAAAGATTGAAAGATTTTTGTATTTTGTAATTTTCAAATAATAAATTTGATTGTTAAATATTAAAAATATTAAAAATATTAAAATTATCTTAATATTTAAAATTAATTAAAAATTACCTTAATATTTAAAATACAAAATACAAAATACAATTGTGTCTTAGAAATACTGTTTTCATGCCCAGCCCTGATTATTTTACTTGAGATTTGAGATATAAAGTATTATTTCATTACATACACATACGTATATGCATACACATTCCTTTTCTTGTTGTGTTATCATTACTGTAACTTTCTCTTTGGCATTTTCATGAATCATATTTCTCTTTAATGCAAGTCAGAGAACGTGGAGAAAAGATACATGTACGTATAAAACTCACTTCGTAAAATATTCCGTTAAAATTAAGAAATAAAGAATAACGCTATGAGCACACTAAAGGAAAAATGAATAGGTAGCGAAAGTAAAGGAGTATGAAAGCAGATGGCACGTTATGGAGGCAAGAGATTTCATATTTCATAGAGATAACGAAGACAAGTGATGCCTGGGAATATGAAGTTCAAGAAAATGAATAAGGGACTGGTGCGGTGATATGTAGCGCGACAAAAGTGTCAAAATCATAATCGTACATAACGCATTTAATGCAGCATAAATTGTACATTATAGCGGAATAGAAGAAACAAAGAAGGAAACAAATGAAATAGAAATAAAAAGTAAAAATATAAATTTTAAACGAATTAAATTAAATTAATACGCTAGAAATATATTAAATAAATACATGTTTTTAAATTACGTGAGCGCGTCTTAATTAAATTACAGCTGTATTTATTTCTTGCAGCATCCAAGTAAATAATTTATTTTAGTAGCTACAAAAAACACGTATCATTAACGATGAAGAAGAATAAAGGAAGAGGAGAACTGGCCGTAGGCACTAGCTGTGAGCTTATAAGGGAAAATGGATGCACGTGGACAGACAGCCCGCAGACGGGCAACACTCGTGTACACATGCTAAGTGCATCGCGCCCTAGAGCGAGTATATTGCGTTAACACCGAGGGTGCAAACAGCCCTTGCTTCGCTTGCACCCTTTATACGACGTTCTTGTTCTCTTCGGGACAGTACAGTCGAGCTAATTATTAAAGCGTTAAACCGCTCGTTAAGTCGTCATTTACGTCGCGGTAGCATAATTTCGAAGATTAATACAGAAATAATCTTTTGGCAAAATTAAGCAAAGGACATGGAATTTTGCTAAAATAACTTCTATACATAAACGATGTTATTAAAGAGTTGCTTCATATTGCAACCTTTAAATTCCAAAATAGAGTTTTCGCAAAGAAATTTTAAATGCACAATAATATTATTCACGTAATTATTTTACGATTAGAAAATTTTCAATCATAAAAAGAGAGCTGAGATGTAATAATCGAATTATATACATCATGGAGTGGAAAGAAAGGAAAGCACAAAGAATCTTACTTCAAATTCTTTAATTATTTAATTCTTTAATCTGTAGTCCTTCCGCAAATTTTTATTCATTCCCGCGTTTTACCGTTTCTTTGAACTCGAGAAAATACTCGTTTATTCGCAATAGGAATATAAATCAATTATATACACACGTATATATATATATATCTTTTATGTCCGTTATCTTTAATTAATCTCATGTACTGGCAGTGTCATTGCACCTCCCGGTACGTTAATGTTAACAGTTTCCGCGAAGGAGGTTTTCTTCACTCCGTTCTCCCTTGTTGTTAATTCATTTGCCTACGAAGCAACTAGGCTAGGGAGGAGCAGTCAAAGGCGGCTCTGGAACGAGGGTGATTAATTCATCGTGTCGTCGGAAGTGGCATTAAGACGCCTTCGTATAAACGCTGTCCAAAAGGAAGTGGCACCGCCTCGCCTCACCTCTCGGGCAACCAGTCTATCTACGTATAAAAGCATTAACGGCTATATACGTATATATGCGATTGAGATATTATGGAGAGACTAAGCGTCCTTTGCGTGCCTCTAAAGAGCGACCTGCGAGTAGATGCCGAGAGGGATGTTAAGGGGTTTCCGTTCGCATGCACGCGATGCTCGACGTTGCCCGCGATTTACAGCTGCTTCTCGTATTCTTTCTATCGAAAATTTTAATTCCATATTTTTTTTATTTCTAATTATTTAATGAAGCTGCTTAAAATCAATCGGTAAATATTATGAATAAAATAAATCGATGGTCTCATTTTTTTCAAAAATTTTTCGATTTTTTTCATGATCGATCGAAGCTGTGCTTATACATTTTTATTTTATTCATTTAATAAAACAAAAAATGCGAATTGCATCTTGATATATTTTTAAAAGCAATTTGGAGATTCGTTTATGCGTTACCTTTACCTATTGAGAAATTCTCGACATACCGCGAATCTCTTATGCTATTTCTGTCAAAGGCTCCGATTTAATTTCTTGTGGTTAAAGGCCATCGGTCAAAGAAAAGGGAACCGAATCAAAGCGTAAACTCGAAACTTTCGTTCATCGCAGTTCAAGTGCGAGGGTTTTCAACAGCGTTACGGAGAGTGGACACGCAAAAAAACCAATGGCATTTCGTTATTGCACGCTGAAAGTAAGAAGAAAATCATAGAAGAAATCTCGTAAGGCATCGCTAACTTGTTATATGCTATGTTTTTTCGCGATCATTTCTCGACTTGTTTGTAGATATTTTTGTAAACATTATTTAAATTTGATTCACGTTTGCTCATTTTGTAGTTTATTTGAAGATAAATAAAAACCTCGATATTGCTTATATAAATTATCTTTGATATCTTTGATGAATTATCTCGATAAGATATATTTATATATATCCAAAATAATTTAATTAAAGAAGAAATTAACAAAATTCATTTTATTATAATTATTAATATCGAGTTTTTTATTTGTCTTCAGATAAATTGTAAAAAATGTGGCGTGCAAACGAGAATCAGATTTAATTAATATCTCTATAAAATATCTTATACATAAAATATATATATTATAAAAAAAATTCTATTCTGAATAAAATATCTTTTTAATGTTAGCTTATTAAAATATTATACGTTTATGATTGTGTCTTATAAAATTGTACGATTTAATCAGATTTTATGTGTATGAAAATTGTCATCATTATTATGAAGTGAATGAGATTTTAATTTATAATTTAAAATTGCATGATTAACGAAAAATACTGCTGCCCTGCCATATTTAAATTTAAAATGAAAGCAGATACATATATCTATGGGACTCGAAAATTCTGTTTTAATCGACCGTACGATACGATACGAGAGGAAACCGTACGGGTTCAATCGTGTAAAAGATCGATCGAAAAAATTCCCATAAAAATTACACGATCGTTGCTTCGAGTGCTTAGCGACACGTGACTAATTTCGTGGCTTATGCACCAATGGATATCGGTTGAAGCCATGTACTTTTAGTTATGCGAAAATATATGCGACGTAACTACGTTTCGGTGTATTTGCTTAACGTTTTTTTCTCCCAATTTAAAAATAATATTCGATACGCGCGCGTGCTATAAATCCACTATTATGATAATGGAAGTAACATTATTGCCTTCTAAAACAATGAATCGGATGAATTTTCAATATGACAAAAGATTGAATGCTTTTAACAACAATAAATTGCTTGAACACAGATTAAAATCTAAAGTAGCTTATTTTAATTAATATTTATCTAAAATGAAAAAATTCAATTGATTTTATCTTTTTATTAAATGTACAATTTTATATAGTTGCTAAAATTTTTATTTTAGCTTGCTTATATTTATCGTTATATCGCATGAGTAATGGAAGTGTTTAATACTTGCTCTATATATTATATATAACTCAGTAAAAACGTAGCAGCGCGTGTCAAGGATCGATAAGAAATATCATGTCTAAACTTATTAGAGCTCACGACATACGCTCGACTGATCCGCGATATTGAAATCTATCTCGAAAATCCTGGCGCCACGATTAATCACCGAAGCCGCGATCGGCGGCGTTGACCCTTTTCTGTACGCTTCATGCCGCGTTTATCATCGTACTTTTCGCATGGCCGCACATTTTTCATCGCTCACGCGCATCCAGCCGAATCAACCAGCGGGCTCGCTCACTGGAATAACACAAGGACGCGAATAATACGAGCCGGGAATAATTCTGGGATAAATCAGCCTGTCTTCGTCCTTTAATATTCTCCCCGGTACTGTCCGATAATACAAAATCGCGGCATAATTTCGGTATAAATTGAGGGCGGGGGAGACCGCACGCGAATGGGCGGGGGAAACACCATCGTCCCTTTAAAAGCCACGGGCGTTTCCTTCCTGGTGTCGGACGATAGGATTCCCTCGTGTTATACGACTTCCTTTTCATCGACAGCAACAATGGCGGTGGTGCACGTCGCCTCTCGTCGTCTCTCCAGAATCGAAGTTTGCTCTTTGTACACAGAAACACGCGTGTACGCTCAGCTCACATGTGCACTCTTATATGTACACTCTCGTGCACGAGACACGCGGAAAATACAGAAGAAGGTTGATGGATCGCAATTCACGCGATCTCTCGCGCTCATGGGCGTCGCAGGGAAGCGCGACGGGATGCATTGCATCCTCCCTTCATTGTTTCAGACTGAAAAATCAAATCGGTGTGAAAAATTTAACGGAGACACTTGTAACTAGCCTTAGGAATACAAATTACCTGAAATTCAGGGACACACTGAAGAGGGTAATGGTGAATCTCGCGAAGTCGTTTTAATGAGTAAAGTACGAAAATACATTGGGAAATGAAACATGTATGTCGAAAGTTAATTTAAAAAAATATATTGCTTATAGTGTCTCTTTAATTGATAAATATAAGTAGAAAAGTTTCTAAGTTCCATTTAAGAAAAGTTTTCTCATGCGCCATTTTCGCTGAAATCATGTCGGCGCCCATGGTTCTGTTCTTTCTGGATTC
>Ga0157363_1001794_pt1 | contig 18301 bp, 10 predicted proteins | sample AttsexASBM1_FD_111477 | JGI IMG/M metagenome (GOLD analysis project Ga0157363, IMG submission 111477) | Fungus gardens microbial communities from leaf cutter ant in Ribeirão Preto, State of São Paulo, Brazil - Atta sexdens ASBM1 | ecosystem: Host-associated > Fungi > Mycelium > Unclassified ... | reverse complement strand
TTTCCTTCAACAATCAAAAAAGTGTCATGGAGATTTACATCTTGTTGTCAAAAATCTCTCTTTATTATAAGAAAACAGCAAGGAAAGACAGACAGAGAGAGAAAGAGAGAGAGAAAGAGAGAGAGAGAGAGAGAGAGAGAGTGAGAAAAATGCTCATTAATGATTTGCTCAAAGTCAAGATCATTGAATCTATTTCTACCATATTTTTTAATTAGTGATATCTGGGTGCGAGAAAATTAGCTTCTAATGAGCGTTCGATGAACGCTTTAATCTCACATATCCAATTCGTTAGCTATCTCACTTTACAAATCGAAATTTGGAAGGGTCTTTAGTGAAAAGAATGAAGTATCGATTTTAATCGCTATTATTTTCGATAGGCATCGAAGACAGACGAGATTTATTTAATGGATTTAAGAATTTAATTATTCTCATATATAGATGTATATTTTATATTCTTCACTTAATGGCTTTCTACTTCGCTTCTATTACAATCTTCCACACATAAAAAACACGACTTCAGCGAGCAATGTACAAATTTGATGAACTGGCAACAGGTACTCTGGCATATCCAGTAAAAATATTTGCGCTATCATCGTAATTAGAAATTCATCAATTGATCGTTCTTCCTTGTCATGCTCGCGAAAACCATTGCTTCCTTTCTTCCAGCATAGGAAAGCAGGAAGTTATCAGCTGTTTCCGCAAGTTGTGATCGGAGATACTTGAATGAAATCACTAATTTAACACAAGACACTTGACAGCACGGGCTACTAATTACGTGTTTGCTCCTGACAGCTCGATGAATTGTATAATTGAGATGTAAAAATGCAAGATTGCTATCAACATTAATAATGTTATGGTCACTTTGACTTTCCACCTTTAGTCATATTCATCATTTATTATCTAAAAAATTATTCTTAAAGTTTGAAGTATTTAACAGTATAGATAATTAAAACATTTAGATTTTGTAAGAAAATATAATGAATTTTCTATTAACTCTCAACTACTGAGAAAAATTTCTTGTTGAAAAATGGACGAACTAGAAGATTTTGATCATATTAATCAAAATTCTGATTATCTCAACTAGAATTATAATATATTCAACCGGAAAATTCTTATTTGTCCATTTTTAATCAATATTCCAATTAATGTAGATTTTTTTATTTTTTATCTTTGTGCAAATCTTTCATTTAACAGTCAAATATTTTTTCACGAAGAATTTTTCCTACTTCATCCTTATCCTCTATAACGAACGATGGAGTTTCCCATAGTTGAAATAAATCAAGATAATATGTCTCGGATAATCCCAATCATTCTCTATTGAGTAGATGATTTCGTCATTTAAATCGCTCGGCCGTACTATGTGAGAGCGTTTCTGTAACAGCTTCGAAATGGACAGATGAATAACTCTGTGGCTCTCTTTATGGCGGCTGTCCCGCGCGATTAATGCTCACCGGTCGCGAAATATGACGTCCAGCCGCTCATAGCTGACGATCGAATAGCGTCTCGTGTCGGGATTTTTTTGGTAAAATCGCACAGTTGTCTCTCAAATATGCTTTCGCACATGTCTGTGTTCGACATCGTGGATGAAATGCAGCGCCAATTGAAACGACGAAAATTCGCAGTGCACACAGGAAGTAAACTGAAACACCGATATATATTCGCTAAATAAAACAACATTTTTACAAATCGTTCAAGCATGACGAGGACAAAATACATGAACAAGGGTATAAAATTAAATAAAACATTTCTAATTATCACGAAATACCTCATGTAATCCTGATTATCGAAAATCAGAATATAATGTGTTATCGAAATTAGTTATCGCGCTTTGTTATTAATCATCATGTATGCGATCGCATAAGCATAGTTCGCGAATTTCATTAAACGCTCAAAGACCAGCGGAATTACATCCATGTCACAAGTAAGCCGCAAAACAATGTTTCAACGATAACGATCCGAGAAATTGTAAATTTTGCAGTGACGTTGAATTATTGCGCCTCCGAATTTTTACGATTTTTCTTCAGATAATTCTTTATTCCACAAATTTCATTTTTTTTTCATGTCTTAATATAAATGATCAAGAGATGTTAATGTCAAAAATATTTCTTTAATATAAATGATTAATGTAAACTTTTAAATGCACTTCTAATTTTACTCATATTGTGACTTCTGAATGTACATGTAATGTTATTAGTTATAAGGTTATTAATTATATTCCAACGTTATATCAATTGTGTTCATTTTTTTATTTCACATTAAAGATCAAATCTTAATTCTTTGGAATATATTTAATTTGAAAATTGCATATGGTTTCGTAATCGTATTTGACATGTAATTTAATTGTGTCTCTCTTAAAACAAATTTCGTTAATGCCCAATTTTAATCGTAATGGAGTTATCTCATGTATAAATGAGCAATAAATAGCTACTTTATGTAATTTTTTCATCATTTTTAATTATTTTATGTTGGATTTAATTGATTTTATTTATAGGATAGCTCTAAAGAAAAAAATCCCATATAAAATTACGGGTTTTTAGGCTTAAGTGAAATTAGCTTAAATTATAATATAGTTTTTAATTCACCGATTAAAAATTTTCTTAAACAAAATCATAAAAAATGGACAGATTTTGCTGTAGCATCATTTGAATATTGTTATTTTGAGTTTAATCAGACTAAGGTTTTTCTTTTTCTCTCTTTTTTAAACTATTTATTTTTTATAACTGTATCTTAATATTTTTATGCACAGAATAATGAGATGAATCAATTGATGTAAGGAAAACACATAATTGTTTTTAAAAAAAATTATACAATATGCAATACTTGCAAACCAGATATTTTTTTAACAACTATGTATTTCTTTACATCTGCATCAGTTGATTCATCTTATTATTCTGTGCATAAAAGTATTAAAGTATTAAGAAATGAATAGTATAGAGCTAAAGATACTTTTTAATTCAATTAAATCTGAAATAACAACTTTCAAATGGTGCTACAGCAAAATCCGCCCCTTTATAATGATTTTGCCTAAGAAAACTTTTCGTGAGCCAAAAACTAAAACATACTACAATTTAAGCCTAAAACTTTAATTTCGCCGAGAAAACTTGTGGTCCTTTAGTAACTTATTCTTTACATTAATCGAGTTAAGCTGTTGGTCAAATTGTCGATCCAAAAAATCGTGGCGACAGCTTTGTAATTCCAATCTCGTGCCCGGAGAAGTACGCAAAAGCCGCGATTTAAATCGACAGGATAATCCATAACGGTGACAAGAAAACAGCGTGAGACGGAAAGCTGATGCGGTCGACGAACCCAAGTCCGCTTTGTAAACCTCGAGACCGATCATTGCAGTGCACTATGCAAATTTATGCAACGGCTGCCACGCCGAACAGCCGAGTGGAAAGAGGCCCCGTCAGTTATGTCGAACGCGATTGTGCGAGGACAGCTACTGTATTACTATACAATATGGATGCTGTATATCCTATCGTCTTCTGATGTACCGATATCGCGACCGCATGGTGATGATAGCACATACCCATAAGTTATGTTTATCTCGCAAACCAAGTTTTAATGCTCTTCACGCCGTCAAACAAGGCGATGCATTTTTGCAAGACCGTTGCAATTTTTAACACCACAGTGCCTCAAAATCGCTCAACGCCGCATAATTGTTTCTAGTTCATATTTTGAAGGAAGTATACGATGCAAACAAACGTATCTCAAAACGAAAGAATGCCTCTGCGTTCAAAAAAAGTACTTTTGTTCGTCGCGATGAGCACATAGAGTGCCCTGAAAAATTTGAGCTTTAATTTTAATGCTTTCATCATCAGAATTCAAAAAAAGATTTTAAATTCGTTGAAGAATTTGTTAAAATAAAATTAATTAAAGTTTTAATACGTTATGACGTGTGATTTGTACAGGAAAGTATAAAAAGTATTTTATACAAAAAAATACATTCGAATTGAATGATTCTAAAAAAGGATTGAAGTTTTAAATAGATAACTTATATCTTTTTTCTTGTCTGTTAAGATATGTTTTTTTATTAATATTTTCCTTTTTGCTTTTTATTAATGACTTTCATACTACGATATATGTAACGTTAAATCCTTTGAACTTCTGCAGCTTGCAAATCATTATCCTTCATTCTAAATTATGAAGTTTCTCGCCGCTGGGACTTTTTCAAATGAAACTGTATGTCTAGCTTTTCGGGTGAGTTATAAGTATATTCCATGGCGCGCGCTTTGCGTTAAAATACGAAACGTTTAATTAAAACTTTACGGCAACCGCGCATATAATAATTGCAGACTACGACATCAATATATCGATATTTCGCGTCATTAATAGTTCATTTAACGGCTGTTGAGAAACTTTCTAATTAGAATATTATTGCTGAGCGATTTTAATGTAGGAAAGTAGGAAACTTTTGTCGCCATCGTTTCGCACGTTTGCAGCGGTGCAATTTTATGACTCATGTATCTTCGTTAACCCAGCATTATCCGTATTGTGCAAATCGTTCGGGCGTTCCATTTATTCGCCGCGATTCCGAAGAAGGAGCGCAGTGAGCAATGCAAATTTCAATTTCCATCACACGTATCTGAAACCAACGATATTGCATTTCGAGGTTCGATGCAAAAACGGATGATATCAAAAGTTTCCAAAATATCGGATATGTCGCTGTATGAGTCTCACGTTGATCGATGTAAGCAATAGTCGACCGAGAAACCGTCAGGTTTCTGTCAGGAATAAAACATTTTTGAAGAAATCATCCCACACGGATAGTTATTACGAATATCTCTCAGCAAAATTATCATTGTTATTATTGTTAATAAAATGGGATTACTCTTGTCCTGAAAATTGTATCAAGATTCAATAATTAAAATAACAGGCAACATATATTATTTGCTATCAAATTGATATATATTAATGATATATATTAATAAAAAATGATATATATCAAATTTAATAAATTAAATAAGACAACGCGAATTCCATTTTTGATCGAAGCTATAATCTCGCTTAATAATATTTATATATACAAATTTGTAAATACATTTTTTAGTTCTATAAATTGCGCGCTGATTTGATTTATCGGACTTGAAACGCATAACTGAAGATTGAAATGACATCACAAATTACATTGATCGTCAATTTTAAAATACTGTAAAGAATTGATTACGAAAACTATCACCTCAGCCAAGATTTGAACCTAGTACTCTCGAATTTCCGAAATAAACGTCTTACCTTTTTGATCACCGAGCGTGTGGAAATATTTTTCGCAGGAACCAGTAACTAGTGAGAGAATTTTTCAAAGAAATGTTTATACTAAGCTCCGCTTTGATCGAAAATAGGATTTTCCTCTTATCTGATTTATTCTTATTAATCTACATTTTATTTAAAATTGCTTAAATTTTATTGAGGCATTTCTTCGTTTATATCTTTATATTAGTCTAATAATAAGTTTAAAATCGACGAAGGTGGAAAGTCAAATTGTGAAAGTCATATTAATGAATAAATCTCGTTGTATTTTTTTAATTAACGGTTATTATTAGTAACATTAACATGGAAGTATATTTTATACGTTCGCAATATGAATATATTTTATTTTGTTTGAAACGTTAACTCTTCCTTCATGGATTTAGTAAACTTCATTAATGGATATCGATTATCGAACAACGCAAAAATAGACCAGTATAATATCAATGCGCATCCTAATTCTGAAAGCTCAGGTCTTATGCTGCCCAGAACGCATTATCTAGCAGTACATTATCGAGTGAACTCGACTAATGTAAATTCAATGCGACTGTAAAGCGATATTCTCGACAAATCCCCTGACAATGCTGTCGAAAATATTAACAGAAATTTTATCGCCGTAGCAGTCAATACCATGAATTCAATGAAATATAAAATGAACTTTTATATCATTGGCAATCAGACAACATTCCATCTTGTTATCCAACATGATTTAGCTTTAAATTAAATTATATTGTAAATAAAAATATTTAAAACTGAACGAACTAATATTACCATTGAATATTACCATTTTTTAAACAATTTGAAGTAGCTTTGTATTCGAAAATAACACTATGGAAATATCACACTAGCTACAAATTAAGTCTCAAAATTACATTTAATTTCTCGAGGGCTATTAATCGATTTTCTACTAAGCTTATATTGTTTGATGTTCTATCATCGACATGTTGTTTCATTATTTGCTCTCAGATTCGCTTCGTTAGTTATTCCGTTATGACAATCATGTATGACAATCTTCATAGTCCCATATTTCGAAGTACTCAGAGTGGAACAGAGGCGGGATCTACTCCTCTCTCTCCTGAAGAAGTTATCGAACGAAGTTATCCCGAAGAATAATCGATTCCCTCGGGCCTGTACGAATATAGATAAACGTGGAAAATTGCGCAGACAGGCGAACTCCATTTTACTCGTTTGGCTTACTCCGCGCTTTCCTAAACGACGTCTCTGCCAGGGGATCGACTTTGCAAATATGCGCGTTCATCCCTGCGCGAGAGCGCGATTAAATTAATGCCAAGCCAGAGGATAGGTGTCGTCTTGACGCGTAGCACGAGATAGGAGAGAGTGACAGTCGCACGAAAATCTCAGATTAGAGAGTATTATACAACAAGTCGTTCTTATCGATACTGCACAATTTGGGTTTAGTTGAGAGTTTGATTACAAGATCCCTCTTCGAATCCTACGCTGTTGCTGTCTCGTCTTGTAATTTAGAGGATCGCAAATCGCTCGTTCACGTTCTGTCTCGTGATTCAGGGCGGTTCGGCTAATTGTCTCTCTGCAATCCGGTCTGCGGTCAGATTCGAAGCGTTTTCGTAGGCGTTAGTGGCCGCATGGTTACTGATAGTGGCTGCTCGCTGACCGCATCGCGTAATGGCGGTGCGTACGTGTAATGCTCAGGTGCGACGATTTTGTATCGTCGATACACAGGTTCTCTTGTGAGGATGACGATTGATCGGTCAATCGGTCGGTCAATTGACTACGGGTGCATTCATTATTGCTTTCTTATGATTCCATCAGCTTTCTCGAGAAGCATCTTCCCTGTATTGATAATTTCTTTAAGAAGCGCATCTTTCCAGCGCCATCCTCTCTCGAATCTGAGACATTCCGGTAAGTATCGTAATCCGTAGAATCCTTGTCACGTGTCGAAGACAACGGCAAAGAAGATCGTTCGATCATTTGCAGCTTGATCAACGAGCTGAGAGAGACGAGAAATGAGAAACGAACCTGAAGAACACTCCATAGATTCTGAAGAATCAAAACATCGGTCGTTTAATCGCGACTTGTGTTCGAGATCAAACTTCGAAAAAAAAACTTCTTTGATCATTCCTTTGAGTGATCAACTTGATTTTTGCAGATTATTCATATCCATGTAGTTGAAGAAAGATTCCATAGAAAGATTCCATAGAAAGATTCTAATATTTATTTTTATTTAACCAATGATTGAATGCGGCTTTGATCTGAAAACCAAAAGATATTTCTAAATCCCCATTTTCCATTCGTGAAAATTTTTCGATTTTTCCCATATCTTTTCCGATAAAAATTATTAATCCAATTTTTGTCCCTTCATACATCGAGATACTAATATTATTTTCTAAGCGTGTATCCTAATAATACTATTTCTTTTCCACTCCGCGCAAGAGAAACGGAAACTAGAAGAAACTCGAGAGAGAGAAAATCGTTTCATTATTTGTAGTGTGCGGCACGCGTCCTACCTTTTCCCTCCTAATCTCTCGCCGAAATAAACGACTTTTGACTTGTTCGAGTGAGCGCGTTTCTCGACTCGCCAGAGCGAGAGACACGATGTTAGGCAACGCGGGCGACTACAGAGCTTGCGGGGCCTTATGTGTACACTACGTGTATATAATCAAGTCTTTTGTGTCTTTTTCCATCCCTTCTTTCCTCTATTCCAGCCTGGAAGCGTAAGGTAAGTCCGCTCGATCCAAGAAGATCCTCGGTCGCGCGTGGCGAAGAAAAACCGATTCTCCCTGGCCGCGGGGCTGATCTCGAGTCGTCGATAATTATATCGCGAACGTAAAAGTATCTTGAGCGTGTATGAGATCAAGTCGAAAGAAACAAGAAAAAGTTACAATATTACAGTGAGGTATCAAATTAAAAACTAAAAGTCGAATATACGATATAAGCCAGCTCGGGCACCACACATTTCTTCAATTCTCATTAAAAAAATTCTTTCATTGACTTAATCTTTTAATGAGTATTCCAATAAATGTACGTAAGAAAAAACAGATATATTTGACAGTTTGTCAATATCATACTAACACATCATTGATTAATTTTCCACAAAGTCATAGTGTATAAAACTAAAAGGCAAATGTAAGCCAGATAAAACCACACATTCCTTCAACTTTCGTTTTAAAATTCTTTCATTACATCAATGTTTTAACGGATATTCCAATATATGTAATAATGTATAATGTATAATAAAAAATGTAAAAATATACATAAGAAAAAAAGAGATATCTTTGATAGTTTATCAATCCCGCATACTGATTAATTTTCCACAATGTAGAAAAATAAGTTTAGTTACAGAAATAAGTTGATGTACTATTAATACTTTTATAGAAATCTTTTATGAAGATGATTATTATTCTAATTTAAAAATGATCAAAATTGTATAACTGGACTGATGAGAATTAAAAAGATATTTGAATATTGTGCAAGATATTTGAATATTGTGCAAAAAGAATAAATTTGCTGAAGTATTTAAAGATTTAACTAGATACTAATCTGCAAATAGGTTTGTTGGATCATCAAAATAATTATGTAGAACGCTTAAATGATGATGACAGCGTTGCAAAAAGTTTTAACAATCTAGCAATCAGTTTAAGCGTCCTACATAATTATTTTGGTGGTCCAAATAAAATTATTTTCAAATCTATATATATATATTCTATATAGCTGAAATTTTAAATACTTCAGCAAAAGCGTTTTCTATGCGGATGCATTCATTTTAGATAAAATGATAATACATTGTTGATTAATTTTCCACAATGTAAGAAAAATTAGCTAGATAAATTGATAATAATTTAATAATTTTATAGCAGCTTTTCATAAAAACATTTATTATTCTGATTTAAGGATCAATAATCAAAATTATGTATTTGATAATTGAACTCATGTGTGATGATTAAAGAGATATTCGAATAACGGATATATTCGTGACATCTTAGATAGTCAAGTAGACTAATGATACAACAATGGACAACCGCTGGACATCCCCAATGATCATAGAAACTATTGATGTGACAATCAATCTATCTATCTCTATATAGTCAATGAGTGCGCGTTCATGGCTGAAAGTGGGTGAACAGTGACGTTTCCATGGAAACATCTCGGACAAGATCTAATTAGATGCAAATAGGATTCTGCCCAGGATCAGTTTTGAATCAATGACCATGTTTACAGAAAACATTTCAAATCTGTAATGTGCCAACTTAAGCGTTAAAACAAAACAAAACCTATTTTCTGCTTTGAGATAAAATATTTAAGCTGCTTTAATGTTCAGAGCTTAAACTCTCATTAGTCATCATACGAAATCTGGACGTTTTAGAGAAGCGAATTATTTTTTGAAAAATAATTTATCAGTACTGCAATGAATGGGTAATTAACACGAATGAATCTAATTAACACAAACTTGAATATGATTTCCTAGTTACAACGTGGATTAGATCGTTCACATTTTTCAATCAGTACAAACTTTATCCGTGCTCATCCGCACTTTATCAGAAAAAGGTTCTCCTACTTTGAGGAAGACGCGGTATCTTCCATTATTCGACTCGGTAGCATGATATAATTCGGTAAGCCGGTTACAAGGACAGCTTTGGATTATTTTCTGCGGTTCTACTTCGGTGCACCACGTGCCATCCCACAAACGTCGCGACGGCCTAATTGAATTAATAGGAAGGAGCTCGGAGATTAGGCTCGCGATTGCACGGCGGGATCAGCAAAGTCTCCGTTCAGTTTCCAACTCACGTTTGGGCACAGCGCGGATTACCGTTTTTCATCACGCTGGATTTCGGCACGTCTCGTTCGTCTTCGGAATAATAGATCCCCGTCTAGCCTCATTTTAACGGAAGCGTTAAACCTAGTGCGCGATTCCGTAATGCACCATCGAACGATCGGTCCTAATTGGCGGCGGCTGGTTCGTTAATCGCTGGAATAATGTAGAGTCTCGTAGTTTAATCATTTACGAGCACTTCGGTGAAGTCTAACGGCGCTGGAAAACCAATCAGAGGAGGTATACGATTTTACGTCTTGCAGAAGCAGCGTATATATAACATGACCAAGGTTTAATGCCTTGATTAATACGACGGTGTCGATAAGTCGATTTAGATACGCTCGATAGATTTATAGGAAACGCGGTAAAGAGTTTAGCACAGGATCACGCAATATGCTTAATAGAGAATATGTTTCTTGTAATATTGCCATGCTGCTAATTTTTTTATATTTTCTGAGGAAAAATTCAATACAACGACAATGCAGGAAATTAATTTATTTCCAAACCACATCGAATACGATTTGCTGTCGATATTTCACTCAAAATTATCTTTATTGGATATTGCAGGAAAAAGAAGATGTTCTGATTAAAAACGAGAAGGAATCGGCGCGAACTTTTGCTTTGAAAAAGAGAGCTTGGAAGTTGGAAAATATCTGGTGACTAGTTTAGCGGATTTATCGTGGCTTGATTTCGATCGAGATTGGAATCAGAACAATGAGAACGTCGTGTTTCCGCGCAAAAAGGAAATGGCGTCGCTCGTACGTCAATTTGGCAATTACCGCTCGCGATGTATATCACAGTGCATGATTTTTAATTGTCCACGCGTTATTTCGCTTCGTATCGATAATCACCGTACTATTCTAATCTCTATGAAGCGATACTGAATAGATTCGCACGCAAAGCTAATAGACACTCGATAGATTATAACGCTCGTGGATTTCTGATTGCATTAATTATGATCGCTCTTGCTCATGCACAAACTAATTAATCGATCAATTAGTATCAATAACATTCGTTGTTGTACATTCCTGCCGCCTACATACGGCATGTTTTATCGAATTCCGTAACATATTCTGCCCCTCGAATTTAAAACTCTCTTTTCTCACTAATTTTATCATGCATTATTAGTCTCATCGATTAACGGATAAAGAATGGAATCATCATGTGATATTCATTACACAATGCATATGAAAATAAATTAAATATTAAATAATATTAAAATAATATTAATATATTAAATATTGATAGATTGAAATACATGTCGTCGCTTTTATTGCGTGATAAAATAAAATTAATATTAATATAAAAAATACAATAAAAGTACATTTTTGTAATATTTTTATGTTTACGCTGTCTCTTTATGATAATTTAATAAAATTATCTGATTTGTATGAAATAAATAAATTTTTTACTATCTGTTGTGTGTATTCCTAAAACTTCCTCGTGATCTATAGCTATACAATCTGAATTAAATTTTAGAATTTCAGAAGAACAGACAGAAACAATTGAATCGAATTATTCTTACGTTATTCTTCGCGTAACTTTGAAGAATTGTTCGACGAAAGTAATCGATAGACATCACTATCCGAGTTACACTCCACATGTCGCCAGGCATCTGAATCTCGGACGTGGGAACTTTTTTCACTTGGCAATACGCGATCGGCTGCTTTTCATTTTTGCTTTTACTTTTTTGCTCTCTCTTTCTCTTCCCTCCAGTAGGAAACTTCGACAAAACTTATGCGATAACCGTCACCTCGAATCCTCCCTGCTCCTGTCGTATCGAGTCACCCATTTTCCAAGAGTGCTAGAAGAAAATCGGCCACCGACGAATTTCACGTCGGATACCGAGCGACATTTTCTCTCAACCTTCTCTTTCGTTCTTGTTCTTTAGTCTCTCTCGACGTCAAAGTTTCGTACGTTTTATACCATAGTAGTATTATCTTTCTCATAATAAATTCATAGCCCGCCGAGTTATAATAATGCCGTCCGGCAATACCAAACGACATTATGATGAAAAGTTTCGTGACAGTTGAAACGAAAAAAAGGGATTTGATTAAATACGATCTTATTAGAAGAAAGAAAAAGAGAAAGAATGATATCAAATTTATTCCTCTTTCCAAGAGTGAGACGAAGGGTAAAGATGAAGCGTTGAAACGACTTCACGTTTTTCTTCAGTCTTTTCCGTTTTCATTTTTCTGCCATACTCGAGTCTCGCCCGATCTGAAAAATTGCCTCTGGAAGTAAAGTCATAGTGCTCCGACTTATAATAATTTCGCATTGACATCGCGATATCGTCGTCGAACGATCTGTTCCTTGGCAAAAATTCTTTTCGATGAAATGCAAAAAATTAATGACGATATCATGATCAAAAGGGAAAGAAGAAAATATAACACGTGGTTCAATACTTACTTACTATGATATTATTTATTGTAATATGTTACTTATCGTAATATTACAGTAAGTAACGATCATCTTTGAAAGAAGAAAGTATGAATATCGCTTCGAAATTTTAATGTCTCAGAGTTTTAATTAACTTTTCACAATAGCTTCTCAAAATTGTTTATTTCATAAAGAAACTTTCCCACGTTATTTCGTCGATAGTGGGTTCCTTTCTTTTTTCGAGACAATTTTCAAATTCTCTTTGGATATAAATTTCACTCACTACATCATACATAAGATTACTTCTAAGAAAAGTTTTATTTAATGGAATATGTATGTTTGCAAAAACTGCTGCTTGTATTACAAAGAATACGATATAAATTTTCATATATGAACAAGTTCCTGTACTAACACAGACACGATCGCCACTTGAGATATGTATAATATTCTCAACCATGAAATCGCTCGAAAATATAACCAAAAATATTTCCCTTCCATTTCCATGCGCGTGTACGCTTTAACGCTTCTGGCATGTTTACGAGTTTAAGAAAAATGCATTCTAACTCACTATCCTAGAAAAAACTTCAGTCCATCGTACTATCGAATGAACATTTCCTCGCGTTTTACTTTTATAACTTGACTAACACTCAGTGCCAATAAATAACCTTCTCGTTTTCCCAAGTGGTCTCTGTTCTATGTAAACTGATTTTTCTCGTGTTCGAATTATTATACGAATATACATCTGAAATATTTCAATTTTTGGGCTATATTATTAAGAGAATCTTTGATTTTTTTCAATATATACTCTTTAAAATGTCAATTAACTGTAACTTTTGAGCGTAACTTTTTTTCTGCCATATTTGATTTTTTCCGAAATATTCTCGTCTCTTTTTGACTTTTACGAAATATCCCGTTACAAGTTGAAACCATAAAAAAATCATAGCAATCAACCTATGAACTCTACTTTCGTAGCGGGTTTCAGTTGGATTTGACAATCGTGATAGTTGAAGCTCAAAGAACTAGTTGCGTTGTCACAACTCGTTCGAGAAGAGGTCGAACATCGCATTCGCGCATTCGCGTACAATGGAGAACAATTTTCCGAGGGTGAACGTTTCAACCTGATGTTAGCTGGATATGGTAAAGCCGTCCGAGGCACGTGAGTCCGTGCAGGATACAAGCGCGTTGGAGTTCGGTAAATCGAAATTCCATCCTCCCACGGGTCATACTCGTGTGGATCGTCCTCAAAACGGAAGTGTCCACTGTTCCAGTCCTGCGATTTGGTCGATAAATAAAAATTGATTGAATGCTATGTATCATTCTCCTGTGATTCATTCGTGTAACTCGCAATTTTGTCATGCCATCGAGTCAACTGAAGAGAAAAACAATATTTGTTGTGTTTTTGTGAAAACAAGATTGTAAAAAGGTAAACAATCAGAGGTAAATTTTATTATCAATCTGAAGCTATTTATTCATTCTTTCAAAAAAATAAAGATAATTTAAAATTTATTTTATTTTTAAAATTTTATCAACACTCCGTTACACCATTTCAACGACAATGGGAAAAACCTGGCGAGAAACATTGTGGAGAATTAATTTTTTAACAACATTCTTTATGGTTTTAAATATCGCTGTTTTTAATGACGGCATATTCATTTTATTTAATATGTTGTCTGGTTGTATTACAATTCCATATGCGTAATTAAATCATCTTCTTAAGGAATTCATTTTCTTAACTCTATTATCTGTCTAAAATTATAATTTTACAAGATATGAACTAATTAGAGTTAGTTGACATAACTGAAAATGTATCGTGTGTTCTCGAGCTGGAAACAACCAATTAGCATTTAAATGCCAACGCCACGTCATTGCAATTCGTTCTTTCGTATGCGTATACGCGAATTTGCATTGTAAGCTTGTAAGCTTGTAAGTACACACCATGGACTGTTTATCTTTAACGAGATACCCGTAGCTCGATCTCAACCCGGATTCGAGGTCGAGCAAAGCGAGGCGGAACGAATTTCGGACGGAGCTGAACCCTTCGGGACAGCAGAGTGGTCGGTTTGTTCCGAGATTATCGAGAAAACATCGCCGATAAAACGGCAAGGAGGTACTGCTCCCGCGAGATTTTCGTCGACAATTCCACCGAGGCGAGGCGTAGTTGCGAAACTTTCCCCGGCTTACAATCGACTGCTACAGGTCGAAAATATCCTCCTTTTTTTTTCTCTTTTTTCCTCTGCGCACGATTTCCATTGCGCTCGAATCGCGTTTGCAGAGATAAATTCTCGGCGGAAACTGTTGGCTCGACGCGGTTCAGCCTCGATCGATTTCTCTTCGTCGACGATCGCCGACACGATCGACAGGGAGAAAGGACAGGCAGTTGTCAATCGGCGATCGTGTCTTCCTCGAGGAGGAGGCGCTCGTCGACGCCGTCCACGAACGGACGCGATGAACGAGAACGGATCATTGAGCACAGGTGGGCTACGACTGTTTCAGGAGTGACCATCTTGCTATCGCTGACGGTGTTCCTGAACCTCGTCGCCGAAACTTTGCCCCAGGTCTCCGATGCAATACCCTTGTTAGGTACAATTGAGTTTCTACACAGAGCGAATGTCAGAGTATTAAATCAACGAGTATTATCGGTTCACTACGAATGGAATCAATTCTGACGTAGAAACCGTGAAAGTTTAGCCGGATCTTCGGGGAGGCTTTGTACGTGAATATTTGAGAGAAACGGATATCTTTTATGCATTTATATTTTTCATGAAAGATTTCCATCCGCTTAAAATTGAATCACAAAGAGAAATACAAAATATATTACTTCGAATTTTCCAATCCATTCCCCCCTTCTACATTTTTAATGTGTGTAAAATCGATAGTTTCTCCTCTCTCATAAAAAATAACGTTGTTGTGTCGTGTTACGGTATCAAATATTGCAATATTCTAATGTGCCGTTTGTTCATATTAAAATATTAGAACACCGAATAACAATTCTTTAAAACAATTCTTTCCATTTTTCGCTTACGTAGCACCGTGAGCGATCGAGAATTTTCGGCTGACAAGTATATTATACATACACATTATCTATGATATTACAAGAAGCACTTTAATCCCCCCGAAGATTTCATATGACGATATCGCAAACGGGCGTAGCGCCCTGCAGCTGAAACGAAAGTGCTTTCCTGTATTAAAAGAAGAATTGAAAATCATGGAATATTCGAGAGGCATTGTGTGGAAGAGAAAACTCGTTGCCGGTTCTATTCTGTAAAGTTATTTTAATAAGAAATATATCGGGTAAACAAACATTCGTCCTGTACTTACATAAATCTGATGACGGGGAAAGATAGGAGAAGAAGTAGAAACATATAGCTTTCGAAAATTCTTACTGGATTAATTCTTATCAAGATATAAAACCGAATGCTAGTTTTGAAGCACGAATACGTAATCTCGAAGTGCAATCGTTTTATATTGTTGCTCGCGAGAACATAACTGCTGAAATTTGAAGAGTTTGATGGAAAAAAAAAGATAATGCTCTTCCGTTTCTATTTTTTTTTTTTTTAATTTAATTGAATATTAAATTAATTTTTTCAAACGTTGAAATCGATTCAAAATTTACAACGCTGTTTGTAAAATTGACTGAGTTGAAAAAACATCAATAAGACATTATAATATAATTAAAATAAATATTTTTTTACATTATACATAATTTTTATTATTTTTTTTAATATTATATTTACATTATTATTATTATTATTTTTATTAAGAAAAATGTTGCAAACATGTGTAATTCAAGAGATCTGTTATCTTTCGTCGCTTGACAATCGTCATTTCAGATATAACTCTTCACAAGTCATAAAAATTCCACGAGATGGAAAAGTTCGGTTGTAACAGTAGATACCCAGATGTCGATCTACAAAGTTTGCAAGAAATAATAAGATTGTGAAGGAAAAAGGGAGAGAAGGGACAACCGCCGAAAAGACGCCTTCAGAGAAGTCAGGAAATAGACAAGAAGCATGAAAGGAGCCAAAGTACGTTCCTAGTTGTTATTGCCAAAAACAAAAGTCGATGAAAGAAAAGAAGATAAAGACGACAGATATAGAGTTATTGCTTTCTCAGTGTGACTCAGTGAGATTCTCTCGTGCTAACTCCGATCGGCTTTAATTGAATAAGTTTGAATTAAATCAACAACGCAGAAGAACGATGCCGTATTCAGCATATTTTGATAAATGGGCATTTTGTCTTTGGTAGCTAGCAGAACCTTTATTTCTCACCCTTTCTTTTTCAAGCAAGATAACTTTTATTAACATGTGTTTTTATACACTTCTAGACGCTGCTCTCTTTTACATTTATAATCAATCCCGTTTTACAAGTATTGTGTGAAAATTATGCTAGAAAAATATCAAAAGATACGAATACTTAATCCTCCGCAGCTAACGAAATAAAGCCGAAATCTGTAACACAGTTATTGATGTTGAATCTATAAGACTCATTTAATTAATCATCTAATTAATTTAAAAGAAAATGATATAATTTGTATAATAAAAAATGTATGATAAATTATTTTAATAATTAAGTTTATTTTAATAATAATTATAGTTCAAATTGCAGATGTAACATAAAGCATATAGTTAAATGGATTCGATATAGTTATAGTTATAGTTTAGTATTAATGAAGTAAATTAACTAATATTAAAAAAGTTATATTACAACTAATATTTGTTCCTTTTAGGTTGCTTTTTTTTAATTTACTCAGAAATATTTTACTCTTTGTGTAGATCTTCATAAATGAAAGCTCACATGCAAGTCACGGAAAGCTCATTTGAGAGTCGTATGTCATCGTCCACCGCGATGATCGTAGCTGTCAATTCGTTAGTTCTCTCCTGTCCCCGCGGTCCATTCTCTTTTTTTGGTATTTGCGCCCGCCATCCATTTTGCGCGGGTGACGTCTTGACGGTTTTATCGAGCCGCGCTGATTGAAGTAAATTAAAACGCGTCAATCGCCCTACTATTACGGATTCGTTGTCAATGTTGCGACTTTATAATCGGCAATGCGCCTTTACCCTCGCGCAGCATGCCAACTGCGTCGACAGAATAATATGAGAGCTGTCAAAAGAAAGAAATTGGCCGCATATCTCTTCGGCAATGCTGACACTCTCGAACGAGTCCCTCTTCCGTGTCCCTTGCAAAATTAATTAACAGCAGTTCAGAATAGGTCAAAACAAGTCCTGTAGTTTCTAGAAAGGAGGGAACTAGGATTGCCGAGAAAAGACAGCTGCTGGGAATTAATACCTGTCGGCCGTTCACGGACGAGAAAAACGACGCTGTCGGACTGGCGTCCATCGATTTCCGTGACGCGCTTTTGCATCCACGTCGTTACGTCGAACTCGTCGCCAGGCAAGAAATCCGATGCGCCCTCGTGTAACAGCGCGCGAGACAGCGTTGCAGCTCGGACATCTTTTTGTAGCTCATCGCTCGTGCTTTACACAATGTACACTTCGTACGAGCTCAAGCTATTTTCTAAATTTCCAATGTACATCGAACACTGTTATTATTCGTCAAAAAATACGTAATATTTTAACCTTATATATTTTTCAGATCTCGTAGTTTTTTCTTTTACAAAAAATATCAGTGGCAAATTAAAAAAGTTGATAAGGTAAATAGAGAACGAAAATTCTCTATTTTAATTTTAAATTTTTATGGTTTTAATTTCGTTTCGATGTAGTTCTAACAAAAGAGAAAGAGAGCGGCGTCAAAATAAATTCTCATTAAGGACAATCAACGCAAAATTGATCAAAGGATTTACAGTTCACTTGTAAAGCAGTTATTTAATTTTTTCCTTTGTTAAATTATATTTCATGGGAATGTATTCAGAGCTCGGCAAGTCGCATGCGC
>Ga0157363_1001793_pt1 | contig 18304 bp, 8 predicted proteins | sample AttsexASBM1_FD_111477 | JGI IMG/M metagenome (GOLD analysis project Ga0157363, IMG submission 111477) | Fungus gardens microbial communities from leaf cutter ant in Ribeirão Preto, State of São Paulo, Brazil - Atta sexdens ASBM1 | ecosystem: Host-associated > Fungi > Mycelium > Unclassified ... | reverse complement strand
CTCCCTCTGACTATCACTTGTTTCGATCAATGGCACACGGCCTGGCTGACCAGCATTTCTTATGAAGAAGTAAAAAATTGGATCGATTCGTGGATAGCCTCAAAAGATGACCAGTTTTTTCGACGCGCGATTCGTACGCTACCCGAAAGATGAGAAAGTAGTGGCCAGCGATGGACAATACTTTGAATCAATAAATATATAATCAGTTTTTTACAATAAAACCTCGAATTTCAGAAAAAAACGGCGGAAGCAAAGTTGTACACCTAATATTTGGAGACATTCAACTGGAAAGTGTTACCCCATCCCACTTACTCACCAGACCTGGCACCTTCTGACTATCTGACCTGTTTTCGTCGATGGGCCACGCGCTCGCTGAGCGGCACTTTGATTCTTACGAAGACATCCGAAAATGGCTTGATGAGTGATTTGCCTCGAAAGATGAGAAATTTTTTTGGCGTGATATACACAAATTGCCTGAAAGATGGGAAAAATGTACAGTTAGCGGGGGCAAATTATTTGAATAAATTTGTTTTTGCTTTCTAGGAAAAGAAATGTTTTTCTGAATAAAAAATAGCGGATTTAAGCTTATACACTTGGTAGATAAAAATAAATAAATATACATAACATAAATATACATAAATATATAAAGGGTTTTTCAATAAGGACACTCGATTTTTAAATGTAAAACAAGTTGTGTGTGAGATATCTACTCAATTTTTTTTTTATTTAAAAGAATATTTTATGGCATTAAGTATGGAATATAATGTTGCAAATTTCCGTCGCGGCTTCGCTTGGTGACACGTATTCGGGCGGTCCAATTTTCGATGACTTTCTCGCATAAATCTGGCTGAATTTGTTGGATGGCGTTTATTATGTTGACTTTGAGAGCATCAATTGTTTGCGGTTTATTCGTATAGACCTTTAGCGCCAATTGTCATAAGAGTCAAGCTCCTAATCCACCTGCAACAGCTTGATTGGGATATCTCGGTCGATTTTAAGGAAGCTGCATCTTGGCAACAGTTGGAGGAACTTCCGACCTTAGAGGAGATTCGACTACATTGGGTCCACTTCGATGAGCCCGGTTGTTGTCTGAAAATCCATCCGGTTTCTCCGACGTATCTGAACGAGCCTATGCCACGATAGTCTACCTGCGTGCTGTGGTGGCGGGTAAGCCTTACATCTTACTGGTACGAGCGAAAACTTCACTGAAGCAGGTCTCGCTGTCCAGACTGGAGCTCTGCGAAGCCATCCTACTGACTTATGACCTTCATCAGGACGACTTTGGATTCCGTGCTTGCACATGCCTGTGAATGGACTCAACCGTGGTCCTGGGCTATACGCGGACACCTGACAAGATGGACAATCGTGGCGGAGATTCAAAAAGCGCTGTCAGGATCTCAGTGGCGTCACGTCCCATGGTGCGACAACCTGGCAGACTGCGCTTCTCGGGGATTGTCTCCGAGAGAACTCCTGGAACACCCGCTGTGGCGAGGGCCTCCATTCGTGTTGGCAAACGCAGATGGGTAACTGATTCCTACCAACAGGTTAACTCGATGACTTACACTCGATTTATTGCAGCAGATGCGAGATCACCTGTGGCAAAGATGGGTCCAGGAGTACAGAATCTGATTCCGCGATCAAAATGATGGCAACAGCATGGCTGCGTGAAGGAGGGTCAATTGTGTCTATTGCGCAGCGAGAGGATGACCTTCTTTTGGACACATAATTATTGGACACCGCACAGTTGGACATTATTGGACATTACATTATTGGACACGAACATTGCATGATTGAACATCGCACAGTTGGATACCGCATTATTGGACACCGCAATATTGGACACCACATGATTTTATATCATGTCTTTAAAAAATTTGTCATTTGATATAAATTATCCACATTTAAGATAAGGCCCTCTTAATGTACGTACACTTAATGTGTACATATCCAAATACGTTATGATTCACCAATCGACTTATAGCTTTTTTTACCAGGTCAATGATTTCTATCTATACGTAATTCATATATTTATTTCATACATTGACGCATTTATGAAGATTTTAAAAAGTTTTAGATTCGTCATGCACATTTAACAATGTTAATGAATCGCATTGTCGATTGCATGACAGATTATAAAATACATGTATCACCTTATATAATTCAATCCAATAATGCGGTGTCCAATTGTGTGGTGTCCGAAAATCGGAATACGTCAGTAGCAGCGAGAACATTCCCCCGATCCGCTGGCCTCTGGCACGAGTTGTGCGGGTGGTGTCTGTTCGGACCTCTTCAGGAGAGCTGCTTCGGCCGGTGGTCAAGATCGTCTCGCTGCCTTCCATTGGTGACAACTCCGAGGATGCATGAGAAAACCGTCAACAAAAAAAAGTGGATTAATATTGTATACTTCTTACTTATATGTAATTTAATTTTGTTTCGCGTGTAATGTTGTGTCGCGATAAATGTTATAAAGTTGCACATACCTTACTTGCGTGTTATTAAAGCAATACTTAATCACGTGAATGCTATCACATATCGTGAATGCTATCGCGCCTCGTTGTGTTATCATCCTTAAGGATAATCCTTAGCGCGCATGGTTATATTAATTTCATAGCATTATCTCACTCCGTTAATGTACTCCGTATTCGGCTTAATACACGAACAAAATTTTCATCGATACTCTAATTTATTGCTTTCGAGATCATCGAGCGGTGGCCTTTCCCTGCGACTGCGACGTGTTGTCAATTGCGCCGACACAGAATTATCAATTTGCGAAAGGCAACTCGCACACCTGCGTCATCCTTCTCGGTCGCGACACTCACTCTATCACGCGGCCGAACGGGTAATTATTTCATCGCGTTGATAACGACGAGACGAGCGAAATGTTTAAGGAATCGCATAGATCTAGAGCAGATCCTCAAGATGGAGCGCAGATCCTCTCGCAAATTAGGAGCGATCCGAATGCAGCAAGCGCGAGCACCAATTCTGCGTGACGTAACAGGGGATACAGCGAATGGAGCACTCCGCCGACAGTGCTCCCATGTAATTTAAACTGGCAGTGATCGCAACCCTGCAAATCTAACGACGCCGATCTTCTCGAAAGACGACATATCCGGTGCTAGAAAAGTCTAGACCTTTCCAAAAGGTCGGCGCTTATAAAATCAGACAAAAATAGTTATCGCGGGCCTATCTCATATTAGTAATTGATACTAAAATCTCGCTCCTCGTGCCTCGCGTCTTTCTGTACTTATTTGAATATCTCTGTGAAGTTAGCACCTCAACTTTAAAAATCAGAAATTTTAATAACAGTACTGCTTGCATCCGCAAATAGTTCTACAGTTCCTGATAGATTTTATAAATAGTTTCGTTGATTTAGGCCAAAAATTTTAAAAAATAAAAATATACGGTGCTAACTTCGCGTGACATCGCAAGATTCAAGAAAGTCAAGTTTTTTGACGGAATCTTAAAGTACTCGAAGAGTACTAAAGTTCCTGATCGATTATAACAATTTCAGCCATTAAATATTTTTAAATAAATTTTTAAAATAAATTTTAAAAAAATTAATTTTTTGCGCCATGTTTTTGTATTTGAAAAGTTACACAGTTCCTGATAAGTTTTAATGATATTACCGGCTATTTTAATAAATTAACACAATGTTGAAACAATTTTTAATCCTTGCGCTGACACCGCACGTCAAGAGTAAAGTATCTCTAAACAGCCAATATTATGTGAAATACTTCTTGTGATATGATAATAGCACACACAGAATAAAAAATTGTTTAACACTTTATGATCACGATGATTCAAAAAAGACACACGATGATTATTCTAGTTTAAAATGAACGAATTTTACACGAACCATATTTGAAATGTTATCAAATCAATAATATTAATTCAACTATATTAAAAAATTACACTATTTAATTTTTTTTAACTCAGAGTTACATCTGCGAGAACTTGTGTTAAAAAATACGTGGTAAGCTTTAATGTGAATTTAGATTGACCTTCATAATTAATCATTGTCTAAAATATTTTAATTATTAAAAAGCGTTTTTCTTTTCCTTAATTTTTAAATAGAATCTGAAAATTCCGTATTCTCACACGAAGTCATTCCTTGCTTTCATAAAAAAGGAATCATAAACAGAATCATAAACATATTAGTCACCAGATGCGTTAATATAACTTTTTTCTTTTTTTAATATATATATTTTAGTAAATAATATATATTTTAGTAACTTCATTCTCTTTATCTTATTCGATTAACGCATACCACAAGCGATTGGAAAGGAAAAGAAATTGTTACTATCTTATTGACTTGCGATAATTTTTTTAATATTATGCACTTCTTTCTTTGACATTTTGATACTGTATTTCTTTAACTAGCGATTTTGCGTTTTTAATTAATAAACTTGTTTATAATTCTTTATTGTCATCTTTATGTACTGATGATAATCAAATCTTGACCGAAATGTCTATGTTCTTATATAATACTATGTTCTTATATAATAATAATATATAATATTCTTATAAAATAATAATAAATATTATTTTCGTTTTAACATCTGTTGTCGTGGCTGTATGCTCCTTATTATTTATATTTTTAAAAAAAGGTAAAAAAAGCATTAAGAGTTCGTAAAAAATCATTTAAGTCGGTTTCACCAATTACTTAATTGGCCATGGACTAATCGTGTTTGCTGTTCAATAGAATCAGTACAAAATTACTTTTCTAAAAAAAGTAAAAAAAGGTGCTAAGAAAATGTGCTTCTCGAATAAAACCTAAGTATCCAACTCAATTAATAGTAATTTTATTTTTTTTTCAAGAATATTCTTATTGAAGGTCTTCTGAATCCAATCCAAGTAATTGCAATTTTAATTCTCTATCAAAAATTATTACTCTTCGAAAAAAACTAATGTAAAATTGTCAAATGAAAAATTAAAACCCAGATGCTACAATCTTAACTAATCAAATTAAACTTTATCAAATTAAAAAATAAAACGCAAGTGGTCTATTTTTTGTTTCTTAACTCTAATGATATGTATCATTCGTATAAAAGATTTAATAGCGATACAGCTGGCGCCAAGTTAAATTTCACATAATTTTATGTATCATTCATAAAAAAGATTTGATGATAATTGACGCGAAGTTAAGTCCCATGTAATTCGGATACCAAATTAAATAAATAATATCAACAATAAATAATATGTATTATTCGTATATAAGATTTGATATCAACAATTAGCGCTTAAATCCCATACCAAATTAAATAAAGAATATAATTCATAATTGCGTTATTTTATTCATTCAAGTGTTACCACGTAAAGTTAAAGAAGTCAAAATCTTAAATTTTACATTTTGATGGTACAAATTATATTCTCTCGGTTGTAGATGTATTTGACTGATTCTGCTCATCTACTTTACTCTTAAGTTTAATAGATGTTGAGAGTAATTTCCAAAGGAACGGCTTTTCCCTTGCTTCAGTTGCTTTCTTCTCTTTTTTGAAGTAATAAAACAGAATATGGCGAATATGCTTTTCAAAATTCTCCATGTTCGAACCACAATGGCAAGCACAAAACTCGACCGAATCGCGTCAACTTTTTTTTTGGTTTTTAGATTGAGTATCAACAACACGCGTGTAAACATTTGACATTCATGTCACGCTCGCATACAAATAAACGTGGACAACGCCATATCGCGTCTATTGGAAAAAATGCAATGACTTTTTGAACAACCCAATAATACATATATACACAGTTATATGTGTTAATGTTAAATTCGACCGCTATTAGAGCCAAATGAAAGATAATGATTTTTTTCAACTGTCGGATCATTGGCCAGACTCAAAGTAGGCATACTTTTCTATAGAGTCATTTTCCTTGAAGCCTCGTTTGAAGAAACGCGCAATCTCTGTGTTGACATCACGAATGCAAAATTTCCTTTATGAGAGTTAAGAATTGATTTATTATAATTTCACGAGACCTGCTTGACGGTAAAGTTGCGCGGTCTTGGAAATCATCTCTACGATTCAGTTCCATAACTATAAAATTATTTTTAATCTCGATTTAACTTACTCTTTATCTTTATTTAATTCTACAATTAGTTTCTTTTTTCCTTGCAGGTTCGCGAACCAAGATATATAATATATATGTAATGTAATCAGATATTTTCGGATCAAAAACAGAACAACTTTATGAAGGAGAATATATGGATATGAATCACAATAATAATAAACTACTTATAAGAAATAATATAATTATTTATATCTTGATATGTTTTATATATTTAGAATAACGAAACAATCACTATCTGCCGAAAGCAGGACATCTAATTATATTAATTATTAACAACTTTTATATAACAGTATGTTTATTTTTAATTTCTTTAACAATTATTTAAAAAAACTACCCAGATAATCAAGCGAGATTTAGCATATGGAACAAATTAATACACTGCATGTATTGTTTTCAACTTGTCGACAATTTGTTGTTATTGGAATCTAATGTGAACTGAGTTAGCATCAGGAGGGCAAATAGATTTCATGAGTTTACGAAATTGTAAGAGTATACATTGAGAAATAATAAACTCGTCATGTTGACAACAATGGCACGTTGACGGCACGCCATGCACGCATGATGACAACTTGCCAGCAGTTTGCTAAATTCTAAGAAAGACTTTACATGACATCAAAACAACAGACAGTTTGTGGAAACACCTTGGCTTTAATTTGATGAAATTGAATGCAGAATAAGTGACAGCAAAATGGCAACATTGCCCTTATTTGGCTATCTGGGCTATTTATTCCTTATACTATTTAAAATTTCATTATATAAAAATTAAGAAATAAATTTTCTTACATTTAGATTCGATTACATTAATTTTATTTTGATTTTAAGCACTTAAAATTCTCTTTCTCTCTCAGCTTTAAAAATAGAGAGAGAGAAAGAGAGAGAGAGAGAGAGAGAGTTTTAAGTTTCGCTGAAAGTCAAAATAATATTGGTACAATTATCTTAAGATCTTAAATATATTTGTTTTTAATCGAGTGATTGAGACACCATGTTGGCATTTTGTTTCTCCTAGATGCTTGTCCCTTTGTAGAGGCGCTGTAAACACGGATAATAAAAATACAATGAAGTTTGCTAGTCCTGGTACGGAATATTGCTCATCGTTCGATTGGACACGGAATATTGCCTACCATTCGATTGCGCACCGTTCAAACATACACGATAAAACTCGTATCTTTCTGACACGTATGAAGAACCGGATATTGAATATTCAATTTATTATTGCAATGATGCGATCGGTTTGATGGAAAGGGATTGATTGTCTTAATATGTATAGTGAATTATTGCGTTTTATTTGTTGTAAATAAATATTTAAGTGTGTGATGCTAAGGTTATGATACCTGTCCATGTTAGGGACAATTATATTTATTGTTAATATTAACATAATTATAAATATGTAATCTTTAAGGTTAGGTGACTACAGCACGTTTTACACTGTTAATTTTTATTGCAAACCTTCTGCAAAAGGAAGATAAAAAAAGATTGCTCAGAAATCTTAAGTTTATTGTTTTAACATTCCTATGTCTCATCAATGTATAAGTATTTAATTTTATACACACTATTCGAAAATATAATTATAAATTTAAGTTTGTTTCAAGTATTCTTAGCGTCCCACTTATCTATTTAATGAGTGAAAGAAGTGACAAAGTTTATATCTGTCAAATTGAGAAATAATTAAATTACTCTTCGTTAATTGTTAAATTAAATGAATGGCACTAATATTATTAACCTTATGATGCTACAAGTTTATTTATTTTGTTAGAGATGATGAATGTGTCGTAATTAAAGTAAGAATAAAACGCAAATAATAGAATATTTTATTTCTTTGTATTATTTATGATGATTTCTGCAATTCTTTTCTTTTAATTATTTATGTATTTCTTATAATTGTTGTTTATGTGCAGCAACATATGATGATACTTGATATTTATTTGATATAAGAATATTTTATAATCTCAACACTTTATAAATCTACATAGTATTACAGTTCCTAACATGCTACATGTAACAATATTACGAAAGAAAATAGTCAAATTAACTTTGGCCTTACACATATTTGTACGAAATAAAATTTCTGTATAGTGACAAATTATGTATATGTATGAAGGAAATAAATTAAACTGTATTAAAATAAAGAATTTATAAATTTATGAAACTAATAGTATTTAGTTTTATAATACTACAAAATTATTCATAAAGCTAAAAAACAGAATCGTTTCCAGTATACTACAACATGTAATAGCATTGTGAGGAAAAATACTCAAATTATCTTTGACATTTACATATATTTGTATGAAATTATATTTCAACAATAACAAATTATATATTGTATATCGTGATTAGACCAAATTTACTTTAAGAGCTTACGTTTGCATAATAAAACATTTTTTAAAGAATAATACAATAAATACTCTATCAAATAAATCAAAAGTTGCCGTCTTGTTAGCAAAATTTTAGAACCAGCTTTTATTTTTTGCTAAAATAAAAGAAATCACTAATCATTTTAGTAACAGTTAATAACACAATTTCAGTTAACATTACCGTTTTCTATCTGTTTCTGTTGCCTTTATGACTTTTATACTAACTTAAACTTACTTTGGTACAGCACAATTTATAATTTTGTTATTGAATTATGTAAAGCAATATTTAACATATGTTTTTAAAAAATGTACACGTATATTTAACATATGTTTTTAAAAAATGGACACGTATATCATTTTAATTCTGATACAAAATAATTATGCAATCTCTACCTGTGAAAAAAATGTTTATGTGGATTTAACGATATATAATACGCTAACGATATATATATAATACGTCATCGATGCTTCGGCTGCTAAATAAAGTGTTATATGAAACGGAACCGCTCGCGAATTGATTTTTGAGAAGAATATGAGATCGATGATATGTCGCGACGCGAGTAAGAGAAGCGCCAATAATAATATTTTTTTTAGGCGAAGCTCAGTGACACGCTATCGATATTGCAACCCCAATAGGGTTGGAGAAAGAGACAAAGAAGTCGCAAATGAAATATATAAGCCATAAGTGCGCGGCATCTCAGTTGGTGCCTTGGAAGACTACTGAATCAATCGCAATAAGAATAATGTGAAAAAATATGATTAACCATCGTGCGAACATCAAAGACCTAGCTAACAGTCGAGAATATTAGAAATGCGGATGCGGAATAGTTCGCGAATATTATAAACATGATGTTTGAAGAAATGAAAGATGGATTTGAAGACATAATGGATCAAGAATCATCCGACGAAGAAGTGTTATCCGATGATACTGAATGTGTTAGTGAACGAAGACATACCGATTGTCGAGAAAAATTTGTATCGTCTCCGGAAATTCGTGCGTTGAACAATTGTACTAAACACTGATTCAACAGCTACTGCAACAGGTGGCGCTTTAGCCGTATGTGCATCGTGTATGACTCGTTTGGCTAACACTGACGTTGGAGGAATGTATCTCGTTAGGAAGCACTGAAAACGATCGATTTTATTGATGTGCTAGACAGTGAGTTTTGCTCGAATTGCAGAGTGCTAATGTACATTATAATTCCGTGCAACATGTGCTCAATCTGCACACAGTGCAAAAACTATTGTGAATAGTATAGTGAACGAAACATGGATCCCGATGAAATAATGAAATGAATGATGATGAAAGATAGACAATGAACTAGTAAAAAAGATGTGAGGCACGTTCTCGGAAATCCGCGAGAGAATGGGATAAGTAGTGGTATGCGAATATCACCGGTGCAGTTCTTACGTGATCGCGAGTTAGGAATACGCGGTGAGCGCATCATGAAACAGGTATTTATTAATGAAGAGCTCGTTTCTAATCTTTACTTGCGCGGCAGAATTGTACACATGGTTATGCAACAAATATTGTAAGAACTATGGCTTCGAACATAGATATAAAACTCGCAGTTTAATTAATAGATAATGACTTCTTGTGTGTCGAAAATCGCAATGGAGATCCACTGATCGCTGTCGCGAATCCTCAACTTGATTGTTAATGTGAACAAAAAATTAAATTCCATGCATGCAGGCTGCCATATCGAAATGCCGCGAAAAATTATGCTAAAGAAGGCGATAATCAATGTGAAATCCATGGACAATGCATGCTTTGCGTGGTCGGTGATCGCCGCTCTGCATCGCACAGAAAGAATTCACATTACACAGCAGTGTTAAATCTCACAGGCATCGAGTTTCCAATGACTTTAAAAGATATTCCAAAATTCGAACGTTTGAATGTAGTGTCGATCAATGTGTACAACATCGAGAATAAAGGTCATAGCATACACTTTTACATGACGCATGACACATAACGCAACGAGCGCCAAGCTTGTGCATGAAGCTTTATCTTAACTTAAAAAAGATGAAAAGAACTGTTCTGATTACCGACTACCGAGCACGTGAAACGCCAAGAGGTTAAAATATGAATAAAAAGTTAAAATATATCTAGAAGTAGATATTTCTAAAAAATATTTTTTATTAAATATATTTTTATCTCGTAATTTTAGTTGAACAATAAAATTAAAATTTTTGTGCAATATATCGGAAACTATAATATGTATATCCTTTTCTACTTTTTTTTTAGCTATAGAAATAAGAGAAATTAAGAATATAAAGATTATGCGTTTCGAGGGTTTCCTCCGTGTCCAGATCCATTCTTGGAATGCTAACGTTTTGTGAATCTTGCAGTCTAGTTCATCAGGGCGAGGAGCAGCTTGATACTAAGCTGTTCTTTCGGGCTGTTCCTTTTATATTACTACTTGGAGTGATGGAGGGAAAGAAGAAAATTGTGAGGGGGGAGGGGGATTGATCAATCTTCACCGAGAGAATGGTTTTCCATATTTTATTTATGTTGTAGCCATTATCTCTATTTAAATTGTTAGGGTGTTTTTATATCTCTATGGCTTCTCTATATTTTCTTGGAAAGTATGATGTTGGTTATTGTGATCGTTTTATCAAACAATATTTGATGTCTTGTTTCGATGTTATGTTCTGATAATGCTAATTGCATGACGTGTTTTAGCCTGACATCACATTGGTTCTTTTATTCGATTGACCATTCTCCCGATTTCTCCAATGTATACTTGCTGGCAGGAACAAAGTATTTTGTATACTCCTGCGGAGCTAAGTGGAGATCTTTAGAATTTCTTAAGATTTGTCCTATCTTTTTGGATGCTTTAAAGACAGTTCGGATATTGTGTTTGTTTAATATCCTGCCAATATTCCTGCCGATATTCCTTTGACATATGGGAGAATGAATAGAATTCTTTCGTCCGGTTGTGTCAGAGACCATTGTCTTGTTTGCATGTTTATTGATTGTTTTGATTATGTCTTTTTTGTCGTGTCCGTTTTTCTTAAGGCCAGTTTTAAGTGGTTGAGTTCTGTCTGTAGATGTTCTTTTTTGTCAGAGATGGTGAAAGCTCTATGTACAAGTTGATTGCACACTGTTTTTGTGCTGAGTAGTGACTCGATATATAAGTATCTATGAGTGTTGATTTTTTGTACACTTGATGGCTTAAAGTACCATCAGTTTTCTTAGAGACAAGAACAGGAAAGGGAGTTTTTCGTTTTCCTCTATGAATATAATGATATTTGGATGTTGATTGTTGAGGAAAATAAAGAATTTATGGAGTTCAGCTCTGCCGTGTTACATCACAAATGTATCTACATAACGGAACCAACCCTTCTGGTTTTTTGAGTGTTTTTCTGAGGTCCTCTTTCTCAAAATGCTTCATGAAGATGTTGACGATTACAGGAGAAATAGGAGAGCCCATTGCCGTTCCTGAAATTTATTCATAAAATTAGTTGTTATAGGAAAAGTAATTGTTAAGTAGTAAGATGTATGCTCTATTGTAGGATGAGAAAGGAGCGGACTTCATGTAAGGCCTTTATTATGTTTAATGTGTCTTCTATTAGGATTTGTTTGAAAAGGAATTCTACGTCGAAACTTACAAATAGGTCTGTGGAATGTAATCGGATTTTTTGGATCTTTTATATAAAATTGAGTTAGTTATGTGTGATCTGAATTTTCTAGTGAGGGGTTGTAATGTTTGTGCTAAGAAAACGAGATAAGTTGTATGTCGGGGAGTATATGGCGCTAACAATCGATCTGAGGAGGATGTTTAGTATGTGTACTTTTGGTAATCCATATAGTCTTGGTGGGAGAGAATTTGTGGATTTTAATGTTAATTTAATTGTATTGGGAATGTTGCTTTTTTCCACTAGGATCTTGGTATTCTGTGCAATTGTATTAGTTGGATCTTTGTCAAGCTTTTTGTATGCTTTGTTCGAGAGAAGGTTCTTCATTTCTTTCTTATAGTCTGATGTGTTCATGACTATTGTCGTGTTGCCTTTATCGGCTAGAAGCACGATAATGTCTGTGTCCCTATTCTTGGAGGGTCAATCGTCCTAATAATGTTTGAAAAAGGGGAGATTTGGCTTTGGAAAGCATATTAGATACCTATCTGCTTGGATATTATCTGCTTGTTCTGATGGGAATCGGTAAATGATTGACTCTATTGCTGCTGATAATCTCTTCTGGAATCTTTCTAGGTAGTGCCTGCGAAGTTAGAGCCTTTGATAAGCGCAGATATAGTATCTTGAGACAAGGTTTTGTTGGATAGATTCTTGACGATGATTAAGTAGAGTTGCGGATTTTTGTGAGGGACAAGGTTTATGTATTTTTGTTTCTGTCTTTCAGAGGATTGTGTGTGGGTCTTCATGACTTGTTCATATGTAATCCTATTTAGGATTTGTCAGATATCATGTCGCAATGTGGATAGGAACAGGTGGAGTTTAAAGGTTTTATGAGAAATCTGGATTATTTATATCTTAGTAAACTTCATACGAAAGATCCAAAAAAAATCTGATTACGTCCCACAGGCCTGCTTGTAAGTTTCAACGTAGAATCCCTTTTCACACAAGTCTCAATAAAAGACACATTAAACATAATAAAGGCTTCACCTGAAGTCCCCTTCGATCTCATCCCGCTGATAAAGTACTGAACAACTATTTACTTCTCTTATAACAATCAATTTTATGAACAAACTTCAGGAGCGGCAATAGGCTCTCCTGTTTCTCCTGTAATCGCCAACATCTTCATGGAGCATTTTGAGAAAGAGGTCCTCAGAAAAACATTCAAAAAAACCAGAAGGGTTGGTTTCGTTATATAGACGACACATTTGTGACACGGCAGAGCTGAACTCTTAAATTACTCGTAAATTCTTTATTTTCTTCAACAATCAACATCCAAATATCCACTTCACTATAGACATAGAGGAAAACGAAAAATTTCTCTTCCAGATGTTCTTGCCTCTAAGAAAACTGGCGGTACCTTAAGCCATCAAGTGTACAGAAAACCAACACACAGATACCTACATGCTGAGTCACACCACCACCCAGTACAAAAAGAGTCTGCAATCAACTCACTTGTACATAGAGCTTTCACTCTGACAAAGAACATCTACATACAGAACTCAATCACTTAAAATTAGCCTTACAGAAAAACGGACACGACAAAAAAAACATAATCAAAACAATCAATAAACATGCAGAACAAAACAATGGTTTCTGATTTACAATCGGACGAAAGAATCCTATCCATTCCCCCAATCAAAGGAACATTGGATTGGCAAGATATTAAACAATATCCGAACTACCTTTAAACAATCCAAAAAGACAAATCTTAAGAAATCCTAAAGATCAAAGGCTTCCATTCAGTTCCGCAGGAGTATACAAAATACCTTGTTCCTGCAAGCAAGTATACATTGGAAAAACCGAGAGAATGGTCAATTTACGAATAAAAAAAGACCAACGTGATATCAGGCTAAAACATGCTACGCGGTCAGCATTATCAGAACATAACATTGAAATACTGTTTGACAAAATGACCACAATAGCTAACATTAAATCACACTTTCCAAGAAAGTATAGAGAAACTATAGAGATACAAAAACATCCTAACAATCTAAATAGAGATAATGACTATAACATAAATAAAATATGGAAAACCATTCTCCCGGTTGAAGACCGACCAATTTCCTTGACTTCTTCCCCCCAATCACAATTCTCTTCTTTTTCCCCCAACAAGCTACTTCAACAAGTAGCGTAATATAAAAGGAAGCGTAATATAAAAGGCCCGAAGAAACAGCTCAGTATTAGGCTGCTCCTCGCTCTAATGAAGTGGACTGCAAGGTTCACGAAACGTTGGCATTCCAAGAATGGATTTGGACACCGAGGAAACCCGCGAAACGCATAATCTTTATAGAGAAAGCATCCTTGGAAGCCTCAAGAATATTATCACAATTAAAAATAAGTAAACAATCATTTTTATATACATATTTTTTTTTTAAATATTTTGATTATTTTTAGTCCGTATATTTCTTTGTCTCTCATTATTTAAAATCTATTCAATTTCGCTTGATTTTTCAATGAAAGCTTTAGATATGCTAGAACAAAAGCAGATAACACAATTATTTCTAACAAAGCATCCTGAACAAAGCACTCAAGAATCTTTCCTTTTGTTCATTTCAATTGTTCATATCCGAAAAATAAATCTGGAAGGAAATATTTAAAAAAATATTTTCTATTAAATAATATTTTTATCTCTTAATTTAGTAAAGCAATAATAAAGTCTTCAGTTTTTGTGCAATATTTTGAAAATTTTATACGTATAACTTAGTTTTATGTAACTGTAAAAATATAAAATAATACAATATAATTAAGAATTGTGAGATACTTCTATGAAATACAATTTTTTTCAAGCTGTGTGGCTTTGCAAGGTAGCTATCTAGCTGATAAGACACGAGACTTCGGTTCGAATCCTTTTAAAATATATCTGGAAGTAATTACTGGTGGAAGACCTGAATTTTTCATTGTTATTTATAGAATCAAATCAATAAAATTAAAAATATGTATATAGTTATTTCTTACCTGTATATATTTTTGTATTTTAGATATTAAACTCTTGTCATATAAAAAACATGAATGATGATGATGATTTCTTCATTTTCGCAGTTTTATAATTATGTCTATTGGTCTTGTTACAAAAAAGGATTCGACAAAGGAAGTGATTAAATCGGAGATGGTGGATGAGACTCATCAATGTTGCTCGTCCTTTGTATGGCGATTATGAGCATCTCTTCCAAGAGTTAAGACATATAATGACAAAGATATATTTTTGCGACATATAAGAAAGAGAAGGGAAACTTTTGATCTTCTACTAGAAATGACAAAATCTTTCTTAATTGAATCAAATCATCGAGCATTTAGTCCAGACCAACGATTGACCATAACTCTGAGGTATTTAAGTACTTGTATTATTATATTAATGAACCAAATATATGTATGGCATTATATTATTTTATAGCAAATGTTCTTTTATAGTAATATTTTTTTTCTGTTTATACATATATCAACATAATTTTTTTTACAGATATTTAGCAACTGGTAATCAAATATTATCCATCGCGCTGGCTTTCAGATGTGGAGAGTCTACTATTCGAAAAATTATTCATGAGACTTGTTCAATCATAATAAAGATGTTGCAACCAATTTATCTCTGTTTATCAACAGAAGAAGAATGGAAAGATATTTGCAGAGACTTTCTGGAAAACTGGAACTTCCTCATTGCGTAAGAACATTTGATGAAAAGCAAGTGGAAATACAAACTCCGCCAAACTCTGGGAGCTTATTCTTCAATTACAAAAAGACATTCAGCATTGTACTGATAGCTGCGTGTGATTATAAATACATGTTTAGTCAACATAGGATCATATGGTGGAAATAGCGATGATGGTACTTTTATCTCTTCTGACATTTATTCGGCATTGCAACAGGAAACGTTGAACCTTCCTAAAGGAACTGCAAATCTTTTTGGAAGCAACATTAGATTGCCGTGCTTTTTTTTTGAAGATAGTGATTTTGCAATCGGTATCATTATAATGCGACCTTATTCCGGAAAACTATAAAAGAAAGAAAATTTTTAATCACAGGTTAGTAGTTTATGTATTTAATTACAATAGTAATATTTTTTCATATTATCTTAATTTATTTTAATCATGTTTCACATTTTATTGAAATTGCCTAGAGCAAAGCGCATCATTGAAAATACTAATATATTTTGATCTTCACTTTGATAGAGGATTTATCGAAAATCTATCAATATGCATCCAAAATACGACAACATTGAAAAATAAGACAACATTGTTATATCGACTATATGTTTACATAATTTTATAAAATATAAAAAAGATCATGCGGAAGTGAATAACAGAATATATTATCCTCCAAATTTTGTTGACTCGGAGGATACTACAAGCAACACTATCTAAAGAATGACGATATTGAGATAATGGATTAACAGACATATCTTCAGCACATCATACAACTACAATTGCTTACAAACAAAGAGATAAGCTAGCTGATTACTTTCTAACATCACCTGGAAATTCCCTGGCAGTATGAATATATTCAAAGAGGGCTCGTCGAGGGATCATCGTTGCATCGCGATGATTTGTAATAAAATTCTATTTGAAATTAATGCCTTTAACATTATCATTTAATACTATTTAAAATTAAAATATTTAATACATTTTGTATTAAATTGTGTACATATATGTACAAAAGACTGTTTTTTTAATTGTAATAACATTTTTTTTACACTGTAATCGTCAATTACAATTACAAAAATTATATATAAGTTATAGTAATTACATATATAATTTTAAAATATTTTGTTTTGAAGTATACCTATGAAATACAAATCTCCGCTTTATGGTGCTCTGCTTACAGATATTGATACAAAAAGATTTAAAGTTTTTTTTAGACACAATTTTAAAATTTTATAGTTATTAGTTTATAGTTATTAAATCGTACAGATTGTATAATCATTCGAAAGTTTTCGCTTAGGTTAAAATTGATTCATTGTTGTAAATGAGAGTTAATAAAGCGATTAAAGTTTCTTTTATCATGTATATTATGTTCTATATTTCAGAATACTCAGATTTTTGTGATGAATATTAATTTTAATACTGAAATTATAATGAAACTATTAAAATTTTTGTTGTTATTTCTTTAATTCATTGGAAATTATCTTATTATCACTTTCCTTTTTATGCAAATTATTATTTATAAATACATCATATAAATGATGTATTTGTAAATAATAATTTGCCTTTCCTCACTTATTTTATTTATTAGTACAGCAATCTTATAATTAAATCATAATTTATTTAATGATATATGTGCCCTTTCAACCTCCTTAAGAGGTTGTAAGGGCACATATAAAGCTCGTATATACTCGTATTAATATTTATATTTTAAACAAGTATATGTTCGTATAAAAATTGTGTTCATAACATTCTATTTTCATGAAACAATTGAACATATTTTTATAGTTTATTTACTTTATAAAAAATAATCTACTTTTTTAATTCGTAAATTATGCATCCATTTTAGAAATCAAAGTAGTATTCTATATAATCAAACAATAAAAGAGCGATCTTGTACATTTATTCTTTTGTTGTACAATGTAAAATGGAAATGCTGACACTTATATGGTAAAATCAAAGAAAAGCACGCTTTACAATCATAAAATTTGATTCTGTTTTTTTTAAATTTTTTACATTTATGTGAAAAAAATGAAATATGTATCATTTATTAAATAAAAGAAATATCGATATTGATCCTTAAAATCTCATAATTAAATTTGTTATCTTTAAAATACGGTTGAAAGATAGCCTGGCTGTTAGAGACAATGTTTTTCAAAAATTAAAAATGAAAGATTATTACAAGGAACAAGTAGATTTCATTTCTGAAATGAAAGTGATGTGACTATATCTTTTAAAAAAATCTGAGCAAATAATATACGATATACAGAAATATATATAGAAATATATATTTTTGTACAAATCTTGTATCAATTTTACGTAAGCAATTTGAATCCAGACGCAACATATGATTGCAGACATACCAGTTTGCAAATACTTTTACTGATTCAAGATCCTTATAATGAATTCAGAGAGATTGAATAGAAAAAAGAATATGTGCCGAACTGATATTACTTTTTACATATTACTTTTTACTATTGGATATATATATATATATATATATATATATATATATATATATATATATACAAACATAATAAAAAAATGACATATAAAATAATATAAACATTTGTTAATTATTAAATATTTATTTTATAAGAGAAAAAGTGTAAAATATAT
>Ga0157363_1001792_pt1 | contig 18305 bp, 10 predicted proteins | sample AttsexASBM1_FD_111477 | JGI IMG/M metagenome (GOLD analysis project Ga0157363, IMG submission 111477) | Fungus gardens microbial communities from leaf cutter ant in Ribeirão Preto, State of São Paulo, Brazil - Atta sexdens ASBM1 | ecosystem: Host-associated > Fungi > Mycelium > Unclassified ... | reverse complement strand
TATATATATATATATAAAAAAAAAAAAATATATAAAAAGAGAGAGAGAGAGAGAGAGAGAGAGAGAGAGAGAGAGAAGAATGCGACGCGTTAGGTCACAATTCGCTGTATACAATACCTATGAGTAACTCGGCGAGCCGAATGCAATTGATACGAACCTAAAATTTGGTTGCAATTTCGCTTGCGTTCGTCACGCAGCAACAAGACTTTTAAAAAGCGCGAATCCCGTTTCTTTGTATTTATTGAACGAGAGAAAAATAGATAAAGCGTCGTTCTTACATTTTGAGAAAATTACATTTGATACAACGATAAAATCCGAACAAAGTGGACCTGCCAAAATAAATTCCGATTACGCTGGCTATTAAATAATCTTTCTTTTCTATGTTTTTTTAAAGCTTACCTAACTCTTCAAGATTAATGCTTTAACTTTGTTAAATTTGGATATAAGACAAATCTTTTCTTTCACAAAATTATTTTTTTTTCCGTATAAATGTGATAGAATGTATATATATATATTTTAAAGCGTTTTTACGTTCAATTTTATTTTTGTTACACATTTATAAACTTATGTCTATAAATGCGTAATAGCGAATGCAGTCACTGATATTACTAAATTAGTGCATATTAAAAGTTAGTTTTTAGTGCTATGCGTTTGAACTTAGAAATTATTTAAATTAAATAAGTTTATAAATAAATTTATTAATTTAATTGTTTAAAATATTCATATTTTACAAATGTAAAAGCATAAATATTTTTATTAAATATCGAACAATTATATTGTCATTCAACAGAATAATATCCTTAACATTATTATATTTGTTGTCAAAGTTGATTATTTTGTCGCTGCATTCAGATACTTTAATGTGCACTCTCCAAAAGTAATCCAAGTGACCAAATTTGTTATAAACTTTATGTCTACTGGATGATGTAATCATCGCGAAAGTGCCGAGTCTTTACTCAATCGCTGGGTTTTTCCCCACCGGGAAATTACACCGCCCTCATTTCCCGCCAAGCAAGATACGCGCGTCTGCGCGGAAGAGCGAGTCTAACCTTAGTTGACGGATCCGATACGGCAGTGTGACATATACCTGACATACCCGCTCGCCGAGTTGGTGATTGATACAGGTGTTTTTGACATCGAGACGCGTCTCGCAGATTCGCAATCCCTTTAGTCTTTCCTACGGCGCGACTTCTGGATCTTTTGTCTTTAAGGTAAGGCGAGGATGACGAAACTCACCGTTTCGCTAGGCTTTACATACCCCCGGACGTCCTTCAGTAGATTTTAAACACATGGGAAGAGTTGCAAGGGACAGAGTATTAAAACGCCGTCGATACTTAGATTTTGTCGCGACACGATCCACATTCTGGATCTGTATAGCTTAGACAAACGACATACTTGTATTCGCCGGTGATTTGTATGAACTGTGTAAATACTGTAATTTCCTTGATCGATAAGCTATGGTTTAAATTAAGTTCTACTTTTAAGGATAGGATAATGTACGAACGAAATAAAAAAGGATTGAGAGCAAATGGTTGATGCAGAGTGACCCTCCGTTCGTTCCTTCAGGTATCCGAGAACTGTGCTTGCAGTCGTGTCTGCGCTTGGGTCTCTTTCGTTTATTCCATTGAGGCATCAGCATAACGTAAATAGTGTAATTTACACTAGTTTGTCAGCAGGCTATAGAGATGGTTTGACTTTAAGCTGAATATTTTTCCTTTAATGATGGCACAAACCAGAATAGATCAGTATTATAAAGTTACAAGCAGTAACAAGAAATCTGAAAGTGTAAAAAGAAACATCAAAAAGTCATCTAATGCGAGCTCTAGAAGTCCAATTATTGGAAGGATGGTAAGTTATAATTGTCATTAATTGTCTAATGAACATGATAACAATTTTTTGGTATTAATAATATATTGAATTTTATTTTTTTCTTATAGAAAGATAGACAAGTATCAGGCAATTCAAGAACTCCTGTACATAAGAAGCAAAGCCCATATAAAATAAAACAAAATGGAATGCATGGTAATGTCTCGTTCAGCAATGGGACATCTCCTTTCAAAACTAATATGAATAACAGTCCAATTAAAATTACAGAAATGACAATAATGTCATCAACCATTGAACATAATTCTCCTGATATAATATATGTTGAAAGTCAACAACATACTATATCACACAGTGGTATAAAGTCCATCACATCCACTCCCAAAACATTTCCAACAAAAAACGCGCGAGACAAATCACCACCTGCAAAGATACCACGAAGGAAACTATTCATGGATAAAGCTAAGTACAGTCCAATTAAATTATTCAAAGATAGAATCAAAAATAGTCCAACTAATATTATAGAAAATAAGATAATGTTGCCAACTACTGAACATTTTTCTCCTGATATAATATATGTTGGAAGTCAACAATGTACTGCATCATGCAGTGGTACAAAGTTTACGCCAAAAACATCGTCTCCAATAAAAAACAAATCATCATCTCCAATAATAGCGCGAAAGAAATTGTTCAACGATAGAATTGAAGAATTGACATCCGCAACGATAAGTAATTTAAATTTAGCCAAAGAAGGAGCTATTGGTAACAATGACATTGATCTGGAAAAGGTTTACTCGAGTAAGAGATTTGACTACAAATACAATCCCATAGACACTACAATTTCGACAAAATACGAAATTAACGATGTAGTTGTACCTACGGATAAGAATTCGCTACTTTTCTTCCTAGCTATTGTTACTGTATTCTCTAAGCCAATTAATTGCGGATATTTCGATCAGGACGAACTGGATTTCATATTTTCGATGATCACTCTTCGAAGAAATGCACAAGCGTTATTGATACGTATGTTGAAAAGGAAGCATATGTGGCATAGGATAAGCAATATTAAATACGATGAGATATCCAATAATTTGAAGCCCATCTTTGATGAGCTTGTATCACGATCTATATTTAAAAATAATATGGATAAAGAAGATATATTCATTTTACTAAACTTGCTGCACGCCGATGAAGTTAGCAAGATTTGTCGGGAATTAAAGATCAATGTTCGTGGAAAAAGGTTGAGTATAGAATCAATTTTGACATTCTGCAAAACGAAATCATTGTTTCCCGGAATGGCGACTCCTGCCACTAAACTACGCGCATCAATCAACAAGGTTTTGGGGGATTGCATATTATTGAATGACAAAGTAAAAGAATTGGCTGATAGAATAATTACATTGCTGATACCTAATCGAAATCCTGATGAGACGTTTGCGGATGTATTTCAAATGTTATGGAACGTTGAGGCGGATGAACTAGAGTTTCCAGAAGTAACTATAAGTGACCTGCCTATTTTCATCAGCAAAAGACATTTGCTAGAGTAAATTTATTACCTTTATGATTCATTACTTTTATTACTTTTTAATCTTATTTTAATCTTATATATATATATATATATATATCTTACAGTTATATTGAAGCTAAAAATGCATTAACTAATATATTAACTGCAATTGAGAAAAAACAATGGAATACCGTACAAAATCTTGGAACTTTAGCTGCGCAACGTTTACCACTCTTCTTAGAAGTAGAGTCGGAAAGGTAAGAAAAATGTAATTGATGGAATATATTTATTTAAAATGGTCATTGTAAAATAAATTTATTTTATACTGCGTCCATTTACAGTTTTCAAGATTCTAGTCTACCTCATCACATTAGACACTTTATGCCAGGTTACATATGGCTCAAAGTCTTGTCGAAAAGCATCGACGCATTTAAAAAATCCAAGGAAACGCTGTCACAGGCGATAAAATTTTTGTTAATATTAATAGAACAGAATTGTCATATGAAACATAGAAAAGGCCAATGGTACAGTGAATTGATTAAGATAGAAATGTTTCATAGGAAAAATTTTGAAGCTAGTTTCATGTTCTTATCAAAAGCAATGTTATGTGAGAACCTGACAGAAGTTGATGAATTCAATCTGTTGGATAGAGCAAAAAAAATTTATAAAAGAAAATCCGGTATCGAAGAAAAAACAAAAAACTCTGTTAAAATTATGTTAAACACTGTATTTAGCAGAATACAACTTACACATCAGAATTCCAAGACGATAGAAGGAACAGTATGCGGGTAAGATATAAATGAAATTTTAACTAAACTAAATAGAGATTAAGATATGTATCTTATATATCTTGCCAGGAATACTTTACAGGGAAAAAGCACTTGGTGTATCAGCAGGGGAATAGACCAAGTATACGGTTCGGTCGAAAGTCTGGCTTTATATCACTACAAAAATGAGGGATACATCAAAGGTGTGCACTGTGAAGGTGCCTTTCCAATCACCCTGTTCGCTATATTATTTTGGAACGAAATATATAACATAAACGTTCCTGGCACGTGGGTATCGTCGTATCAGGATACACCATTAGATTTGTATACGTCGGAATTTTACGAGAATAGAAAAAAAGAAATAGACGAAAAGCTTCAAAATATTCGAAGTTATGATTCGGAAAAATTGAGCAAACATTTGCAGAATGAATTTGAATCATATTCTAAGTACAAGTCTATTTCTCAGGGCAATATTTTTGACGACAGTAACAGCCTCAAAGTAAGTAATAAATATTATCAGCTAACTAAATTTTAATAAAACACAAATATCACACTTGTTTTTCAGGAAATAGCGTTTTGCTTAGGTGTAAAAGGTGTGATTGGAATATGCGAACGACTTATTCACAACTTTTCACTCTGGAAAGCTGGTTTTCCAGATATAATTGTGTGGAATATAAATACAAAACAGGTAAATCAATCTTTTTTTTCTACAATTTTTGTACAATTTGAAGAAGCTCATATAAAATAGGTCTTAATAATACCTTCTATTCTAATTTGAAAACGTAAATTCCATAAAATTATAACCTAATATATTTTTTAGTACAAAATTGTAGAAGTGAAAGGTCCGAATGATACGCTATCAACCAAACAAACATTATGGTTGAATTACTTAAATAGAATTGGATTGAATACAGAAGTATGCTATTGTGAGGTAATCATTTTTTATATTATAAAAGCTCAATTATTTTATTATATATACTCTTTTAAGGCGCCAGTGCTTCTGTCACAGTGATAGAACAGGGACCTTGGAAGTGATATCTGTAAAATAATTTATTAAAAAAAAAATTATTGACTCATGATTTAATATGATATGATCTGTTTTCTGTAACTAAATTAATGTACATATTTGGAACTTAGACTGAAATAGATATATGTTTGATATTTGGCGAAAGCGAGAAAGAAAGAAATCTAGTATACAGGAATAAAAAATCAAAAAAAACAGATGTAATATGCAAGGTAACATATTCTTTTTCTTGTTACAGTCAAATACGAGTTATTCTCGAGGACATAAACGAAAGCATGAGGAAGCTGTGATATAATTTGCCATAAATGATTATATAGATATTTTATATTTTATGCTTGCATGAAAAAGATAAAGGCATTATATTTTATATTATCAAGCTTATGATCTATTTATTTAGATAGATCTATAGATTTTTTATCTTTAAACTATAGAGACTAATTATTTTAGAGAACTTTTTTAAATTTTTAAATTATTATAAGACATTTTTTATTGACAAAGGAATTTCTATACTCACTGCAATTGTTTTGTGGCTGGTGTTTCCTCTATATTGAACTCTGCAACTGGTACATTACGTTGCGCGACTTGCGGTGCAAACATAGCGGCTGGATATACGATTGCAGAGGTTCCAATAACCAGGCAAGCGTCACACGTTTCCACAATGTCATCTGCAGTTTAAAAAAATTGTGAATGATAAACATATTTTAGTTTTCTTGTATTGATATATATATATACTTTACACACACATTATCGTGATGTTTTAATCAAAAACTCCGCTTTCTTTCGTTTATATGATATTTTATGAGTAGAATTTTATTTTATCATATTTATGTACAATTATGTTTTTGTTAAATAAAATTACGCACAGGCTTTCTCCAGCACGTTTGCATCTAACTGTTCTCCGAACCATATAATGTCAGGTCGCAGTAACGCTCCACAATCTTTGATTTCGCAATGTGGTAATTCTTCTATTGGAATATCAGAAGACATAATGTTTGGATCAGGAGATCTGCTTACATACATTATCGTCAAATCGACGAGAAGATGGTTTTGTCTAGTGTTACATTTGTAATTATATATTTGTAATTATATTACAGAATTTATACGTACCCTTTTCCTGCTAGTGCTGGGCAGATGGGAATGTTCTCGTTAACAGCAACGTTGCGGCACTTGGTGCAGCGTGTTCTATAAAGTGAACCATGTAATTCCAGTACCTCTGTCGCCCCAGCTTTTTGGTGCAGATCATCTATGTTTTGCGTGACGATCGACACCCTTTTACCTTCCGCTATCTTGCGCTTCTGGAAATCTGCCACAGCTTCGTGTGCCTAGAAAGAATTAAAAAGAAAGGACAAGAATAATACGTTTTACTTGTTTTCTAGACTCATTAAAATAGACAAGAATATTATGATGAAAGGAATATATGATGAAAGGAAAGCTTTTGTAATATTGATATTTGTTTTTCTAACATTTTTATTCTTCGAATTACCTTATTTGGTTTGACTTTGCTCGCTAACTGTCTACGATATTCATAGAATTCCCAGACTAGTGAAGGATTCGCCGTGAAAGCCTCCGGCGTCGCGAGACTCGGCGCCTGGTATTTACGCCAAAAACCACCAACACCCCGGAAAGTCGGTACGCCAGATTCGGCAGAGATCCCACTGCCGGTGAGGATCAGAATGTTGCTGGCGTTTGCGAGGGCTTCGCGGAAAGATTTCATTACGTTGTGCATCGATGTCGTCCTGTGCGAAAATGAGTTGCAATTAAACAATGATTAATAATTCTTGCAAGTAATCCCAAGCGATCACGTGTACGCGGCGATCAGCTGGCGAACAGCTGATCCACGATGACAAGCTCTTTATTTTTCGTAGTTGCATTTTGCCATGCGTCGTCTGTAATATGTGGAGTAAGCTTTGTATAAGATCTATGAGAAGTACTTAAGTCAGAAATTGACCGAATTGATCACAGTTGATTATTTCTTTCCTATTCGGCTGTGATTGATCAACTTCTTGTTTTTACTTCTTGCATCAACTTATTCTGTATATTGTAGATGACGCATTACACTTACGCACTTAAAGTGAAATAGATATATAATTAAATGTTGGAGAGAGAAAGAGAAGAGAAGTTAACCGCTCAATTGTATAAAAAACAAATTCCTTGCATTGTCACGTTGAATCACGCTAGTCTCGCGATATTTTTTTTGCGTTCAAAAATAGGTCTTGTTTTTTATTCCTTTCTTTTTAGTTAAATGTTAAACATATACCTATTTTGTTTTTTAAAGTATACAAGGTCAGTCATAAAAACAGACTTTATTTTTCAAATTCCCTAGTTTAGTGTATGTAGGGGCATGTTCATTCCTACCGTATCATGTCATCCTTGTTTAACGTTCGGTAAACAACAACGATGGAGTGATATCTGGCATTTAAGTGGGAATCTAAACTCAGCATAGGTTAGATTTGAGATATATTGGAATGATTGGACATATTGTATATATCTAGACACCGGTCAAATCGAAGACCGAAGCTCGAGCCTGAAAGAAGGAGAGAGTGGAAACATGAAACCAAGTGAGGTGTGAACTGTATAAGGTGTGAAGTAAAGTCGATGAGCGTGAGTTAGATGAATGAGATACACTTCCACGTTTTCCACGTTTGATTTTGTGACGACGAACAAAAGAATAGATTGGAATTCACATATCAATTGCATTTAATAATAGAAATTGCGCTATGCAAAGAGAAGAAAAACAACAAGACTCGGCCTTAGAAGCCATAATAATGCGAGTGAACGATCTAAAGAACGCGATTTCTGCAATGATATTCAAAGTGGAGCATGAATACGAAACTTTAAATTGGCCGAATTTCCTAGACAATTTTGCTCTTATCTCGGGTCATGTAAGTATCCTATTTTACTTTAATTAATTAACGCTAAAACTACTAATGTATTAATATATATCTATTTTTATTTAAATATAATATTGGATTTTCCGGAAAGTTCGTGCCGATGTTGAAGGAAAATTGAAACGCAGAAAATTTTAATTTAATAAATGTATACTAAAATTTAAATTTTAGTCGGCACGAACTTTCCGGATGACTCAATACTCTATATATATCTTTTTGACAAAAAGATAAAAAGGAAAAGTAAACTAATACAAATAAGCGAAGAAGACCATATGTGGTTAAAAAAAGCAGGATTTTTTAGTCTTGTAATATTTTTGCATAAATCTTATAATCTCTTAAATTGATCAATCATTTATATATTGCAGATTGTTAGATATTTGATAAAAAGTTACAAGTTATAGGACTGCTTTGTAGTTCTAATCATAGAACGACATCTATCTTGTATGCTAAATTTATACATTATATCTTCAAATTACATTTAATGTATCATTTATATAGCTGACCAGCCTCTCAAAAGTTCTTGGACATGACAAAGCCTTGAATCTTAGGGGTCTAACAGTTTTACCATTACGCTTGAGTCCGGAGAAGGACGAGGAATTGCTACGACTCACAGAGAATCGAATCCCTACATTCGCGCATGATCTGGTCCCAGATTATCTGAGAACAAAGTTGGAGCCCCAAGCCGAGCAAAAAATGATGCAATTAGAAGCCAAGGCCGCAAACGTTAACATCGACACGTCACATGTAAGAAATAATTCTATATACTCTATGCAAAAGGGGTATTCTTAAAAACTGTCCTACGTTAAAATTATACATCGCGATTGTTTCTCGCAGACAATTGAATGTAAGAAAATTTTGAAAACGTTTAATACTTCTTATTTGATTTAACAAATTTTCCCTTAAGTCAAGTAAAATTCATTGGAAATATTCGAATATCAGATATGTAATTACGATAAAACTAGAATTTTTTACGAATATATCTGATGACAATTAAGTATGTATAATATCTATTAAGATAGACACATTGAAGCTAACTGAAAATGTTTTATTTTTCTGTTAACGTGCTAACTAAACCACAACTAGGACTACAATGTAAGCTGCTAAATCAGATAGCTTCAGCTTTGTCGGTTCCATTCGCTTTGGGCTGAGATGTTATGTATGCAAGCCTATTTTGTAGCTACATAAATAGCCATAGATGTTTGATGTCTCAGATAAACGTTCGCTATGCAGAGATTTTTTAAATGGTCCATTTAGCGAGTGGAACACGATGCTGCTGCTTATTAAGTTCCTCACATGCTTCTGTTGCAGAAACAACTGGCGCAGTATACAAAGGTGATTAGTCATGTGTGGGACATAGCGAATAAGGCGCGCGAAGATTGGGAGGGCGAAGTTAGCACCAGAGCGACACAAGCGCAGACTAGCAGCGCTGCAGATACTCATGCTCTTCTAGCTGCTGTGGGGATGGGTAAAGGTTTGAAAGTAAGTTACAATCAGAAGAAAAAAGTTTATCTGAATTTTAAAAGAGCCATCGTATGGGCATTATTGTTAAAATACATCTATCAGATGTAATACGTGCTTATTTTATGTTCATAGTCTGATTCGATACAAATGGTTCAATCCGGCGTAAATCCAGTAGCTAACAGTATGATGGTAGGCAGACCTGGCAATCAGCAGCAAACAACAGGGCAAGGGCCACTGGGTAATCCACCAAGTAAGTGTTTCTCCGACAATTTCCTTTTTTTTTTCTCGTAATTATATGTGCTCATAATAATTTAAATTAATACTTTATAGTGGGACAAATGAACAAGGCACCAAGTGCAATAAAAACCAATATTAAAGCAGCATCACAGATCCATCCTTATAGATAAGAATATTATAGCATCTCTGTCATTTAAGATGTATTATACAATGATAAATATTTCAAACACGGTACGTTTCTAACTTTCTAATTTTCCTATAGAATAATTTTAATATAATTTGATTATTGATGTAATCCTGTAATTTATGATATTTTAGTACAAGGCATAATGAAAATAGTATACAGTATGTGTATTGTCAAGAATAATTTTTTATTAAAAAAGTGTTTTAAATATATTTTCAAGTTTCATATTATAAATTAAAAATTTTACGGTTTTTTAAACGTGGTATAAATTGTATACTCTTTTTTTATACTTAATATTTATTAATTAATATTTATTATTATAATAATTTTCAGTATTTATTAGACACGATCGCGTATGACCGAGGAGAAATACATTTGTTCATCACAGGCACAATAACAGCCTCCAAATCTTGTTCGTGCAACCAGCATAATCGGTCCTGTAGAATAAATGATTCTGCCGGAAGTTGTAACATCATTTGTAATCCAGTATAGATTTCTACAGCTTTCAATCTTGTATTCTGTTCTTCCCATAATCGCGTTATGCCCTTCTCCATTTCTTCATGTGTAATTACATTATCTTTATACATGAAGGCTCCATATTATTTATATATTATTATGTGATTTATTAATCTTATAAGTATTAATTTATCAATTACCTTTTTTGTCCGTATCTGATACTAAATCATATCTTAATAACGAATCTTTAACGTAAGTTTGAAAATTTGAACATTGCGATTTTCTTGTGCCTTTCCGAACTTTCTTATTGAGAACGTAATTATCTAGAATTTATGTTCCGTTAATCCACAGAATGTACATATGTTATATGATATTAAATACTTACTTTGTTGTGAATATAATTCGAGGACAGCTCTAGCAAGAACGTAAAACGAATGTTCCTTGTGTTTCTCTTGCGACATTCCGTGCCACTTGTCTGCCGATTCTTGACACGCTAATCGCAAAAAGGGTATTCTTAAGAACTGTCCTACGTCAAAATTATACGCCGCGATTGTTTCTCGTAAACAATTGGATGTAGGAAAATTTTGAAAGTATTGTTTTTCCTGAACACTTTTGGAAATCGAAAGTTTGTGATAACAACAAGAAATTAGAATGAAAAGTTTAGCAGATTTCATTTTGCAGAAGATTCTTGATGCGCTTGTACTGAGGTCTCCACAGGCATGTAGACCGATTAAACATACATCTGTAATGTCAAGAAACTCTTGCTGCAGAATAGATTCTATTATATTGGCCGAATCACACGTTACGTCGCAATGCATGTATTTAACTTTAGTCAAAGAATCGGGATACAATTTTTTCTGTCTAGTAAAAGCTCTGCTAATATTCTTTTTATCTCTTTCTAATCCTAGAACTTGATAGCCATACAAATAATGTAACATTTGGCATACGTATCCCTGGAAAGAATATTGTATTGTAGCATAAAAATTTGATATATATTATTCATATCTTTTTTTAATATTCTCTTACCAAACCCGCACCCAAATCAATGATCGTTCGTATATCATGCTGCTTGCATTGTACGTCCACTAAATAAGCCAAATGTATTATTTCATGTTGTTTCTTTTCACTTAGACCTATCTTAAAATTTTGCGGCAGTTCTATGGAAGGTAATGCAGGTACGAATGGCAATCTATTAATTTTCTTACATTTTGCAACGTATGTTTTTAAGGAATCAGGCCAATCGGACTAGAACAATAATTAATTCACTTAATAATTTTAATATTCTATTACAGAATATTCGTGAGATTTCTCTTAGCTAACCTTTATTATTTTTTCCACTACAAAATTATTAAGTTCTTCATTTTCTAAAATTTGTAACTGTTCTAGCCATTCTTTAGGAACTGCATCTAAAGATGTTTTAGTTAATATTTCGATTACTGGTATATTATGTAGCCATTGCGTTTCGTAAAAGAAGTGTAGTGCTTCGACAAAATATTTCTTTTCAGCATCGATATCCATGTATCATTTAACTAAAAAAAAAGAAAGCTTATTATGTTTTTTACTGGTAGTAAATATATGATTTGATTTGTATTTGTATATAAGAATGAACGAAGGTGAGAAATAAATTGAGCAAAATATTTATTTTATATCCCTTAACTGAGATATATTTAATATATAAAAATAGCTTAAACTATATAACTTAATTTTACTATTATTAATTTAATTATTATTAAGTAACATATTTTTTCAATTGTTAATATTTATATGTCATAGGAAACGCTTAACAACAGCATCGACACATCTGCGGTTCAACGTAAAGGAAAGAAGAGAACTATCTTCATTATACGAAAGTAACAAAAATAATTTTTGACATCTAATTAGTCAGTGGCTCGTGCTTGGTCTGTTTCTTCTTGATGTAGCACTAACCAGTTTTCTTTGTGCCTATTTAAAATATCCGTATTTGTAGGTCCAATAAGCGAACGGCCGATTCTGATACCATTTTGATCGGGTTTTAGATATTTTTCTGCCACGTATAAGACCTGTTCTTTAGTCACAGCTTTTAGCTTCTCCCTTTGCCTTTGACGATCATCGTCTGTAATGCCGTTTACGAATTTGATCATACCTCGATTACAAGGAGGAATGGGAGCGTCGATTTGTTGGAAGACTCCCAATTTTGCTTCGTCCACTTCGGTCTGGGATAATGGATATTTTATTAGAAAATCATACGTCTTATCGAATAAATCAAAGGTGCGAGTGGAATTCGGGTCTCTGTAGGAATAAAAGGAGAAAATTCCTTCTATCGTTAATTTTGCGCCTCCACTGTAAGCTCCGCCTTTCTCTCGAATCTCTGGATGCAGGTACACCGAAGTGATTAACTTGGACAGCACACGTAATGCCGCATAATCCGGATTCATATAAGGAACGGTCAAAATGGCCTTGGAGCAATAGTTCACTGTGTACGGCAGAACGTGATGATTACCACATTCTTTCATATTGATGTTTCGGTCACTGGTAATAATGTATGGATTTTCTGAACGACCCTTCAGCGAATCGTAGAACACGCGAATATCATTAAGAATGTCATCCTGATATTCCTCGGATAAGTTAATGGCTGACCGCAGATGTTTCTTGTTCAAGACATGAGCAGCTATTTCATGCATGTTGTGCATCAGAGAAGTCATGTCGTGAATCTGCGCCACTTTCTTCATCCTCGAGATGTACTGCAATCCTGAGAGACTCTCCTTGATCCGACCTATTGGGGAGACTAAGCTAGCTGCGCTGCTCATCGCATATATGTGACCGGCGTGCGAGATACCGTTGATCAAATCGGTCGCATTCATCTTCACGAGTGTCTCGAATCTCTGAAGGTCGGTGAGTTTAACATTGTTGAACAGCTCCGTCCACAGTTTCCACATATCGTTTGAATTGCGATCCAAGCAATACGACTCAATGAGAATCCCTTCCTCGTATTTCAATTCGCTCTCCTTGTGCTCGGCGATATGATTTATGAAGTTCAGACCGCCAGTCTTCAGCTGCATCATCTGATCGAAACTTCTATAATCATAATTTTGCGTGCCCATTTTCGCAATAACGTAGTTAAACAGCGGTATCAACTGCTTTAATTCGGTCGGCAGTGCTTGCATATTGAGTATTCCTCGGTAATAGGAAATCCCATTCGTGGGTTGTATGGATAGCTGAAGAGGCACTCCGGATATTTCCAAGTTGGTGGTCTTATATCTCTCCACGTCAGCCTTCAGATCTTCTATCTTTAGCGTCGGTAAGACTTCAACGTTCTCTTTTTTCTGTTGCTCAGCAAGCAAGATCTTTCCGTTTTCATATATCAGTTCCTTTTCCTCTACGGAAAGTTCCTCTAACTTCGTCTTCAGTAGTTCTTGTTCGGCGAGCATTTTATTTTGTTCATAATTTTCATCCGGCGACATCGTCAACGTCAATTTATGATTATTGTCCCTGAGATAAATCTCGATTAGATTTTGCAGGTATTTAGGATTTTCTTTTATTCGTGATCTGAGTTTCTTCATCGCATCATTGATTCGCAACGACTGTACCAAGTCACCATTGTGATTCCACAATGATGTCAGATTAAAGAGCAAATTCAACCCAAAGTTCGACGTTTGATGCTTCACTTGGAGTTCGATGCCGTGCAAGACAGCTTCGATGTGATCCTTCTCGAATCCTTCCTCGATAACTTTCTGCACGGTCTTGTTGAAGACATTCTCGACTTTCTCGAAATCTTCCGGCTTCACACCCTGCAGACTCACGACGAACATCGTGTCTCTGCACTGCGAATCAAAACCCGTGAACGGTCCGAAGCCGGTACTTATATTCGATTCGACTAGAAATTTGTAAAACGCTGAATTCGGACCTTTTAGCAACAGCTGCGACAACACGTACATCTCGAAAGTGGTCTGTGTATCAGTTATGTCGTTGCATAAATGCGCGATGGCAATAGTGCCATGTCTGCTAGGATCTGCGAGCAGTGGATCGAGTTTGCACGCAATATGTTTCTTTTTAGCTTTGCTCCACCGTTTTTCCGCCGGTACTTCCGATATGGAAACGTCCATTCTGTCAGATAAGAAAAGGTATCGATCGTTGACGAATTTCAAATGGTCCTCCAGAGGAAAATTCCCATAAGAATAAAAGCGTGAATTGGAGGGATGATAATACTTCATGTGAAAGTTAAGGAGATCAGTGTATTGCAGATTAGGTATAACAAGGGGGTCGCCACCGGAAATTACAGAATACGTGTGGCTTGGTAGAATAGAATTCAACAAATGTTCTGCCATAATGGCTTGATTGTCGTTGAAGATACCCTTCATCTCATTGAAGACCACCCCCTTGAATATGATGGGAGAGTTCTTGTCGTTGACGTCTTCGTGCTCCAATCTCCATCCTTCCTGTCGGAAGTCCAATTCTCGCAGATTCGGTTTGAAGACCGAGTCTAAGTAGACTGACTGTAGATTGCGATAGTCCTTCAAGTTCTGCGTCGAGAATGGATATATGGTATAGTCCGGCCCAGTCATAGCGTTCATGAAAGTGGCCAGGGATCTCCTAAGCATTTTGAAAAATGGATCTCTACAGGGATATCGCTCGCTGCCGCACAGAGTGGTGTGCTCCAGTATGTGAGGCAATCCCGTAGAATCCATGGGAGTCGTACGAAATCCAATGGAAAAGACATTGTTGGTGTCGTCTCTGGCCAAATGAAGATACTGCGCACCTGTACTCAAATGCGTCAGCCTCACTGCAGTAAGGAACAACTCATCTATGTTTGAAATTTCATCCACTATAAACCCATGAAGAATTTCGCCCTTCTTGAATTTAGCCAGTTCATCCTGTACTATCTCCTTTCTCGAATGCAACGTATTTGATGTAGCACTTATCGATGATTTGAAGGTACGACATGTAACATGTTGTGAAGCTGCGCCTCTCAAAAACGAATTCCTCGATAACTTTAATAGTCTCAGCATTGTACGATGATTTTATGTTTGAAATGGCAGGGAAATAAAATTGCACCTGAAAATAATAACAGACAGCTTGTCATTTGTATAATTTAGGATTATAAAGCTCATGTTAAAAGCAACATGGTAATTATATTCTATAAATAATTATATTCTAAAAATGTTTTTTAGAGGTAATAATACTTACCGATCTTCTCTCTTGAATAATCGTGAATAAATTTAAATTATATGTAAAACTTGATTACAATAGACATTCCATTTTACAAATATACAATTCAAGAAAAGGGCAAATCTGTATTGCACGAAAAAAAAATGTTAATAACAAATTTTAGAATGTGATGAATATTGAATAGGAATGTCAATTCGTGAATTAAGACAATTTCTAGAATGATTTTTGACCAAAGTGATGCAACATTTACGGTAACAAGCATCGGTATTGTTCACGAGTCAAAAATAGCGACGAAATAACCAATAAATCGAAGCCGATGTAAATAAACTTAGCGATCGATTCGTCTTGTTTTGTTAAAATAACAATTCGCGACTTTTCCTGTTAGTCTATTGCAAAATCGTCTGTCAAATATTCTTTGCATTCGCAAAATTGCAATGAGAAATTAAATTTCACTTAGATTCCCTTTCAACAGCTGACATCAACTGACATGCTCAGAAGTCGGAGGTTAAGTTGGAACTTACGTTACTTGACAGAAATGATTGTAAGTTATCATTGAACAATCATTTCTTTTTTTATTGTCGTAATTTTTTGCTAGGAAACAAACAATCACAATTCATGAAAAATTATGATGCTGTTAATTCAATGTCACACACGCAACAATTATTTTCTACCGTCCACTAGGAAATGAATAATATCGTGTGCCTTTCAACAAACGACACAAATGACACAATGGATCATTACATCCTTGTTGTTTGCCAATGTTAAACAAAGATGACATGATTATGTGTCGCTTCGTGTCGCTTGTTGGAAAGCACACATTATGGTGGGTAGTATCACTAGTATTTGAATTAATTTGAAGAGAATTATTGGTAATCCGATATATAATAGTATCTATACATTCTGTACTAAAAAAAATACAAATTTTCTTTCTCTCTTACATTTATATATTTATATCTCATACATACACATAAAAAATATATATGTGTAAATATATAGAATTTTATATTTATTCGTACATTTTTTTCGTTTTCCTTCGCAAGATAATAAAACAAATTGTAACTACAAATTGTATAAATAAATCATAAGAATATATTACACATCTATATATTTTATTTCATACAAAACAAAGGATCGATTTATAAGTCTTATTGCTTTAAATATATATTTTTATGACTTTGGGCAATATATTTATAAAATATATGAAACTATTTGTGACTTGTATATACATATATTGTTTGTCTCATTTATATATCTATTAATCTCACTAATTGCTCGGTATGGTATGATAATTTGTGCAATTTATATAGTGTTTCTAAAGAAGAAATCTCGTTTAGCTCGGAAAAAATAAAGCGCGCATGAGATTTAATTTTAGAATCACAATTAATATGTGTGAGATGTGAAATATAATATATGCTTATTAGAGACCAGGATATCAATCATGAAACTTTATCCCTAGGATAGAAAGTGAAAAGTGAAAAATTTCTCCATTAATTTCAATGGTAAAAATTTTCATTTTCACTTTTCATCCTAGGAATAAAGTTTCATGATTGATACCCAGAGTTAAATTATGCTCGGACGAAGTCCAAATTAGAATTATGCTAGAAGATAGCTGCTAATCACATTCACAAGGTATATATGTTTTTAAAAAAATAGAATATAAAATAAAAATTATTCATCTTCCTTTTATATCGTAATTTGTCTTGTGGTATAGTCTTCATATATTGGAGTATAAAGCATGAACAGACATTTCTTTGTCTGTTGCAATGAGATATCTGAAGAAATATTATGTATATATTAACTAGAAATATCAACGTTTTTTGCTCATTAAAAGCTTCAAGCAAATAAATTATGAAAATTAAGAAAGTGATAAAAAATCATTTTATTAGTATAAAGAACATAATTACTCAAAAAATTTCGGAATCCTATTTTTTGTTCAAGAAATATAATATTAATCTAAAAAATGGAAACGGTCAATAAGTGCTTGATGCTTCTAATGTTAAAAACTTCTAGCAAAACTATCTTATGACTAATCTATGAGGTAAATAGAAAAGACATAGAAAAGACGGAATAGCTTAAGACACAAGAAAGTTGAACGTGCTAATCAATCGTCGGCTGACTGTGTCGAATTTTGTTTTAGAACCTTCAGTATATTGGCACGATTCGCGGAAAAAGCGAGGGATAGCACCTCTTCCGCCTGTCGCAGCGGAGTTTTGTTCTGCAGATTGCGCATATTGGTGCACGCACCATATCTGATCAGCAAGCTGACGGATTTGACGTTGCCAGCCATGGTCGCTAGATGCAATGGCGTATCGCCTTTGCAATCCTTGGCGTCTACGTCGCAAGTTGCGCAATTCAACAGCAGCTTCGCCGCGTCGACGCGATCGTTGAGACATGCCAGATGTAGCGGAGTACGACCCTCGGATTTGGTTATTACATTTACATTCGCACCGGCGTCTAACAGCAGCTGTACCATCTTGGTGCGACCGGTCGCACTCGCCACATGTAACGCTGTCTCGCCTAGACCATTGCAGGTGTTGATCGCCAGCGTTCGTTGTCTCTGCTTACGTTCCAATTTACCTTCGCCGAGTGCCGAACACCGTTCGCAGTCGCAGAGCGGATGATGGCACAGAGTCGTGCGAACGCCTGACGGCCGCTCGCGATAAATCTCCAGTCCCAAGTAATAACATGCCAGGCATATATCACCGTCGACTATAGCAGCGAGCAATTTGTCCATCATACGATGTTGCATCGCGTTGGCATAGCTCTTAGGATGCGATGGACTCTTATTCTCCAACGTGACCCGACGACGCTG
>Ga0157363_1001791_pt1 | contig 18306 bp, 12 predicted proteins | sample AttsexASBM1_FD_111477 | JGI IMG/M metagenome (GOLD analysis project Ga0157363, IMG submission 111477) | Fungus gardens microbial communities from leaf cutter ant in Ribeirão Preto, State of São Paulo, Brazil - Atta sexdens ASBM1 | ecosystem: Host-associated > Fungi > Mycelium > Unclassified ... | reverse complement strand
GTTAGCCATATTCCTGCCGTTATTAAAAATCGGAAGAGTAATGCTGGGTGAAAAACTCCACGCTGCGGTCCCGGCCGAGAACAGGTCCCTGAGTTCGGCAGAAGCGCTGCCGCCAGATGCCGTCAGTGAAATGGTCGGAAAGAACGCTGCCCGCGCCGCGCCAATATCGGCGTTAGCCTGTTTCAGCCGAAACTCAGCGGCAATGACGTCAGGACGCTGCAGAAGCACCGCTGCTGGTAGTGCTGGCGGTACGTTACGGAAATCAGCCACATCCCCAAACGCAACATGCTTCATCTGCCTGTCAGGTAAGGCGCCGCCCAGAAGCAGCTGCAGTGCATCGTATTCCTTCTGCACCGTTGCTCGCAGGCTGGCCACTTCCTGCTCCTGCTGGCGTAATGCAACTTCATGGCCGAGCAACGCTTCGCGGCTGATATTCCCGAGCTGCCATGCGGATGCCTGCATGCTCATCATTGCCCGGAGATTACCGGCTTTCTGCTCTGCCAGCCCGAGACTCTCCCTGCCAGCCAGAAACGTCAGATAAGAGGAAGCAGCCTGCGCCATAACGGTCAGCCTGAGCGCGCGCGCGCTGGCTTCAGTCGCCAGATAGTCATTCAGCGCAGAATCTTTCAGGCTGCGCAGACGTCCCCAGAAATCAAGCTCCCACGAAGCAGAGACAAGTTTAGCGTCATACTGGTGATAGGTCAGCGCACCGGTGTCCACGGTGTCCAGTAGCCCGTCAGGCTCATGCGCCGACGTCTGGGTGAAGGAGGCTTCCACCGAAGGCAAAAGTGCCAGACTCTGGATGCCGTACAGCTCTTGCGCTTTCTTCAGGTTAAGCGCGGCTTCCTTGAGGTCCAGGTTATGTCTAAGCGCCTGGGTAATAATAACCTGCAGATTCGCATCGGTGTAAAACGTTCCCTTTTCCCTTATCTTCCGACCATCCTGTCCGCTGTACTGGCTGTTCCATGTGTCAGGTAGCCTGACATTCGGTCTTTTATAATCAGGCTGCATCTGGCATCCAGCCAGCAGGCTGCATGCCAACAGGAGCATGGCGTGACGTTTATGCGCGCTTGCGATCATTTGCTGATTCATTTCCGTTTAAAGAATGCATTGACATAATTAAATTGCTGAGTTTTTGTAATGCTATTATGCAACTGATTTATCAACGAGACGCCAAGGGAATATCAAGAATTAAACAAGGGCGTATATTTATTATGAATACCCGCCAATCTTGACAAATTCTTGACACTGCCTTCAGCGTTCCTTGAGCAGCCGGATTTAAACTTGTCTGATATTTAATTTGCAACCCGGACTGCTGTTAAGATAATTCAGATGAATACAAAAATCAGACATTCCCTTATTTCCCGACGACCTGTTTCAGGCAGCTTTCCTCGCTTCACGTTTGGACTGGTCATCGCGCTGCTGCTGAGTGGCTGTGATGAACCCCGGCATGTTGCTCCGCCTGCCCCGCCACTGGTCAGAACGATCACCGTGCCAGCAGCGGTACCGGCTGCCCAGATTAACTGGTCCGGCAGGCTTCTTCCGGGGCGTGAGGTTTCACTGAGTTTTCGTATTGGGGGACGTCTTGCTGAGCGACGCGTTGACGTTGGCGCACGTGTGAGTCGCGGGACGATACTTGCCCGGCTTGATACCACCCAGAGCCGGGAGCAGGTGCTGTCAGCCCGAGCCGCACTCAGTGAGGCAGACGCGCAGTTGCGCAGAGCACAGCAGGATGCGGAACGTACGCGGAAGCTGGTTGAGATAGGCACGGCATCACGTGCCAGACTTCAGGAGGCAACCTCCGCGCTGGCAACTGCTCAGGCGCAGCGTGCGCAGGCCGCCGCACAGCTGTCAGAATCATCTAATAACTCAGATTTTAATCTTCTGCGGGCCCCCTTCGACGGGGTGATAACGGCGGTTTCAGCATCTCCCGGACAGATCCTGTCACAGGGACAGCAAATCATGCAGTTTGCCAGCGATACAGACAAACAACTCATTCTGAATCTTCCGCAGGCGTACAGTGCACAGCTTCATCAGGGAAACAGGCTCCGCGTTGAGTTTGACAATGGCGCAAGCGCACGCGCCACAGTGCTGACCGTCAGTCCGCAAAGTGATGCCCAGACGTTGCTGATAGCGGTGAAAGCATCTCTTGATGAAAAGGATGGCAGCATGCCGTTTGGTTCTGTCCTTACGGGATCGGTTATTCAGGACAGCGACCGCGTAAGCGTGATCCCGGCTGCCGCCCTGACGAGAAAAGGTGATAACCCGGCGGTTTATGTGGTTTCACCTGAGGCGAAGACGCTTGAGCTTCGCCCTGTTTCAGTCAGGTATTACCGCGGCGACACCATGGCCGTATCTGACGGCCTCTCTGCGGGAGAGCAGGTAGTGACAGCAGGCGTCAGCAGACTGACGCCTGGCATGAAAATTTCCGTGCAGGATGGGACGCAATAAATGAAATCAGGCAAATTCAACCTGTCCACCTGGGCGATTGAACATCAGCAAATCGTCAGTTTTCTGCTGCTGCTTATCATGTCGATTGGCTACATCTGTTATCAGGCCGTGCCGCGGGAAGAAGACCCGGCATTTACCATTAAAACCGCCATCATCAGTGCAGCGTGGTCAGGCGCGTCACCTGAAGATATGGTTAACCACGTCACGGATAAAATCGAAAAGACGGTTCAGGAGCTGCCCTACATTGACAGTATTGAAAGTCAGACCCGGCGCGGGAGCACCGAAATTACCGTCAACCTCAGGGATGAGACGCCCCCGGATCAGGTAAAGCCTGTCTGGGCATTGCTGCGTAAAAAAATGCACGATTTGTCTGTACAGCTCCCGGACGGCGTCGGGGAGCCCATGGTGAACGACGAATATGACGCGACCTACGGTACCGTGCTGGGCATTATGGCCGAGGGGTACAGTAACAGACAGCTTTCCACTAAAGCAGAAGAGATCCAGAAAACGCTGCTGACCGTACCCGGGATCGGACTGACTCAATTACTGGGTACACAGGATGAACAGATTGTTCTGCGCTACTCTCCACGTCACCTGGCGCAGATGGGCATCTCGCCTGAGGCGCTCACAGACGCGCTGCGCGCGCAAAACGCGGTAACCGACGCAGGCGTTCTACGCACCGGGAAAGACATCATTGACGTCGCCGTTGATGGCGCCCTGACTTCCGCTGACAGCCTGCGTGGGGAAGTGCTGACTATAGACGGCAAAACCTTTCCCCTGACATCAGTTGTGGATATCCGCACTGAACCTTCGCAGCAGCCGCGTCCGGTATTCCACGTCAACGGAAAGCCTGCCGTCGGCATCGGCATTGCGATGGCGGCTGGCGGAAATATGCTTGAGTTCGGCAAGGCACTTGATGAGAAAATTGAGCAGGTGCGCAACCAGCTTCCGCTGGGCGTCACCATCACGAACGTCGCTGATCAGTCCGTCGTTGTGGAAGACGCGGTAGCGGGCTTTATCCATGTGCTGGGCGAAGCCATTATCATCGTGCTGGCAGTGTCGTTTGTTTCTCTTGGGCTACGCGCTGGTCTGGTCGTTGCAGTGGCCATTCCGGTGGTGCTGGCAATGACCTTTGCCGGTATGTACCTGGCAGGAATCGGACTGCAGCGCATTTCCCTTGGAGCACTCATTATCGCGCTGGGGCTGCTTGTTGACGATGCCATGATCACCATTGAATCGATGGTATCCAGCCTGGAGCGGGGTGAATCGCTGAAGAAGGCAGCCGCTAGTGCCTTTACCACGACCGCTTTCCCGATGCTGACCGGGACATTGGTCATGATTGCCGGTTTTATTCCCGTGGGCTTCGCAAAATCAGCTGCGGGAGAATACTGCTATTCACTTTTCGTGGTAGTGCTTATTTCTCTGCTGAGCTCATGGGTAGTAGCAGTGCTCTTTTCGCCGCTTAGCGGCGTGTGGATCCTGCCAAAGCAGCTCAGACAGCATGGTCATAAACAGGGACGGCTCGCACGTGGATACGCGTCATTGCTTCATTGCGTTCTGCATCACCGGTTGCAGCTCATGTGCGGCTCAGTAATCCTGCTGCTGCTGTCGTTCTGGTCATCTCAGTGGCTGAAATCGGAGTTTTTTCCCTCTTCAGACAGGCCCGAATTGCTGGTCAGCTTCACCTTGCCTGAAGGCACCACGCAGCAGGAAACGCTGCGCGTGGTGGAAAGTTTTGAAAAAGAGCTGGGTAAAGAAAAAGGGCTGAGCCGTTACTCCTCCTACATAGGAACCGGCGCAATACGGTTTTATCTGCCGATGGACGTCCAGTCTGATGCAGAAAACAGAGCTCAGCTGGTTCTGGTCGCCGCCAGTCTGGAGGCGCGCCACACCCTGGAGGCCCGGCTGACGTCAATACTCAATAAGCACTACAGCGCGTATGTTACCCGTGTTACGCCGCTGGAACTGGGACCACCGGTAGGCTGGCCGATCAAATACCGCGTACAGGGTCCGAACAGCACAAAAGTCAGGGAAATAGCGCTGAAGCTGTCGCAGGAGCTGGGCAGCCACAGTGAGATACGTAATATCAACCTCACCTCTGGAGAGCCGCAGCGCGCGATCAGGATTGAGGTAAACCAGACCCAGGCTCGTCTGGCCGGACTGTCGGGAGAACAGATTGCGCAGGCACTGCGAACTTACTACGCCGGTGCGGAGATCACCCGGATACGCAACACCGATCGCATGACGGATCTTGTGCTTCGCCCGGAAAAGGCTGAGCAGCAGGAAACCATGAACCTTGCGAGCATGCTTATCCGTAACAGTGCCGGCGTAGCCGTGCCTCTTGCTCAGGTGGCTACCGTAAGCTGGGGTCTGGAAACGCCGGTGATCGAGCGGCGTAACCGTGCTGCGCTTATTACTATACAGGCAGACGTAGCGTCAGGTCAGAATGCTGATGAGGTTTCAGCGGGTCTGTCTACGGCGATTGACGCCATGAACCAGAAGCTGCCTGACAGTTACCATATTTCTGAGGGAGGCGCGTCAGAGGACTCTGATAAGGGAAACAGCTCGCTCTTTAACGTTCTGCCCGTCACGCTAGCCTGCATGCTTGGTGTCATGATGCTGCAGCTACAGAGTTATTCCCGGGTCATACTCGCCACGCTTATGGCGCCCTTTGGATTCATTGGCGTGGTCGGCGCGCTGGTGCCGACAGGGACCCCCATGGGTTTTGTTGCCATATTAGGCGTAATTGCCCTGAGCGGGATGATTATCAGGAATGCCATCATCATGATAAGTGAAGTGGATAATAACATCCGCCTGCAGATGAGCATCGATGAAGCCGTCAGTCATGCAGCAATACACCGCGCCCGGCCAATTATGTTAACCGCCTGCGCGGCAATTTTCGGCATGATCCCTATCGCCCGCCAGGTCTTCTGGGGTCCGATGGCCTATGCCATCATCGGCGGCCTCGTTGCCGCTACTGCGTTTACGCTCACGCTCCTTCCTGTGCTAATGACCTATTTGCTTCAGTGGGAGGACAAGAGAAGACGCATGAAAGAGACCTGATTTCATTCGCCGCTGCAGTATCTGTCTGTAGCGGCGTAAAGGCATATAAATAGATAACATCACCCTTTATCAGATTTTAAAGCGACAGCCATCCAGGATGACTGACTAATCGCAGCAGGCGCTACATTTGATATCACCAGGAATGAATTAACTTTTATAGAAACCCCGACCAAACATATTTATCCAGACCCTGGGTCAAACAGAACTTTGCCCCGGCCGTTATATTTTATAAGGCACAGGTTTTAATTTCACCATGAAATCTTTAAGAAGAAAACTCATTAGCACTTTCCTAAAAGGGTATGTTTTTTTGACAAGACGGCCTAAACCAGACAGGGAAAACCTTAAGAAAATCTCTCCCCGTACCGTTGCCATTTTTTCAACAACGGCGCTTGGCGATTTCCTGATGAATACGCCAGCAATTTATGCTCTGAGAGCAAGATATCCGGAGGCATCATTTACATTGGTAAGCAGTGAAAAAAACATGTCTCTTGTGAAGGATTATGACTGGTTCAATAATATCATTCAGTGGGACAATAAAATAATGCGCATCTTTCCATTAATCAGCAAGTTGCGAAAAATAAAACCAGACTTGTGTGTAATTCTTCATGCTCATTACCCTTATGATGTCATGGCTGCATTAGTTTCAGGGTGCAAAATTGTTTTGCGCGATAATTACAGGAACGATCCCGATCACCTAAACCCCTATCTTGATGCCTATTCCGGAGAATTTACCGGGCATACCATTGCCAGGAAACTCGAGCTTATTAGGGTGCTGGGAGCAGATGTCAGTCAGAATAAAATGCATTTGCCGTCACTGTATAAAAAGCCTCTGGCTGACGGCCGGCCTCTCAGAATAGGGTTTCAGCTTGGAGCCTCACGAGAGGCGCGCAGATGGCCGACAGCCAGTTTCAGTCAGCTTGCCGTTGCTCTTGCAAAACACTATCCAAATATGGAAATTTTCATAACAGGAACGAAAGCTGAACGGCCACTTGAGGCGGAACTCTTTAACGCTGTTCCGGCAGAAGTGCGTAAACGCATCAGGCGATATGCCGGTAAAACACAGCTTGACGGCCTGACAACCCTGATAATGAACCTTGATGTACTGGTCACCGGGGATACCGGGCCAATGCATATTGCCGTTGCTGCGGGGATCAAAACAGTCAGCCTGTTTGCTACGGCAAATCCGCTGTATACCGGACCTTTTCAGGATTTAGAACTCCATAAAATTATTCATCAGCCGCCAGTGAATCAAGATGAGCATCCTATGCAGGGAATTTCACCTGAAACGGTTTTCAGGGCTGTTAAATCAATTCTTGAGGACGCGTAATGAATCGGGAAAATATTACTGATAAAGATATCGTGCAGTTTCTGGAGTATCACAACCGGCCTGACTGGTTTGGAATGTACAACAAAATTCAGGAAGGGCATTATCCGATTTATAAGCTCAATCTGGAAGAGCATCAGTTGTGGCTGATGATCGCGGACTTCTTTTCCACATATCAGATTGAAAACAAAGAATTCAGTCATGATACTGACTTTTTTCGTACGGCTATCAAAATAGGATGGACGGAAAGGGTCAGCCGATTATTAACAGGAAAAAAGGCCGCACGTAATGACATGACAGTGGCCTTTCTGACTGCAACGGCCCGACATGGTATATGGAATGAAAGGATCAATGACGCCAGCTCTCAGCTTACGGGACGACACAGTATTTCTTAGGCCGCCGGGTGCCCCGCCGCTTTCTCGGGCGGCGGGTGCGGCTCAGTAACTAAACCGGGCTACTCGGGGAATTTCAGATGCGATGACATCCGGGTGAGCGTCAGGTGCGTCTGCGCACTGATAACGTCAGTGAGCTCATAACGGCGCCTGTAGTCAGCGCGTTTTTTGCTCGGTACGTCTTCCAGTTTCTTTCTGACAACCTCAAGAGGAATCGAATAAAAGCCGTCCTGCTCCAGCTTTCCTCCACACATTTTCCAGAACGAATTATAATCCGCGTGCATATGCCTGATTCTGTCTTTATACCGGATGGACTGATAAACATGAATCCTGTTAGAAACGGCGGAAATGCACTCGACGCTGAGCAGGTCAGCAATTTGTATCAGCGACTCCAGCACCAGGCGTTTGGGAAACAGACCGTATAGATTTTTTGTCGCCTGCTGAATAAGCATCTGCGTGTCTTCGCCGTTCGGTCCCTGCAGACCGCCGATGATTATTGTTCGCCGGGTATTCCGCATACAGAGCACAAATGTAATTTCTGCCAGCATTCTGCCTTCGATGTTTCGAAGAATGACACTGGCTTCGCCTTCCTTATCCAGTCTGTATGTAGAAACGAACTCCAAGGTAAACTCCTCCCCGCCCTTTCCTGCAAACCGACTCAAGCCGATCCCGTCAGGCGAAAGATGTTTCCTGAACCCCTCATTGCCCAGATAAGTTGTTACAGTTCTGTAATGGTAAATAATGGCATCAGCTCTTTCTCTGACGGAAAGAGCGGCGCTCAGATACGGGCGGTGAATTCGACAAGGGAGGCGGGGTTGATTCTGAAGCAGTTCATAATACGCTGTATGGCTCGTAATAAGCTGCAGAAGCTGATACGTTTTAACCGGCACCAGAAGAGAACGGAGGAAAAATTTAAAACGAAAGCGCGAGGAATTCCAGAATTTATGCGGCTGAATTTTTCCTTTAGACAGTGCCATGTAAAGTCCGAAAGGAGATTCAGGAAGTGGAACCACGCTGTGATTTTTTAAAATAAGGGACATGATGATATTCCAAAGCTGGCTGGCCTTCTTATCCATCAATTCTGCAAAGCAATACGGGCTCAGTTAAGGTAATACGGGCATGCAGAATAAATGACGCGAAAAGGTATTTCTTTCTGCCGGACACTGTAGCGCGTAATAATCAATATTCAGTCAATAAAATATCAACGTTCAGTCAGCAGAAGAAAATAAATGCTTTCTGGCGGCTGGTAAATTCACGCATAATATTTCTGACAAGCCGATGCTGGTTACATCTGCCTGACCAGTCGATTCCTGTGACAGGCCGGAGCTCCGTACAAAGTCAGCCGGGCGCCCTGCTTCAGTGATCAGACAGAAGCTGCCAGATCAGATACGCCAGGTCTTCACAAGGTTCCTCACAGCTTTCGGGGGAAGGGCTGGCACTGAGAATATCGGCATAGCCGTTTATCGCCGCTCCGATAAGCCGAGTTGCTCGGAGAATATTGTCAGTTATATAGATGTCTGGCTCAACGGCGACGCTCAGGATTTTTTCCAGGAATCGCTATTTAGAATGCTAGAAAAGAAAAAGGAATGCTTTTCACAATAAGGTTCACGGATCATCCAAGTGAATACAATGTCAGAAAATAATATCTCAATCCTCATTTGGGCTGGTTAAAGTAAAAACGAGGTGTGGTTCTTGCTGCTGATTCATTACGTGAAAGACATAACGATCAACCTGTCGGAGCTCTATAGGTCATGAAGGCTGAGCATGAAGATGAGGCCTTATCCATATTTTCCAATGATCCTTTTTGGGGCCATGGCTTGTGAGCATCGGTTGAGGTTTTTTCGTGGAGCCTCGCCTTTGAGGACATGCTTAAAGATTAATGTCCGCACCTCGCTCATAGCGGACGGTAAGCCGTCTGCTGAGACTAACCTTGCCATTCGTCATCAGATCCTAGCCGTCAGGCTCGGAACGCTGCGCGGTCCGGCGGAGCTTACCGGCTCTGCCGGTTAGCGCGGTAGGGCTGACGACCCGGCAGCGCCGCAGGCGCCGAAGAGGACTATAAGGTCGTTGTTGCCAATTTCCGCTATGTGCCAGAAGCAGCTCAGCCTAACCGCCATTTTCAGCAAAGGGGGCAGAAAGATTCGCCGGCAAAAATTATCTACTCAGTTTGTCTCGAAGAAATGCAATTGCCTTGACGATTGCACCTGAGAGAATGCCGACGATTCCAAGCAATGAGATTACTAAGCCAAAACCAAACTCCGGTGGCATCTCGACGCTGGCCGTGCTACGGCTGAATTCTTCACTAAACACATACAGACCAACTCCACAGAAAAATATAGCGCAGTATAAAATCCAGTATTTTTTTCATATTGTTCCCTTCATACTATTGAGTCCGTTGATATTACGACGCCAAGATGACAGTTTTTTTCAGAAATGCGCGCTACAGTAGTTAAATTGGTCAGTTGCACAGGGGGCACTTCTTTTAGCCATGCACAAGCATGAGCTTTAATATCACATGGCATCTCAATATCGGATATTCTTTCGACTCGCATACGGCGTTGCTAAGCAACATGTCGCGACAGCGGAAAAGACGTTGCGTTCCTGTTTCTGTAAAAGTCAGCTCGGGCTCCTACTTTATTCGCTTGGTCAAAATGACCATATCATGGGCAAACTTCTCGTCGCCAGGCCAGATTGGCCAGCAAAACGTATTAACATTCTTCTTTCACGGGTTAAGGCGGAGCAGAGAACCATCTACTGACAAACAGAAGCATGTTTTTAACGTAATCAGAGAGGGAGTCGGCTCACTATGCTTCGTGTGATGGCACCTGATAACGATACGATGTCTGATAAAAAAGGGAGTATCCTACTCCCCTCAAGTGTTAAAGCTTTTTCTGAGAATTATCCACTGAATCATAAAGATAAGAGATATTATAAATAGACCTATATTTTATCTTCACCGAGAACGGGTTATGTTCGGCGCTTAAAACTTTGTAGAACTCTTTATACGTTGTATCACATTGAGGAATTGCTGATACGCCTTCCCCAAGGGTCAAGAGGGGGTTCATTTCATCCAGCGATACCGAATCGCCCTTTCTGGGACGTCCATAAGCAAAACATTTATTATTAAACCCAAAATAATCAACCACTTGCTCTAGCGCGGACAGAACACTCCCCTCGATTTTTATACCATTTAGAAAGTACTCAACGTTTTCAATATACCCTTTTCCCATCCCGGCATTATAAATATAAAAGCCATACTCTTTCTTACCTGGATTAACGGTAGGCACCATGGTGATGTAAGGCTGGACGGAGATCTCATAATTTCTTTTTTGCAGCCAGCCCATATATATTGATAGCCCTAGTGCGCAAAGGGCAATAAATACACTAAACCCGGAGACAATCAGGCTAATCATTGCAAGTCTCTTATTGCTTTCCATTTTACTCTCCTTTTAGTTAAAAAAATTATTTCCTGTAAGTGATGCCTCAGCATCCAGTTCTGTAATGCATGTGTAATATTTTTAACGGTACGGTCCGCTTTGTGCTCATGGCGAACATTGGCCGTCACATCAGTTCGTTGCGTGCCGAAAGCGAAAGTACTAACTTTCAATGTCTGGAGACTCCGGATGTGCAATCAACTCAATATCTTTAATTACTGAAGTCTGTAGATGCTCGCGTTCAAGCAACCATTACCCTGACAACAATATTCTTTGAAAACCAACGACTTAAGTTCCTTTGCAATGACCCGACTCATAATCCAGTGTCCCATAAGAAGCACGGGGCCGTCGGACCTTTTGCAGACGCTACGAGAATATCCGCAGCCTGAATAGCACGCCTCTTTACTATTCCCACGCGCTCCACCTTACGGGATATACCGAATAACCACATGACGCGGAAAAATGCAGCCCACACGGTCGGGGATAACAGGATATTGGGCATGTGAAATACCGGCAGACTTGCTTCCCTGAAAACCTCATCAATAACGTCCGGCTCAAGCCCTAATGCTTTCAGGGAAGAAAGTGCTCTGGGAAGAGGACTACTTATGATTCTCGATGCGCTGAATGCTAATGATTTACTGGAATCAGGCGGTATATCTTCTCCTGTATCAGAAAGATCATATTCTGCAATCCAGCTGGACATTTCACGGCTCGTTACTTTCGCAAATCCTGTAAAAGCAGACTTCCCATGACGCATTAAAATAATTTTCATACAGATCTTCTTATTTGTTGTCCTTTCCAGACAGACTAACGTGATAAAGACAGAACGCGCCACTACCATATCTAGGGTTGACATTGATTGCTGAGATGATGCGTTAGGTAAGAATCAATGTGTAAATAAGTAAATACATTAATAGAACCTTCACATTTTTCACAGTCCTAATGGCCGCTTTTCGCTCAAAGCGGCCATCAGCCTTGACGTAGTCCTCTTCGTGCCAGCAGCGGACATAACGCTAAAGTGAGCCAACGCACAAACCAGCACGAAACCCTGCGAGGTAAATTTACATAACTTCATGAAATTTAAAAAATGCACGGCATTTGACTAATCGTTCCAGGGCAAAACCACATAACTACTCACCCACTGTGCTGCGTATACCTATAGCGGTGTTTTCTCTCCCTACAGGTGGCGCATGACACAACAACTCCATGAATTATCAGCCGATCATGAGGTTCATATTGCCTCTGCAATAGGCAAATTTTTCCAGCGCATTATTCCAATGCTGGCGCTGATGCTTATCGTTAATCAGATTGACCGCGCCAACATTGGTTTCGTCAAAGCCGAATTGCAAACCGATGCCGGCATTAGCGCCGCTGCTTTTGGTTTAGGCGCAGGGCTTTTCTTTATTGGCTATGCGCTGTTTGAAGTGCCCAGCAATATGATGCTGAAAAAATTCGGCGCACGCGTGTGGCTCACGCGCATTATGATAACCTGGGGAGCGGTGGTCGTACTTACCGGTTTTGTCAGCACGCCGCTGCATTTTTATATACTGCGTTTCCTGCTCGGCGTAGCTGAGGCGGGCTTCTTCCCTGGCGTTCTGTTCTATTTCCGTCAATGGGTGCCAAATGCATGGCGAGGGCGCGCTACCGCAATGGTGTTAAGTGCAACCGCCAGCGCTTTCCTGTTTTCTGGCCCGCTTACAGGCTCAATCCTGATGATGCATGATGTTGGCGGGCTTGCGGGTTGGAAATGGGTAATGTTCATGGAAGGTGGTGGATCGATAGCGATCGGCTTGCTGGCGGCGCTGGTGCTGGTATCGAAACCAGAAGGGGCAAAATGGCTCAGCGATACGGAAAAGCAGGCACTGGCGCAGCAACTGGCTCTTGAAGACGCCGCTCGTGAAGAGCATGCCGTCACGCACGGTCGCTGGGGGTTAATCACCGATCGCCGTCTTCTCTCCTACTGCTTGATCTTCTTTACCATGACCATGACCGGCTACACGCTGGTGTTCTGGTTACCGCAAATTATCCAACGTATTCAAGGGTTCAACAGTTTTGAAACCGGATTGCTGACGGCCATCCCATGGTTATTCGCTATCGTTGCTCTGTTTCTGCTGGGTAAAGTCACCGATCGTTATCGCGATAAGCTGGATAAAGGTCTTGGAATCGCCATGTTGCTCGCCGCGTGCGGCACCTTTATGGCCACGCTTGGCACGCCGTGGTTTGGCTTTGTGGCAATGATTGTGGCTTGTATTGGTTCCAAAGTCAGTGCCGCATTCTTCTGGCCGATGCCGCAAAGCGAACTGCCCGCAGCGATCGCTGCACCTGGCATTGCGATGATCAACTCCATTGGTAATCTTGGCGGTTTTTTCGCGCCTACGGTGTTCGGCTATCTTGAAATGCATACAGGCAGCACTACCGGTGGCCTCTATGCGCTGACCAGCGTGTCAGTGGCTACTGGCCTGTGGCTGTTGCTGCGCAGCAAACCGGCTCCCCCATCTTTAGGTTACAAGGAGAAACACCATGTCGGACAGTCCAGTCATTAACTCCATGCGCATCGTACCGGTAGCTGGCTACGACAGCATGCTTTTGAATATTGGGGGGGCCCATAACTGCTTCTTCACACGCATTATCGTCATCCTGACCGATTCTGCCGGGCACACCGGTGTTGGCGAAACGCCCTGTCATGCATCTACCTTGCAGCTGCTGGAGCAGTTTCGCCCTTTAATTGAAGGCAGCTCGCTGCTACGCCTTAATGCCACGCTGAGCCAGCTCTTTAATAGCGAGGCGCGTCAGCAGCAAACCTCACATACCAATGACATTCATATTCCACAGATGAATCCGGAGAAGTTTTATAACGCTGCTGCTGCCATTGAGGCTGCGCTACTGGACCTGCAAGGTAAGCTGTTTAACCTGCCAGTAGCAGATTTGCTTGCCAGCGGAAAACAACGGGATCGTATCCCGGTGCTGGGGTATTTGTTCTACATCGCCGATCGCAGGCTTACCAATATGCATTATCGCTCGGGAGATAAGGAGCCGGATGGCTGGTTTCGTTTGCGTCATGAGGCAGCGATGGACAGTGCTGGAGTGCAACGGCTGGCCGAAGCGGCAGTTGAGCAATACGGCTTTCGTGACTTTAAGCTAAAAGGCGGTGTGATGGCAGGCGAAGTGGAAGTTGAAACGGTTGAAGCGTTGCTGACGCGATTTCCTGACGCACGCGTAACCGTCGATCCCAACGCAAGCTGGTCGCTGGATGAAGCGATTCGCTTTGGCAAACAGCTGGCGGGGAAAGTGCCGTATCTGGAAGATCCTTGCGGTGCAGAACAGGGCTATTCAGGTAGGGAAACACTTGCAGAATTCCGACGTGCCACGGGCGTGCCGGTCGCTACCAATATGATCGCTAACGACTGGCGTCAACTGCACCATGCGCTGCAACTTAACGCCATAGATATTCCGCTCGCCGATCCGCACTTCTGGACGATGCGCAACGCCAACGTGGTGGCGCAGTTGTGCAACGAATGGGGTCTGACCACCGGTTGTCACTCCAACAATCATTTTGATATCTCATTGGCCATGGTGGCGCACCTTGGCGCGGCGGCGCCTGGTGAACGTCAGACCGCCTTTGATACCCACTGGATCTGGCAGGACGGACAGCAACTGACCCACCAACCGCCGCAGATCCGCGATGGCTATCTGGAATTGCCACCTGGTTCAGGTCTGGGCATTGAGTTGAATATGGAACGCGTCGAGCAGGCGCATGCGCTTTACAACACGCTGCCGGATAAGAACCGAAACGATGCAGTGGCAATGCAATTTTTAATTGATAACTGGCGTTATGATGCCAAACGTCCGTCACTGGTTCGCTAAGGAAGCAATTAAAGAAAGTAATACGTGCACAACCGACGGTGGCGTATTAACGTCGCTTGATAACATGAAATTTGCCACCCTAATCGATGGCCCCATAATAGCCTAATCTGCTGAGGATGCATGAATAAATCTCTGGTGATTCTGGTCTGCTTTATTTCTTTTTCGTCTTGTTTAGTGCAAGCCGCCTCTTCAGTCTGCCGCCCCCAGGAGTTTGGGGGTAAAGCAGATGGAGAGACGCTGAATACGAATGCTATTCAACAGGCTATACAGCAATGTAGTCAGCGCGGTGGAGGAACGGTTCAACTATCGCCGGGAATCTGGTTGAGTGGGCCACTGCAATTAAAAAATAATATCACGCTAAACATCAAAAAAGGGGCAACCCTAAAAGCCAGCAATCAGGAAGGAAAATTCATTTCAGCATTTATTGGGCATCCAGCCAAAATGAATGAAGCATTTATCTTCGCCGACAATGTGAAAAATGTAACCATTATGGGCGGAGGCACACTGGATGGCGATGGAGAGAAAACCTGGTGGCCTGAAGCATTAAAAATACGTAGCGAAGTAAGAGCCGGGAATAAAAAAAGATTTACCGACCGCTTTCCCGGAATTCCCCTGGCGAATGGTGTTCCACGCCCCTGGCTTGTAGAGCTTAATAATGTCATTCAGGGTAAGATTGAAAATATACACCTGACTAATTCGCCAATGTGGAACATTGTCATTCGTAACAGCGTCGATATTATCGTGAACAAAGTAAAGATTACCAATCCTGTCACCTCGCCGAATACTGACGGGATGGACATTGTCTCTTCACGGAAGATCACTGTTTCAAACATGGATATTGCCACGGGTGATGACAATATTGCGATTAAGTCCGGATTGGTTAACGGCACGGGAGCAGCATCGAAAGATATCACCATCTACGACTCCATTATGCGTGATGGCCACGGTATCTCTGTAGGAAGTGAAACCGCGAACGGTATTGGCAAGGTGACGATCAGTCGCGTCACCTTCCTGAATACAGAAAATGGCGTGCGCATTAAATCAGCCAGAGACAGGGGCAATGCCATAGGCCCTCTTATCGCCAGTCATCTCACCATGTCCAATGTGAACACGCCAATTCTGGTGACCAACAGCTACAGCGGCCAGGCGGGGGCACAGGGGCATACTCTTACGCAACCGATAGAAACGGCCCCGCTTACGGCTTCAACGCCAAAAATCAAAGGGATATCCTTCTCAGATGTGATGGCGACCAACGCGACCCATGCCATGATTTTCAGCGGCCTGCCGGAATCCCCAATCCAGGATGTCTCGCTACATAATGTGAAGATTGATGCCCGCTATGGCGTGCAGGCAAGATATGTCGCAGGTAAAGGAAATAATGTGAGCATTTCCGTAAAGGAAGGTTCGACGATGGATAAAGGCCCGGATGCAACGCTGCAACTGAATGCCGGAATAGACTAATGAAATGAATGCTTCTAGTCCCTGAATCAGCGGGAGCTTTCAACGTCCGTTTTGTGCCAGAAGCGACCTCTTCAGATATCTCATATCGGGTGAGATCGCATCCTGCTCGAGCGGGAAGGAAAAGTACGCGACCTTTCAAGGATGGATTGAGAAGTCAGGTTTCGACGATTCGCTGTGCAGTACGCATTCTGTGCGCTCGCGAGGGCTGCAACAGCAGCCCTGTACCAGAAGCGGACATTGACGTTTCATCCCCTTGAATCTTATTTCAGCGGTTCCGTCAGCCTGATAATCCACAACTCACTGTCCGACTCCGGTTTCTTTAGCGGCTTCAGATCGATAGTCGTTGCAACCGGCTTACCCTCTATCGTCAGCGTTCCCTGCTCGGTCAACTGGTAATCCTTACGCTTCTTACCTTCAACCGGGTTTTTCATTGTCGTTTTAACACCAAAGTCATTGTCATTAGTGACCGACAGCGTTTTAGTGTCGATCAGCGCCAGCCCTTCGGCCTTCTCCTGTTGCCAGCCGAGTTGACGTAAATCGACCACCTGCGTTTTAGCGGCAAGCTTAATGCCGCGCTGGGCCAGCGTTTTCTCGTCGCTAAACTCCGGATACTCGCCAGGCTTATCAAAGGGTGAAAGCTCGGTAGCCGGGCTGAGATCCACCTTATAGACAAGGTTGCGCATGGCGTCGTTTTTGTCGCTGCCCTGTTCTATCAGCAGGATATGCTGATTGTCGATCGCCACGATGTCGCCAATTTTTGCGTCGCTGTTTTTACTGTAAGCCTCGCTGTCTATCGGGTAACCATACATGGCGGTTTCTCCAGTGGCGGGATCGAAGCTCGCCAGGCGGGTAAAACGCGCCTGCTTTTTACTTTTACCGTCGATATCCAGCGTGCTCTGCACCGCAGCCAGGATACGCCCATCCGGCAGGCGGGTGATGCCCTCAAAGCCACGATTGGGCTGACGCCATTTGAGTATGTTCGGCAGACCGCCCGCGATCGTTCTCTCTCCCTCGGCAGCCTGCGGCCCGTGAATCGCCAGGATTTTGCCACGCTCATCAACATGAATCAGGAACGGGCCATACTCATCGCACAGCCAGTATCCGCCCTTCCCATCCGGCGTAATGCCTTCTGTATCCAGACCTCGGTTATCACCCTGCAGCACTTTCAGCGTATCGCTTAGCGCCACTTCATTGGTCGATCCAATGAGGCCATCCTGCAACGGCAATCCGTTAATTTTGCCCTTATCGTCATGCAACGGTCTGGCATCTGTGGCCTCCGCTTTGCCGTTCTGCACCCGAATATTCATTAGCAGTGGGGCGAAGTCCGGCGTGACGAAAATCTTTGACTCTTTCTTACCCACATCAGGCGAATCAGCATTTGGCCCGCGATCGGTGACGGTGGCGAAGGTCAGCGCCTCCCCCTGCTTGCCGGTAAACAGCAAACCAGAGCCGATCCCCACCGGCAGCCCCTGAGGAAATGCGCTGGCGAACGCACCGTTGTAGCTCACGCGCGTCCCTTCGGGGAAACTGACGATGTAACGTTCGACCTTCGGCTGTGCCGCTAACGTTGATAAAGAGAACGCGCAGCCAATAACCAGAGAAATCGCTTTTATTTTCATATTTTTATATCCATGAAGGAAAGCCACGAGCCTAAAGAATAAAAATGACAGAAAAATGAAATCATCGGGAAACACTGGCGGTTAACAGGTTGATTATTTCCCCGTAAAGAAAGTGGGATGCACCTGTCTGTACAGATACAGCGATCCAGATTGCGGGAGCAGTCAACGCAGGCGCTTCCGGTCAGTGATACGCATGATTATAGGGATGCGACGGATCGCGCTGGGTTCACCACTCGCCTTTGATTAACGCTGTTCTATCCCATAAAAGATGTTTACATTTGTTCAGCAAAATAATCAGCCGCTCAGCAGAGCGTCACTGACCGACACAGGGATTAATCGCGGACAAAAACAGCGGTTAACGTCATCATCCAAATCACACTGCAACCAGCGGCAGGGAAAGAATGAGCGAGATTGCACCTGATAGCGTAACCGGGATGCCGTCACGGGCGGCAGCGTATCTTTGCCGTCAGATCGCTGGCCTGGTTAAAACAGCGAGCCTGAACCCGGCGACCTGCCAGCGCATCTTTGCTTACTGTGGTATCAGACCGTCAGATACGCACTGGCGTCAGTTTCTTATCCCGGTTCTTTGCTTTCTGGGATTACTGTCACTGGTTGCCGGATCGCTGTTTTTTATTGCCTGGAACTGGGCCTGGCTACCGAAAATGGCGAAATTCGCCCTGGCCGAGTTGCTGATCGTC
>Ga0157363_1001790_pt1 | contig 18306 bp, 14 predicted proteins | sample AttsexASBM1_FD_111477 | JGI IMG/M metagenome (GOLD analysis project Ga0157363, IMG submission 111477) | Fungus gardens microbial communities from leaf cutter ant in Ribeirão Preto, State of São Paulo, Brazil - Atta sexdens ASBM1 | ecosystem: Host-associated > Fungi > Mycelium > Unclassified ... | reverse complement strand
TTTTCTCGCAGGTGGCATTTCGGGCATTTTTTTTACTGTTCCGTCCATTCTCCCAGGATTATGGGGATTAAGGATTGGCGCCATTTTCATGCTTCTGGCCTACGGTGCCGGATGGCAAGCCATTCGCATAACCATTGGCCATAGACCAAAAGCCGCAAGAATTTTAATACCATGTGCCGTGTCCCTTAGTATTTCTGCATTGGCAGGTATTATTGGTTCCGTTCACATATTGAGTTCATTCTGCCGCGCACTGGTCATCACGGGATTCAACGCATGTGCGCTTTATGATCTTCAGAAAAAAACCACAGAAAAAACGCACGCTGAAAATATCCTGTGGAACCTGCTTATCATCTATACTGCCTTAAATGCTCTGATCGTTCCTTTTATTCCTTGGCTACCAGCACCCTTGGGCGCAAAGGGTACGACCATATGGTCAGTTACAGCATATAATTTCATGACGATTATTGAAGTGACTGTTGTAGCACTTGCACTAATTGCCATTCCCCGGGAACGTCTTGCCGCTCTCCATCATAAATTGACCCTTCAGGACCCTTTGACCGGCGCTGGAAACAGGCGCGCTCTGAAGGAGTGGGTTACACTAAACTATATAAACAAGAAGCCTATAGTTTTACTTGTTCTTGATATTGATCATTTCAAATCAATCAACGATGCCTGCGGTCATGCCACCGGTGACAAGGTCATTATTGCTGTTAAAAGTGTTTGCGAACAAATTCTGCCGAAGCCATCATCCTTTTTCAGAATTGGTGGAGAAGAATTCATAGCGGTATTTCCATATACAACTGTTCATGATGCTTTAACGACAGGGCATAAAATCCGACAGGAATTTACGAAAAGATCTACAAATTTCGTAAGTCAAAACATTGAAGTGACATTGAGCATAGGCGGTGCAATACGCCTGTCTTCAGGCACCCCATGGCTGACATTATTGGATAGCGCAGACGCTGCGCTCTATACCGCCAAACGTGAAGGGCGAAACAGGATTATAATCGCCCCTGATAGAGAGGCACCGCTCACTGCGGAAGCCTGCTGATTCAAAAGGTTTAATCTCCAACATTCAAGACGAATACCGGAGATTACATCCAGAATTATTTTTGACTGATCTATACTGATACCGCAATTTTCAGGGACGAACGACTATCATGATCACAATGATCATCATGAGAACTGTCGGCACTTCATTGGCGATACGGTAGTACCGCTCGGGATGGGTGTTACGATCTTCCGCAAAAGACTTGCGCCAGGAGGCACAGGCACCGTGGAAACCCATGAGACCCAGTACACAGACGATCTTTGTCCACCACCAGCCGGCGCTCCAGTCCACCACGCCTGGAAGACCGGACATAATACCCCCTGCCAAAACGGTTACGATCATCGCTGGTGTCATGATCTGACGGAGCAATTTGCGCTCCATGACCTTGAAACGCTCACTTTCTGTAGATCCGGGAGTGGTCTGACAATGATAGACATACAACCGGGGCAGATAGAATGTCCCTGCCATCCAGGCGATAAACGCCATGATGTGCAGGGATAGGAACCAGCTCCGATAGGATATCAGCATATCCATCATGATTGCTTCTGGGCCTTCAGGGCATTTCTGAGCATAGGAACCAGTTCAGACAGGTGACTGATCCGCACAAAGCCAGGAGCGGGCCAGAAGGCCGGTAAAGGGGCATCTGCGTCACGAAGAAGCACACAGGCCATACCTGCTTTGAGAGCAGCCTCTGCACCCGTATCACTATCTTCGATCACCACGCATTCCTCTGCCTTCACGCCCTCAGTACGCGCGGCATGCAGATAGACCTCGGGGGAAGGCTTTGGATGGCCCATGTCATTGGCAGAATGGATGCGCTCTGCGGGAAATGCATCCGTCATGTCTGTCCGGTCGAATTTCGCTTCCATTTCCTTGATAGAGGAATTGGAACCAACACGTATGGGCAAACCAGCAGCAAGAACACCAGCAAGCATATGCGCTGCGCCATCAACCGGCTCCGCCTGTTCTTCCATCAGACGGATCAGGTTGTCTCGCAGCCTCGCGGCAGTATCTTGAGGAAGCTCGTGGCCCACGTCTTCCTCAAGCTCTTTCACGATCTGTGGGAGCGCTTTTCCTGCAAAGCGCTCGAAGGCCTCGTGTTCCGTTATGGACAGGCCAAGAGACTGTGCAAACTGAGCGGTAGCCCGACAGGATGGGCCTTCGCTGTCCACAAGGACACCGTCACAGTCAAAAATAACCAGCTTCAGATGGCCGGAATCATCAAGGGCTGAACTCATGGTGCACGTACCGCGTCGATCAGGGTTGCGACATTCTCCGGCGGCGTATGCTGCATGACGCCATGTCCAAGATTGAAGACATGTGGGCGGCCACGCAGTGCGTTGCGGATGGCATCAACTTCCTGGATCATGGACTGACCACCAGAGAACAGAACCATAGGATCAAGGTTCCCTTGAAGGGTCAGATTCGGCACGAGTTTTGCAACTTCTGCCGGATCAGCAACCGTATCCATCGCCAGAGTACCTACTCCAGTCTGCTCGGCATATTCCTTGACCATGACACCTGCGAGACGGGGGAAACCGATGATCGGAGTGTTCGGGTAGCGACTGCGGATATGGGAAACGATCTGACGCGTCGGCTCGATCACATATCGGCGGAAGGCGCTTGGGGGGAGTATTCCTGCCCAGGAATCGAACAGCATCACAGCCTCAGCACCTGCTTCAATCTGACCACACAGCATTTCGGCAGTTTGGCAGGTAAGGAGATCGATCAGACGGTCGAAAAGAGCGGGGTCAGTCTGCATCATACGGCGGGTTTCTGCGAAATCTCGCGATCCACCACCTTCAACCATGTAGCACGAAACGGTAAAAGGACTGCCAGCAAACCCCAGCAGAGTTGTGGCCCCAGGAAGCTGTTTAGTGAGGCGGGACAACGTTTCTCGCACAGGAGCCGTCGCATCCTGTACGCGTTTTGGATCGAGCTTATCGAGGTCTGCGGCTGACCGAATGGCTCCTAGCACAGGGCCACGGCCATCAATGAATTCGAGGCTCTGCCCCATCGCCCACGGAAGAATCAGGATGTCGGAGAACAAGATTGCGCCATCCATGCCATAACGGCGGATTGGCTGGATCGTGAGTTCTGTCGCGATGTCCGGTGTCATGCATCTGGTGAGGAAATCTGCCCGCTCCCGCATGGCCCGGAACTCAGGAAGGTAGCGGCCTGCCTGTCGCATCAACCAGACCGGAGGTGGCCACACTGCCTCACCCCGCAGGGCCCGGAGGAGCGGTTTGGACGAAGGGGAGAGGGTGTGTTTTTCCGAAATCATGCAGCTCACTAACCATGAAAGAAAAAAGAAAGAAATCCTGACGGAGTAGTTGATACCTGTGGATACCGGGGTACCCGGCTTTCGAGAAATGTACCCCGACTTGCCCACACTGTGTACAACTTCAGGAATGAGAGCCTGCAAGGGTTACAGGATTCTATCCCGAATTTCTCACAGGAGCCCTGTGTACAACCCCCATTTCCAGGCTTTGGACGTACAATCCACGGTACTCGGTACTGACATCATCAAAACCATGTACCATCCCCATGTACCCCAGTACTGACGCAAACTCTTCACCGGTTCATTTGCAGTACTGCCAACAATTCAACCAGTCGAGAGTACGGAGTCGTACATCATGAATTCCCTGAGTACTTCCCTCACGCTTGCCAGCGCTTCTAGCGCCAGGCGCATGCTCCTTGAGGATGCTGGCCTTCATATAAGAATCAGGCCTGTTGATCTTGATGAGGAAACGCTTCGAAAAGCTTGTACGGATGCGGGTCTTTCTTTAGGGAAAACCGCAGTCTCTCTAGCAGAATCAAAGGCCAGGCAAGCTGCCTCCCTGGCAGAAAAAGACGAGTTGATCTTGGCAGCAGATCAGATTCTGGACTTCAAGGGAGCTGCTTTCAGTAAGCCAGCCGCCATTTCTGAGGCGCGGGAGCAACTTTTGGCCCTTCGTGGAGGGGTGCATATTTTGCGTACTGCCAGCGTGCTTTGGCGTGGTGAAAAGAAGCTATGGGAGCATCTCGCCAGCCCGTCCCTGACGATGCGCTCGTTCTCAGAGGCATTTCTCGACGCCTATCTGGAAGAGGAGGGTGAAAGGATCCTCTCCTGCGTTGGGGCATACCGACTGGAGGGACCCGGTGTACATCTGTTTTCCAGCATAGAGGGTTCTCAGGACGCCATCCTTGGTCTGCCGCGTCTGCCATTACTAAATGAACTGCGCAGAATGGGTGTGTTGATGAGTTGAAAAAACCTCTTTTTTGGCTTGTCATAAGTGTCGGGTGTCGATATACCGCCCTCATCCGACCTTATCCCAAAGAGGTCGATGAAAAACGGCGGGGCCATAGCTCAGTTGGGAGAGCGCCTGAATGGCATTCAGGAGGTCGTCGGTTCGATCCCGATTGGCTCCACCAGTTTTAAAAAAATCTTACATAAAATCTTCTAGACTACAGTTTCTGCGGCTGTGAGAGTCTGTTTCTTTTTCTGAGCGACGAAAAAGTAGAGAGTGTTGAAAGCCTCAATACCTTATAGACCGAAAAAACGAACAGTAGCCTTTTGTGAAAAGATCAGGGACGCTACTGTCGCGGTATGAAGATCATTCATTCTGCTGACTGGCAGTTGGGCAAGTCCTTTGGTCGTTTTGAAAGTGCTCTTCGTAGCGTTCTGACAGAGGCGCGCTTCGACGCCATTGATGCTCTGGGTCACGCTGCCGCTCAGCATGATGCGCGGCATATCGTTGTGGCAGGGGATGTTTTCGACACGGAAGGCCCTGAAGATCGAACAATCGTCCAAGCTATCTCGCGTATGGCGCGGTATGATTGTTACTGGTGGCTTCTTCCAGGGAATCATGATTTTTCCCGAAATGGCGGTCTGTGGAACCGCTTTCGGCAAAGGGCCAAAGGTAATGACAGGATTACCGTATTATCCGAGCCCAAGCCTTGTGAAATTGAAGCTGGCATATGGATTTTGCCTGCTCCGCTGATATTCCGGCATTCTCTTGAAGACCCGACCGAGGTTTTTGACACGATGCAGACGCCGGGCGCAAAGATCCGCCTGGGGGTCGCACATGGCTCTATCAGGGATTTCGGTGCTCAGGGCGATACGAAAAACCAGATCACGCCTGATCGGGCGAAAAGATCAAACCTCGATTATCTCGCGCTGGGCGACTGGCATGGAATGCTCAGGGTAGATGCCAGGACCTGGTATTCAGGCACACCAGAAACAGACCGTTTTCAACGTGATGCGCCAGGACAGGCTCTGGTTGTTGAACTCAGATCAGGTGATGAGCCTGTTGTGACACCTATCAGAACCGGGCGCTTCCAGTGGTTGAAGCGTGAGTGCACCATTCATGATCAAGCCTCGTTTGAGGCTGATCTCAGGCAATTGCTTGAGGATATAAATTCGTCCGATACGCTTTTGGATCTGACACTGGATGGTATTGTTAGTCTTGGTGAGCGCGTCTTTATTTTGCGGATGTTGGAAAATGATCTCAGACATCGCCTGCGCTATCTGGAAGTAAATGCTGACAATCTGATCGCGCAGCCAAGTGCAGATGACCTCGATGAGCTGGCGCATGAAGGCATTCTGGGCGCGGCAGTTGCACAGCTCAAAGCCTTGAGCGAGGCTCAAGGTCCGGAAGCCATCACAGCGCGTCGTGCGCTTGAGAGACTGTTTATCGAATATAACCGTGAGGAGCGGACATGAGTTTTGCCATCCGCAAGGTCAGGCTCGAGCAGTTTCGTAAATTCCGGGCACCTTTGACGCTGGATGGTCTGGGCTCAGGCCTCAATATTATTATTGAACCCAACGAAACTGGTAAATCGACCCTTCTGGAAGCGTTGCGGGCAGCATTTTTCGTCCGCCATAATACACGCAACCAACTGGCCCAGTCATTTGCGCCTTATGGTGAGGCTGTTGGCCCGGAAATCACGGTCGCATTCGAAGTTGATGGTGATGAGTGGAGCGTTCAGAAGCGCTTTCTCAGAGGTCCGTCGATCGCTGTTACAGGTCCTGCTGGGCGTAGTCAGGGAGATGAGGCTGAGGTCCGGCTGAATGATCTGTTTGGTGCAGTAAGAGATACCAGCCGGAACGGAGACATCGCGAATTACGGCCCCCTTGGGCTGCTATGGGTTGCACAGACAGAAGCGCTTGCCGTTTCTGCTCCTGGTCATATCGTCCGTGAGACGGTGACATCTGCGCTTGAGACAGAAGTGGGCTCTATTCTGGGTGGAGAAGCCTACCAGAAAGTCAGGGACAGAGTGGACATTCAGTATCAGAAATACTGGAGCCCAAGTGGTCAGAAGCGGGAATTGCAGAAAGCTGCACAGGAGCAGAGCGACAGGGCCGCAGAACATTTACGCGAAGTGAGTGAGCGACTTGTTGTTCTGAAAAGAACATTTTCAGAGCGCGATAATCTCCAGCTTCGCCTGAAAGTTCTCCAGCGTGAACTGCAGGATGAGACCGATCAGGTGGAACGGGAAAATCTCCTCCAATCCCTCGAAATTGCACGCGCTGCAGGACAGATTCTAAAGACCCGGCAAGCTGAACAGGATACCGCAAAGGCGAAATTGCAAAGCCTGGAAGATCTGAAGGTGCGTCATCAGAAAGCTGTTCAGGCGCGTGATAAAGCGATGCTTTCCGTCGACGATATTAAAGCTCGGCGCTCCAGAACAACGGAAGCTTTGATTGCCGCCAGAGAAAAATCGATTGAGGCCCGAAACGCTCTGGATCTTGCCAGAAAAACTTGGCAGGAGGCACGGCACAGGCTTGAAACTGCTCAAACAGCCTTGCTTCAAAATCAAAGACAGGCAGCGATAAAGCTTGCCCGACAACGTTTTGACGACATGCTGGTTCTGGAAGAGAAATCTCAGAACGCTACGGCACTTGTAGCATTGAAAATTCCATCTGCTCAGATGGCTATGCTCGAAGCCTGTGAGCAGGAAAAAATGAAAGCGCAGGCTGTCGTAAATGCAGGCGCAACGCGATTGGTTTTTCGAGGAAACACTGGCGATATTTTACTGGATGGTATGCCAGTCCTTACCGATGATCTGGCACTGACACGGGAAACAATACTTCGGTTCGGGAGTGCTGAAGTATTGATCAGCCCGTCCAAAGCGACGTTGAGTGCTGATGAGCAATTTTTGATGGCAACCCGTAAACAGAAGGCATTGCTGGACGAACTTGGGGTAGCAGATATTGATGCTGCACGGGCACGAAATGAGAATGCCCATGAAGCGGCTGCGACATTGCGGGTTCTGACGGCACAGATGGAGGCTTTAGCGCCTGCAGATGAGCGTATAGACCTTACAAGTGGAAAAGACGCGCTCCGGTTATTCATATCGACGCTGGGAAAAAATGAGTCGCTGCCAGTAGTAGAAATTCCTGATATCGCGCTACTGCAACGCGAATGCGAAGAGACCGAAATCGCTGTTTCCAGAGCCGAAGGAGCGCAGAACAGCGCGATCAAAGTGCAACGCGATCTCGAATTACGAGATACTCCGCTGGCTGTTAGCGAAGCCCAGTCTGTCAGCGAACTCGGTAGCGCCACTGCCGAAATTAATAACATTGAGGAGCGCCCCGAATGGAAGGGGCTTGAAGTTAGCCTTGAGCAGGCAAAGCAACAGGCTGTGCACGCCAGTGTTCTGCTGTCAGATGCGGAGAAAAACGCTTCTGTGTATGATGCCCTTACCATTAATAAAAAAATTGAAACTCTGGATTCACGCAGGAAAACTGCCCTTGATTCCCGAAACCAGCTCGAAAAAGAAATAGCTCGCCTAGAAGGCATTATTCAAAGCGAAGGTGGTCTTGGTCTGGCGGATCAGGAAATTGCTGCGGACGAAGAGCTGGCGCGAGCACGGGCGATACAAACGCGCGTGCAGCAGGATGCAGATACATATAAACTGCTTCGCGAAACTCTGGAAAATGCGCGCCGAGAAACGGCTTCAAAATTTGTCAGTCCCGTCACCCGGCGGGCCAAGCGATATATCGATCGGCTACTTCCTGATTGTGATCTGACATTTTCAGATGATCTGGGGCTGACAGGGATTAAAAGAAACGAAACTGAAGAAATATGTGGAAACCTGTCTCGCGGAACGCAGGAACAACTTGCGGTTCTGACCCGAATTGCGTTTGCGGAGCTTCTACTCGAGCAGGGAAAGCCCGTTTCTTTGATCCTGGATGATCCTTTTGTTTATTCAGATGATGCTCGTTTGGATACGATGATCGAGATCCTGACAGAGGTTTCTGAAAAAATGCAGGTGATTGTCCTGACTTGCCGAGATCGGGCGTTTCGTCATCTGACAGATGCCCGGCTCGTTATGTCCGATGAGTTTAATAATGGCCTGATGGAGCAGAGTATCTAGAAATTATTGCATCACCATCAGGCCATTTAAATTCCAGTCGGTAATTATCCTTTGAAATCCGGTAATTCATTGACTGCCACTACCCGCCACATCCCATTGATGCGTTCGATAATCGAAATCGAAAGATTTTGGATCGTGAAACGCAAGGCCGTATCCGGGTGGACGCCAAGCGCGTGCGCCAGTGCCGCGCGGATCGCACCACCGTGACTTACGACGACCATGTCATGACCTTCATTGGCAGTCGCCAGTTCTTCGAGCGCATGAGACACCCGGGCACATACGTCCAGCATGCTCTCTCCACCCGGCGGAAGCTCACTCGCGCAAAGTGACCAGAAAGGGTGAGGAGGCAATTTCAGGCATGCCGAAAACTGCTCATGTGGCGTTCCGTGCCAGTCCCCAATGGATTGCTCAACAAAGCGGCCATCTGTTGAAATGTTATCCTGAAAATTCCCCGCCCGGCGAATTTCGGAAGCAGTATCCTTTGCTCTTTGGAGAGGTGAACTGAACCAGCGTGCGTCCTGCGGCAGGCGTCGCGCCAGCGCGGCGTAGCCTCCCTGTTGTTCTGCCATGGCGTCCCGGCAAAGAGGCACATCCAGTGCGCCATACATCGTCTTGCGCGCAGAGGCTTCCACCACGGCATGGCGGATTAACCAGAACCGCGTTATGCCTCGGGGAAGTTCGGGCGTGTCCAGGAAGTGCCCATGCGGGACCGCTTTGTTTTCACTGTTCATGATAGGGTGCGTACCGGGGGGCGGGATTAACGTCTAGCAGGACATTCCAGTGTTTTCGGATGAGTTCCAGTTTTAGAAGAACCCGTTGTGCGTCTGTGCATTCCCGCTTGAGCCGACGCGCTTCATCAAGGCCTTCATGCGATGGTTCTCCTGAAACCAGGCGCGCTCCGGCGCATAATCTCAAAGCTCCCGCATACCCATCCACGTCCGGGTGTGAAACGGGAACAGGCTGGCCCAGTACGCACATCAACGACGCTTCGCCTTCCTGTATCCATGGTGAGAGATCTGCATTCAGCCATTTGTGTAAGTGGCGGGCATCTTCCAGATTCAGCGGAGCACCTGGTCGATTTGGGTCCTGAACGAGGAAGGACAATATGGTTGGCACTGCATCCCAGAAACCATCATCCGGGCGAGCGGGCACTGGTAGCGGCGTTAGTGCGGGGGCATCATCAAGCATTTTCCGTGCTTCGGTCATGAAGCAGTTCAATCGCCTGCGAATGATTGCGTCTGGTAGCACAAACAACGCATCCATCTCAGCAATTGCTGCATGCCACCGAAGTGCCAACCCAATATTATGGCCTGGTTTGAAAGCCTGATCATCTGCGTGCTCTGGCCATTCATCACGGTGGCTGTAATTTCGCAGACCCTTTGGTAGTTTGTAATTCCCAATTGTCGCACACATGCTGTCGGGCAGAAGAATGGCTCCGCAAAATGGAGGGCCGGTGAAGAATTTTGAACCCGTCACCATGACCATGATGGCGCTCTCAACCCATTCCGTCACTCTGTGTGGACTGAGGCGAGCCTGGCACGCATCCACGACAACGGTAATGTCTGAACCCAAAAGCAGACGCAGTTCATCTACGAGCGCCATACTCGGTGCGGCGATACCGGTCTTGGACTGGTCCAGACGATGAAGCAGGACATGCCGGCCCGCTGCAAATTCCTGCATTGCCAGAGATCGGCACTCTGCATCGATGTCTTCAACGGGACGAGCAGTGCCATCTGGATGACGGATGGCAACACCCAGAAGATGCACATTTTCGTCGAAACCTTCTATCAGATCGCCTTTCCCGACAGTGGTGGCACAGGCGCTGTCTGTTGCGAAATGTCGTCCTCTGGCGGCAAGCGGAACGCCACTCCCCGTTTCATCGGGGGCAATCAGAATGTTGCTGATAGGTTTGGTGTTTTGCCCGGCAACGATTGCCAAAACTGCAAGTTCACAATCTGTTCCTGATGCGGAAAGAAGAACAGCGTTTTCGGATAAACCAAAATGCCGTCCGATCGCTTCACGAGCCGTCCTGACAAGTGCTTCCTGCGCTGTATCCGGGTCGTGGTCTGACAGTAATGTTGCCATCATCCTGCGTCGTGCGGATTCTGCGCCCCCAAATCCACGCTCCGAGAGTGATGACGCTGTCGATGACCCAAAAGTGACCGCCCATGGACGCGGCCGGTGGGAGCAGGAATATCGATTAAGTCCTGTCACAGGATCAACGGACAGGCGAGAATCCCCACCACTGCTCATCAATGTTTCTGCGGGGGCAATAACAGGCCACAGACCAGCCAGAACCGGTTGTAAACGTTCGGCATTCTGCGCTGTGAATGTCACTTCTACGGGGAGCAGGCCGGAAAGCTGAGGCCATGTCTGCAGAAGCGTTGCTGCGTCTGGCGCTGTTGTGGAAAACGAAGTCAGGAAGTCTGGAAGGGGAGGGGCGTCCGTTGTATCCAGCGCATGGAATAACGCCGCAACACGGGCAGCCGCAAAACTGGCTATTGCAGGGTGTGCGCCACTTTCCAGCAGACGCATCAGTTCAATAGCATGACGAAGTATGGTGGGCGCCAGCTCTGGGCGCTCCATACACTGTCTACCCAGTTTAAGAGTGAACTTCATGCCGGGAAGAGGGCGAGCTGCTCCTTCTACCAGACGGAAGGGGAGCGGAAGGGACATATCGAGCGCTGGCATAAGCCCGTCAGCGACAACCCTCAGATCAGGTCTTTCAAGCACCCTCGCCAGGGCATCGGTCAAAACATCGGCCAGCACACTCTAGTTCCCTGTCCTTTTCGTGACGAAGACTGGGTAGCCTATCCATGGAAATGGTGCGAGAGGCTTGGGCAATCTTCATATAATGAAACCTGTGTTAAAAATTTAGAATGGATTGCCCATATTTTCTAACGCTGTAAGAATGAAGTGGACAAATCTTCGGGGGTAACCCCGTCCATTATAGGGGTTCAGATGCGTATCTTGCTGACAGGTGGCTGTGGCTTCATAGGCTCGGCTGTTGTGCGTCATCTTATCAGGAATACAAGTCATAGTGTCATTAACGTGGACTGCATGACTTATGCAGCCTCAGAAGAGACCGTGTCTGAAGTTTCCGCGGACCCGCGTTACACGCATGTCCGGGCGAACATTGTCAATGGATCGGAGATGCAGAAGCTTTTTGATGAGCATCGCCCCGAAGCCGTCATGCATCTGGCAGCAGAAAGCCACGTTGACCGCTCGATTGATGGCCCTGAAATTTTTGTCCAGACCAACGTTGTTGGAACTTACTCCTTGCTTGAAGCCGCTCGGAAATACTGGAGTGCGCTCCCGGCCGAAGAACAGGCGGCTTTCCGCTTCCATCATATTTCTACAGATGAGGTATTCGGGCACCTTGAGCCTCAGGATCCTCCCTTCACGGAAACAACGCCATACGATCCGCGCAGCCCGTATTCAGCCTCCAAGGCGGCATCGGATCATCTGGTCCGCGCCTGGTATCATACCTATGGGCTTCCGACTTTCGTAACGAACACCACAAACAATTATGGCGTATGGCACTTCCCGGAGAAGCTCATACCGCTGGTCACGATCAACGCAATCGAAGGCCGCGAACTTCCCGTATACGGGAAAGGTGAAAACGTCCGTGACTGGCTTTTTGTCGAGGATCACGCTGAGGCACTCGTCCGTGCTGTTGAGAGTGGCAAGCCCGGCGAAACATACGCGATTGGTGCACGCCAGCCGCGCACCAATCTTGATGTGGTCAAGACGATCTGTAAGGTTCTGGATGAGCTTCAGCCTGATCCTGCTGGCCCGCGTGAGCGTCTGATCCGCTTTGTGACAGATCGCCCTGGCCACGATTTCCGCTATGAGATCGATCCGACGCACGCGGAAACCGAACTCGACTGGAAAGCCAAGAACGACTTCGAAACCGGCATTCGCAAGACCGTTCAGTGGTATCTTGATAACCGCGCATGGTGGGAAGGTATCCGCTCCAAGCGTTATACTGGCCAGAGACTGGGAACACGTTCATGAGCACTGTCGAAACAAAGGCCATGAAGGGCATCATTCTTGCCGGTGGGTCGGGCACGCGCCTGTATCCCATGACGCTTGCGGCGTCCAAGCAACTGCTGCCTGTCTACGACAAGCCTATGATCTACTACCCTCTCGCCACGCTTATGCTGGCGGGCATCCGGGAAATCATGATCATCACCACCCCCCACGACATGGAGCAGTTCCAGCGTCTGCTTGGGGATGGTTCGCAGTTCGGGATAAAGTTCGAATATCGCGTCCAGCCTTCGCCTGACGGTCTGGCACAGGCCTTTCTGATCGCTGAAGACTGGCTTGAAAACTCTCCCTGCGCGCTGGCGCTTGGCGATAACCTCATTTTCGCAGATCATCTGGGTGTTCTGCTTCGTGCGGCTTCAAACCGTCCTCAGGGCGCTACGGTGTTTGCATATCAGGTCCGCGATCCCGAGCGTTATGGCGTTGTTACGTTTGATGAGAGTGGGCGCGCTCTTGAAGTGGTTGAAAAGCCAACGGAGCCGAATTCAAACTGGGCGGTTACCGGTCTGTATTTCTATGACAGCCGCGTGGTCGAACTGGCCAAGAAGGTCAAACCCAGCCCGCGTGGTGAGTTGGAAATCACTGACCTGAACCGCATGTATCTTGAAGAAGGCACTCTGCATGTCGATCGTCTGGGTCGCGGTTGCGCTTGGCTGGACGCGGGGATGCCAGACAGCCTGATGCAGGCTGGTACGTTCGTGCAGACGATTCAGTCCCGTCAGGGTATGCTTGTCGGCTCTCCGGCAGAAGTTGCCTTTCGTATGGGCTTCATCACGGCGGATCAGCTCCGTGAGCATGCCAAGATGATGGGCAAGACCGAGCTTGGCCGGATGCTTAAAGAACTTGCAGACCACGCACACACGGTCTGAAGCCGGGCGCACTGGTGCCCACACGCCTGGCAATTGCCAGGGAAGCTTTCCAGATCAGGGGCAACCCCTGGCCTGGAAAGCCCTAATTCTGAAAGGTCCTGAGCATGAAGGTCGAACGTCTCGCAATTCCGGACGTCATTCTCGTCACGCCACCACGCTTCAGCGATAATCGCGGGTTTTTCTCCGAGACTTACAATGCAACGCGCATGCATGATGCGGGCATCGAACTTCCGTTTGTGCAGGATAACCAGAGCCTTTCCCGCCAAAAGGGCGTGGTTCGTGGGCTGCATTGCCAGCTGGCACCTTATGAACAGGGCAAGCTTGTCCGTGTAACTCAGGGGGCCATCTGGGACGTGGCCGTTGATGCGCGCACTGGATCCCCAACTTATGGAAAGTGGGTCGCTGCTGAGCTTTCTGCAGAAAATTGGTCCCAACTCTGGGTACCGCCGGGCTTTCTGCATGGCTTCGTGACGCTCGAAGAAGACACTGTCGTGCAGTACAAATGCACGTCTCTGTATGACAAAGCATCCGAGCGCGCGGTAATCTGGAACTGTCCGGAACTGAAGATTGACTGGCCTGTTTCCGAAGCTGATGCCGTTCTGTCCGACAAGGACCTGATTGCCCCGCATTTCTCCGAAGCCAAGGGCTGGTTCCCGTACGAAAAGTGAGCCCAGACATGTCCAGCACCGGTCCAGTTCTTGTAACAGGTGGAAGCGGCCAGCTTGCCACGTCTCTTGTTCATCTTGGTGGCACGCGGATTATCCGGATCGGTCGTCCGGAGTTTGATTTCGACCATCCAGAAACGATCTCTGCAGTTGTTGAGAAATACAGGCCCGCGGTCGTCGTCAATGCGGCTGCATGGACAGCAGTAGATCTGGCGGAAAATGAGCAGGATGGCGCGGACCGCGCCAATAATTCTGGCCCGGCAGCGTTGGCCGAAGCGACCGCCAAGGCAGGAATTCCGCTTATTCACGTATCGACCGATTACGTGTTTTCAGGCGATAAGGGAGCCCCTTACACAGAGGCTGACGAGACCACACCACAAACGGTTTATGGTCGTACGAAAGCCGAGGGCGAGCTGGCCGTTCTGGCTGCTAACCCGAAGAGCATCGTCCTGCGGACATCATGGGTCTATTCGGCGCACGGCAAGAATTTCGTGAAGACGATGATCAATGCGGGCGCGAAGAACCCGGCGCTGAAAGTTGTCGGAGATCAGTATGGAAATCCGACGAGTTCAGATGATCTGGCTGAAGCGATCCTTGCCATTATCGCCCTGATCGAGCGTGATGGCTGGAAGCAGGAATATGCTGGTATTTACCATGCCAGTGGCACAGGCGAGACAAGTTGGCACGGGCTTGCCGTAGCTGCGCTTGAAGAAGCGACGAAGCACGGGCAGGCCATGCCGGAAGTGAATGCAATCCGGACGGAAGATTGGCCGACACCGGCCAAGCGTCCGCAGGATTCACGTCTCGATTGCTCGAAATTGGAGCAGGTTTTTGGTGTTCGTCTGCCACAGTGGCGGGACAGTGTGGCCAAAACCGTGCATAGGCTCTTCCATACGGTCTGAGTTCCTGTTGTCCCTTCTGGGGCCGCTCTGGAAACAGAGCGGCCTTTTTTCTTTCTCATGGATGCTTCATCGTTTCTGACGTGACACAGAATGATCCACTTCTCCCCGTCCCTTCACCACGCCGCTGGCAGCCTCGCATGATTCATGGGAGCGCGACCCGTCACTCTGAGGCATTGGGGGATCACGTTGCCATTCTGCTTTCACTGCACAATGGAGAACGATGGCTGAACAGTCAGCTCGATAGTTTTCTGGCGCAGACACATACGCACTGGACTCTGTACTGGCGGGACGACGACTCTACGGATTCAAGTCGCGCTATTATGCTGTCTTTCGCAGCTCATCGCGGAAACGGACGTTGCGTCGAGATTGATGACACATGCGTCAGTCTTGGCGTGCGGGAGTCTTACGCTCTGTTGGTTGATGCATCACCGTCAGATTCCATGATTGCTTTTTCTGATCAGGATGACGTCTGGCATCCGCAGAAATTGGAATGGGCGCTGGCAAAGCTGCGCATGGTTCCTGATGGCACGCCTGGGCTTTACTGCGCGCGTCAGTGGCTTACGGATGCGGATCTAAACGTTATCGGGGAATCTGCCAGACTGCGCCACCAACCAGATTTTGCCTCTGGGCTGACACAAAATCTGGCAACCGGCCATACGGTGTTGCTGAACCGGGATGCTGCAAGGTTGCTGCGCGGGTTTCCGCCTCCAGAAGGTGTTCTGCACGATTGGTGGGCGTATCTGGTCGTTCTTGGAGCGGGTGGGGCATTCCTGTTTGATCAATGTTGCGTCAGTCATTACCGTCAACACAGCCGCAATGCTGTTGGTGCACAACGTTCGTTCTTTAAACGTGGCGTGAATGCTCTTCGCCGTGGGCCGCAGACGTTCATGCGCAGCTTTTATGCCTGTGTGGACACCCTGCTTTCGCGCCCTGCCACGCTTGCTCCAACCGCGCAGACATTGCTTGAGGATATAGAGCGCGCCGAGACACGCAGGGAGCGGTTGAGCCTGCTACGACGCTACCCGGAGCTTCATCGTCAGAACCGCATGGAAACAGCGGTCTTCAGGATATGGTACCTCGCAGGCCTATCGACCTGATGTGGGTCAGGTCGGACCGATGCCAAGAAAAGTACGCATGGCTGCGATGAAAGGACCATCTAAATCCATGCTGAAGGGACGCGCCGCAGCGTAGTCATAGACCGTGCATGCTGGTCTGGTGCGGCAGTTTTCCGGCTCATTCAGATATCTTGGAACGAGATGGGTGTGGAGTGATGGCTCCTGATTGGCCCATGTCTCGTAATTGATGCGCGCAGCGCCCGTTACGGCAAGGAGGGCGTCGCCCGCTTTTGCCATGTCCTGCAGATATTGGGCCCGTTCAGCGCCTTCGAGGTCGTTGAGGGTCGCTACAACAGGATCTGCGAGTAACTGGCAATATCCGTGAAGGGGCTGTGTCTCGCCTATCAGGAGCCATCCAGACGGCATTTTGCCGATAACGTATGGGTTGCTGCCAGCACGGGCGGCAGCAACCTTGCGTTCGATGATGTTGCCCATGAGGCGTCCCCTTCAAAAAAGGAGAAGCGTATCATGCGGCTTCTTCAACGTCCTCATCATCGTCAGATGCAATCCGGGTATTACCCCGTGTCGGACGGAAACGCTTCTCCAGTAGTGCTACTTCGATATCTTCCAGAGAGGCCCCGGATGTTTCAGGCACAAAGAAGAACACAAAAATGACCGACGCTAAATTAACACCGGCATAGAACCACATGGTCCAGTTCAGGCCGATGGCTTCAGCCATGGTCAGCGCTGTGCTGGTGACCAGAAGGTCGGCGCCCCAGAGCGTTGCAGCGTGTAGCGATGTAGCCTGTCCGCGCATGGAGAGCGGAAACATCTCTGCCCCGAGAAGCCAGCCACAGACCTGAATGCCTCCTGAGTTGAACGCCATGAAGGACAGCAGGAATACGACCACAAGATAGGATCCAGCGCTTCCTGGTGCCGGATGGATCATGAACATGATGCCAAGGCACAGCAGCGAAAGTACAGATCCTGGCCCCATGATCAGCATCAGGCGACGACGGCCAATCCGGTCCACGAACATGCAGCCGAGAAAGGTCATGACGCAATAAACGGCAGCGACGCCCAGCGAGGCGAGAAGTGCGGAAGATGCCCCGAAGCCTGCGTCATTCAGGAAGGTCGGAGCGTAGTAAATCATCATTTCCAAGCCGCCACACTGGGTGAAAAACGCTACACCCAGCGCAGCCACGAGTGCCGGGCGTACCCATGGCTGGAACAAGCCACGCCAGCCGCGATTATGCTCTTCGACGTTCAGAGCATTTTCGCGAATTGCCTCCACTTCCTTGCGCACGGCTCTTTTGGTCGTGCGGATACGGCCGAGATGAATGATGGCATTGCGCATGCCTTCATTTTCAGCAGACCAGCGCGGGCTCTTGGGCATAAAGAACATGGAAATGAAAACAATCGCAGCAGGAATGGCCGCAATTCCGACCATCGGTCGCCAACCCCAGCTTTCTCGCTGCGTGAAGCCGATGATGTTCGCAATCAGGATGCCGAGCCCGATCGCCACGTTGAACATCGTGACAAGGCTGCCACGACGTTCCTGGGGCGCCAGCTCAGATATATACATCGGCACCACCTGTGTGGAACCACCTACAGCCAGACCAAGAACAAGTCTTGCTACAATCAGGGTCCAGACATTTGGCGAAAACGCACAGGAGGTCGCTCCTATCACGAAAACAGCGCTGACGACGCACGTGGTTGCGCGGCGACCATACTTCTCGGAGAGGGACCCGGCAATGAAGGCGCCGCAAACTGCACCCAGAAGGATTGCCGAGGCAACCATTTCTTTCATTGTCGAATTCAGATGAAAATCATCACCGATCAAAGGGAGTGTGCCGGATATGATACCGGTATCATATCCATAAAGACCACCGCAGATGGCCGCGACTATGGCAGCCAGAAGCAGGACTAGTTTCGCGTTTGGCGAAACCTCGATCTGCAGCGGGTCATTATACTCACGTTTTTTTCGAGGCGTTTTCGTATCATTTGACATAGTGATACTAACATGGCGCAAATCTAAAAGTTCTGTCAGAAATAATCCATCAGGCGCATAAAATTGATTAAATGGCTTTATTTTCTGCCATATCAGGCTTGAGGACAGGCATTCTGGGTGCCAGAGGGGAAAAACATGAGCGCACAGCCCACAAAAACAAAACCCGATGTGCCCTATATCAGCATGAGGGCGCTGATCATCATGCACATCCTTCTGGGGCTCTTTATTGCGCTCGTATACTGGAAGTTGTCCGTACAGACAGATTTCTGAAGCGAACCCACAGTCCGGCGCCACCATACAAAAGCGCAGCCCCAAGCCCGATCCAAAGCGGTACGGGGGCATCC
>Ga0157363_1001789_pt1 | contig 18308 bp, 10 predicted proteins | sample AttsexASBM1_FD_111477 | JGI IMG/M metagenome (GOLD analysis project Ga0157363, IMG submission 111477) | Fungus gardens microbial communities from leaf cutter ant in Ribeirão Preto, State of São Paulo, Brazil - Atta sexdens ASBM1 | ecosystem: Host-associated > Fungi > Mycelium > Unclassified ... | reverse complement strand
TTCTTATATCATTATGATCAATGAGTTCCATGGTCTGATCTTTCTTATAATAAAGAAAATGAAATTTAAAATTAGTATATCTGTGAAATGGTTAAACATTTTTAAATTTTATATCAAACTGTCTCATTTAAACTATATAGCACATAATTAATTATTTTATAGTAGGACGATGATTATTAGCCGGTGGCGAACTCTATGATTAATTAACTCCTGTTTATCCAGTTTGCTCGTACGAGAGAGTATGTACCATGGAATTGAATACACCGGCTATCTCGTGTATATGCTGGAGAGACAAAAAGGAAACCAGATGAAAGTGCACGCGTCTCTAAATACGAGAAGACCATACGCATCCGAATGCAGCATCCATGGCGTGTCAATATGTATTCATTTACACGACAATTCTCGAAGCGCGTTCACATCACGGGGCGCAGTCGTAATTATGTCGCAAAGTAAATTGCACGCAATTTGCTTTAAACGTTACATCACTTCGTACTATTGCAATTGGAGTGAATCAGACGTCGCAACTTTTAGCTCTGATTGCCTTCAAAATGTATATTTCATAACAATTTTGTCTCAAATATTTTACTTATGTTTCACAATAATTTTGAAATATCTCAAATATTTTTCTAATAGTCCATTTAAACGACTCTATTAATACAAGCATTAATAAAATGCATTGCGGAAATACGAAAGACGATTTATGAATATTAATCATTGTCAATTGACTGCTCTGACAAGGAAACGCTACATTGGCCTGTTTAGATCCAATGAGACTCAAAATCAACTATAATGAATTCTGTACCTGACTTAGACCGGAACATTTTTGGCCATTTTAACTTAAATACAAAATATCTTGAGAATACATTGTTGAAAAAAATGTTTCAAATAAGAATTACGAGAGTTGAAGAGAACCATCAGATGATTAGAATCTCAAGAATTCACCAGAATATTTATTTCAAATTTAATAATTCGGTTGGTTAATTTTTTGATATCACTTTTACAATGTAGCACATTCTCTTGTGAGATTCGGTAATGATTAATTTGATAATCATCCTACATCAAATTAACAATTTTGGCATCAACATGATGAAAACCATGTCTGCCTTAGGTCAAACATGGTACGCATTGAGGCTAATATAATCAAAGGCGAGGCCAACATAGTATGTGGTCGAATGAAAATGGAGTGGATAATGCGTATCATCGCATGCCGACAGTGTACGAGAGCAGTTGTAATATCACAGTATGCATCGCGCCGCGAGGGTCATTAGGTCAGATGCATAAACGCGGGTGGTCCTCGACTTCGGCTAATGGTTGAACAAAGATCGCTGTGCGCATGTGAAAAGCACAAGAGCAAGGAGAATGACTTCTACAATTATGCGCGATTTCGAATCTGATTCTGAATTGGGATCAAGTAATGATCATAATCAGTGATTAATTTACACTGACGTCAACCATCGTGTATTCGCATTTTGAATTAATATGTTTCTGTAATTAAATGGCATTGATTTGTTTGCCGTGACGTACGCGTTTTACATGAAACACATTAAAAATATTTGTTCATTATTATTAATTTCTCATTAGTGTACAATAGCGTTTGAGCCGTGTTAGAAATGGAATCGGGGGCATAAAGCGGCGAGGGGATTCGATTATTGTTGCGCTCGTTTATTTTCCCGCTGCACGATTCTCACGTAAATGTAAATGCGAGATTGCCCGACGTCACGTGAGAGCATCGAACGCAGCGCAGAATGGGTGGTGAGTGAGCCGATGCGATGGGGTGAGTTAGAGCGTGTGAAATTGCGTATATGTAAATGCGATGCACATAACAATGGTGCATTATTGTATGCCGATGCGGTAGGTTGCATCGTGCTTGACAGACAATGTTCAATGCGCATCTAATGCTTCGAGATGCGCGGACAGTGACGAAAATAATTTACTTCAAAATTACATTGTCCAATCGTTTCGGCTTGACTTTTGAAGACGTATAAATAAATTTTGTGTAAACACTCGAGGAATTTTAATTCTTTGCGGTTCAAACTATTTCTTGCACATGATCAAATATTTCATCCTACTTTATTCGTTCTAATTTCTAATCGGCTAGTCTAATATGTTGCTTGTTTGGTAAAAAAGATGACACATCTTAAAAGTAGCAATCTTTTAGGAGTCTTTTTTATATTCTGAATTGGAACATCATTTTAAAGAACCTTTTAAGAAATAATAGCATAACTCCAAATGGAACGTTTTCTATGTAACTATTTCAGCATTGATAATATCTTCTTCTTCATGATATCTAATTCAAAAAAATCTTTTGTCTTTTTTTCATAAACAATCATTGCAAACTTAATAAAAAAATAAGCAATATTTCTGCTCTTTAGCAGTAATTAGGAAAATTATAAATTTTTATTATTTTTTTCCAATGAAATATACAGGGTGTCTGGAATTTAAATATCAAAACTAGGGGATCGATAAACTAAGAAAAAATGTTCTGTAGAGATAAAAAGCTCCTTTTTTCTTCGTTTTAGAGAAAATCGCAAAAAGAGACAAAACGTAATTTTTATTTTTGTACATTCTCATTACTTATTCACGTTATTTATTCACTTACTTAAGTAGATATTGTTCAAAATGTTGGCTTTTGCAGCAATGTAAGCACTGCATCTAGTACGGATAGCTCGTGTTGCAGTTAAACACTGATCTGGCGATATTTGGTGCACTGCAGTCTCGATTTGATTTCCCAATTGTTCTCTTGAATCAATTGACGACGAATAAACTTCCTTCGGGACTCTCTCATACAAAGAAGTTCAGGTGTCGATAGGCTATCGTAATGTATTGTATTGAGTCTCACTCATTATAGAATTGCAAAGAATTATATAATATAAGGAGATCTATCTATCAACTGATACTGCATCTGTACTCAGAAAATGATAAAGTAATTTGTGGATTTATATAGGATCGATTCAAGATACACGTACGCAGAAAGAGAAGCGCAATCGGACGATTACAGATAGTCGCAGATGTCACGGTTTAATTCGCCGACTTAATTGGATTTTTATTCGTGTCGGAGAACACGTCTCGTGCTCCGAGCCGATCGCAATTTTCAGAGCGGAGACGGAATTCATTATGATCGAATGAATCGCGTTCCTTTTTTTTTGTCGCACAATTAGAGGCGCGAGACACATGCAAATGGTGTACAATATACTGTACTTATTCATGTCGAATGTATTCAATTACGTGCCTCTCAGACGCATAACATTGAGAGATCAGAAATACTTTCCATTTTACGCATGATATGTCATTTTATCATTATTGTTTGCCGAATATTAAAAATCAAATGATATTAATTTTTAACATAAAACCATAAGAATATAATAGTGTGTAGTAATTAAATTTCTTTTTAAAAATTTATAATTACACATCTTAAAAATTGTAACTGTTTCTCATTCGTAATTAATTACAATTTCATCAAGTGAAATGGAAGACGTGCAAAAAAAATATCATGTGTATAACACCATGCGTGAAACGAAACACCCTTCAAGATGGTTAATGCAAACTCGGAATGGCGTACTCGAATTACGATGTACGTTTCAGGTGACCACGGAAACGGAATAGAGACGTTAAACTTGGCAAACACTCTGGCATTGCTCTGTGGCGGTGCCATCGCCGCTTACAAAAATGTCACCGAGGACAATGGAAGAGAAACATTTGTACTCCGGATATTTAGTTGCGCAAACATTACGTCAGTCAGATTATATCATATTTCCGTGCTCGCGGCAGTTCTTTGATGTTTGCTACCAGAAGGAAGTATGCGCTTTCTCGAGGTGTTCTTCCGAACTGTTTCACATAACATGCATACATATGATATAAGATACAGTATCTTTCTGAGCACGAAAAATGAATACTAACACTTTTTTTTAATAATTTTGTATCATTTTTTTACATAATTCAGAATACGCTCTTTATTGTATTAATTATTACTATTATTATTATTAATTTTATTTTAACATAAAACCATAAGAAGATAATAGTGTGTAGCAATTAAATTTTTTTTTTTAATTTATAATTACTCATCTTAAAAATTGTAACTGTTTCTTATTCGTAATTAATTACAATTTCACCAAGCGAAATGGAAGACGTGCAAAAAACTTCTACTTCTGACATGTAATATAACTTATATAGGAACTTATATGTATACTCCGTGCAAATAATTTCTTGAAATTGTGATCTCCAGGTGTGAAATAGTTTTCGTGTTTTCAGCAGAGAGTCGAGTTATCACTGTACGTGAGTAGCGATTTTCACGCAAATTCTCCGCTAACGAAGCGAAAGTTCGTTAGCTTCGACCACAGCAGGGCACCGAGTTTTCCGTGACTGTCGTTCGCTACGCATAGTAGAAAGTCATTCGCATCGGAGAGACGAGTGTTCGGTATCGTTGCAGAAATGCGAAAGACAAGAGTTGTAACCGAGAAGAGAGTGAAGAGAGGAAGAGTATGCACGTGTATGTGTGTAAGAATAAGAGGGAGAGAGAGAGAGAGAGAGAGAGGGAGAGATGAGAGATATGGCGCGTGCATAAACGCGGTACAGAGACGATGTGCTGGTGCATAGCTATAAACCGGGGTGGCGCAGGTGCATCGGTTTTGTAGAACGCAGGAAGCATCGTGCATAACGTCGTTCAGTTTCGTCTGTATAGGTGCGTGTATGCATGTACGCGTATACGTGGCATACTGTATCGGGATGCTGAGCGCCATGTATCGCGATGTTCTCGCCCAACGTTCTCTAGGCAAAACGACGTCCAGGTTATCAAACTACCGTTCATGCATACTGCACCGATCTACGCAGGTAGACTTCTTGCGCTCTCTTTCTCTTTCTCCTCTCTTTTATCTCTCTCCAGGTCTCTATCTCGTTTGATCTCCCTCTCCTATGCTCAAATGGAGTCCTCGTCGATTGCCAGAAAACAAGGTTCTGGAGTTCCGGGGACAAAGCTACGGAAATGCTAGCATCAGCTGCGGCGGAGATCCTCTATCAGATTTCCTTCGCCGAGAATGAGCGGGGATGAAGAAGAGAGGAATAGGAAAATATAGTCAATTGTTATATATATGTTACACGCATTTTACTGATGATAGAAGGATGGCAGATCAGTATCGAATTGAGCAATAATTTGAATTTTCTTCTCCGCGTATATTTATATGACAAGGTTGCATATAATCGATATGATACTCGGACGTAAGATGTTACTTCTTATTGAGATTTAAAATCAAATTAATGCCTAAATTTTAAGCAGAATCGTAACAGGCTCGTAACATATTCCTATAAGACTTGTAAGAACTTTTTAAGTGCTTATACTTTTATATAATATTTTTACAGACAGCTTCTTATTAATATAAAATTTACTAGAAATCATAGATAGATATTTACGAATAATCGTATGTCTTACGATATATACGCATAAACTTAGAATACACTAGTCATAAATTCTTACAAGTTTTATGAGAACACATTACGAGTTTTATAAACTACTTAGAATGCTTCTACTTAGAATGGATCCATAATTTAGCTAACTTTGTTTTTTGTGTTATCCTTATGATCTTTTTTTATTAGTTAATTATTGTAATTATTACACAAATAACTTTAATTTTACAACATTTCTATAATCTATCAATAGATATTTAAAAGATAAGAATAGTTAATTGCACGCATTGCTTTGTAAATCTAATAAAATCAATCATTGTCTGTCTTAATTTATTAACGTCACGATATCAATTATTCTCTGAACGATAAAATATTCGTGGAAGAATCTAGGTGTTACATTTTTCCATCAGCATGAATATCTCTTATTTAATGTGTGAAATTTAAATAACATCTAATTTCGATTATTTAATGCGCTTTTTGAACTTGTTGATGACGTGCGAGAGATCGGGTCACAAGCGAGTTAATAACCTCGTTATGTTATCTTCCAACCGGATATCTCACTCATTCAACAGGGCAGGAAACCGAAGCTGGAAGTGAAAGAGGACACGTGGTGGGTGCACATCGTCGAACGCGATATACGTTTTATTGCCGATGAAAAGACGGCTTGCTCGAATCCGTAGTCGTAACTGGAGCGATCAATCCGTTAGATCCCTCTTCTACGGCATTTTTATTCTCGATACCCGAGAGAGGAATCTTTTCGTTTGAGATTCTACGACCCGCAATCCTGTGCCTTTTAACATAATATCAAAATCGGATAACTGTTCTTTTTCTCTTTTCTATTTTATTTTACCAACATTATCTCGCTTCTCGAGAGAATCGAGAATGTCTCTTATAATTGAGCTACAATCTCATTTTCTGCTTGTCGATACATCAAATAATTCTGAAAGTTTGTTTTTTAAATATTTCTTTTTTCAAGTTTTATAAATTAAAAATGTATATTGATTAAAATTGAATTTTTAATCAATAAATATTATCCGTAATTTATTTTTAATTAAATTTTTATTATTGTGTATTTATGTTTTTATAATAATTTGAAATAAATTATTCTAAAAAGAAAAATATTTGCAGAAATAGAAATTAAAAGATATTTAGGAATTAAGTATTTACTTAAGTATTCTATCTTCTTCATGCAGTAACATTTCTTGTATCAGAGATGGGCATAGATTGTCCTATCAAATATGTGTGATTCGATATTCGATGCAGACGGAAAACGACCGAATCGACATTATTGCTGTATCTCGGATGGATGGTTTCCTCGAGCGTACCCTTTTTAAAATTGTAACATCGTCTCGGTGCATTTTCCACCGTAATGCCCGTATGTTACGCATCGTATTTCCTACGCGGCGTATCGCATGCCTTTTGCGCATTTTACAGTCTAAACTCCTTACTCTGAATACGTTCTGAATGTTGCATAAACCATCCTATTTCGACTTCGTGGTGGAACATTTCTCGTCTTCTGAGCCGCGTAAAAATTGGCAGAGATTTATGGGAAATTGTTTCCGTGCGCGCTGCGCCGCGATGCGACTGCCACTGTTTCGAAAACTATGCGGGATTACTCTCGTAGCGAGAGAAAACGATTTAGACGCGCATTCCTCCGCAAAAGTAAGATTTTGCGACTGAAAGTAGATAGCAGATTTGAAAAGTTCAATGTAGTAAATGTACGTGTAGTCTTTAAGTGCCAAATTGAAATGCCTAAGAAGTAAAGTCCGCTCGAATTTAAAAATGAACGGTTTCATTTATATTAGATTGTTGCGAAATGTGCCCTTTTCCGTCATTGTTAAAGTCCATTTGTATTAAATAAAGCCAGAAAACTAAAGTTCTTTGAAAAGGCATTGAAAAGGTATTGAAAAATTTTTCTCTATGGATGGAAAGAAAGAGAGTATACCGAAGCAATTTTGCTTCAATCCTACTGAAATTTTGTTTCCAATTTTATCTGACAAACAGTTTGCACCAATTTAATATTTCACTTTATAAAAGTGAGTCTCTGTCTCCTCAGCATTGTTTGTAATTCGAGGTTAATTTTTTTACGTTACCGTATCTCCATATTCTCTTAAAAGAAATTATTCTAAATTTTGAATAAGATTAAAATTAGCATATACCGTTAAAAAGAATTCTATTTATATCTTTATTTATGTTTCGTTTACACAAAGGAGCTCTTTTCACTGACATATTTCGCTTTTCTCTTCCAGGACGAGGAGTGGTGCTGGACAGCCAAGGGCCAGTGCTGGTCTCAGAGCCGCGTTCGAGCGTGGAGTTCTCGAACGACACCGGGGCGATGATCCATTGCTCGGCCCATGGCAGTCCCTCGCCGAGGATTGACTGGCTGATGGGCGATGGCTCGCCGGTTCTGCCGATACCGAACATCCGTGAGATGCTGGTGAATGGATCCATGTATTTCCTACCGTTCGGCGCGGAGAGCTACCGGCACGACGTACACTCGGCCGTCTATCGATGCCAGGCGTCGAATAGCGTCGGCAAGGTGCTCGGCCGTGAAATCACGGTGAAGGCCGGTAAGAGAGAAAGCGTCTCCTTTATTTTTCGCCGACTCTCTCGATCTTGTCTCACCATATCCCTCGGTCTCTCGCTTTCTTCCAGTCGATTGATCTTTCACCGTCCTTTAATGCCTGCTCACTGTACGTATAGCAGCGAAAAAAGACGAGGTAGCATGTAGACTGTCATGCGACAGTGCCGTGACATGCAACTTTACGAACTTCACGTGCGACCTTGAATTTCCGCTCAAGTCAAAAATCGCTAACTTTGATTATCGTGTTTATAAACGCTGCTTTTGATGATATAGCTCTTTTGGCTTGATTTTTAATCATAGTTGGATTTTTAATATTAATTTTTATTTAATTTTATTTTATTTCTCAGTTGTGAATTTTTAATGAAGAATACAAGTTTAATATACTACTTAAAATTTACCAACATAAAAGTTCGATAATTTGGATATGATAAAAAAGTATTTGAACAATTATGCAATTATTTTCGCATCGTTACGTAGACATAAAAGCGCAGCTTGCGCCAAATAACATGGTAAAAACAGTATCCGTTGGGGCTCTCGACGTGTTAGAATTACACGCAGGTTCCCTGAAAAGTTGCGGCGGACACATAACTCGTCGGAAGCACTGAAGTTTCACGCGCCATAAACATGCCGCAATTTGAAAATTCTAGATTTCAGAAGTAAATAATACAACTATGAGAATTGTTCACACTTCAAAACGTGCCAAGATCCGCTAGATATTTTTAGTTTTTTTGCGGAATTTAAATCGTTTGGCAAGAGTTCTATTTCTAATAATAAGATATGATGCATTACATTAATAATTCACGTACTACAATTCTGGTTTCTTCCACATCCGCATCTATTTATGTAATGTAAGTTATAGTTATAAAAAATCAAACTCCAAACTGTCAGAAATATTAGGTACCGTTAAATTCTCTTTCAACGTCGACTGAAATTTCCGCAATTTTCAAACATGACAACAATTGATTGGCGTGCTTCGCTGTAAAATTCGTTATTTGAAATCTCGTTTAACGTTTACTTCCCGAGTGTATTTAACGTCAATACCCTAGATGGAGCAGTAATTCGTTGCGAAGTTGAAAGTTGGGTGATCCATTTTGCACATTTCGAATGCCTCACGAGGTACATGCCGGCAGAAAATCAACAGTCTTGGGCATTATCAGATCGTATCACCGTCCTTCCTGAGGTTCCCGCCTCCGCCGAGCTAAATGTAATCGACCGTCTCGGGAATGACGTTTTAAACCCACGACTTCGAGCGCCGGAGGGCGGCAAGAATGATCGTGCAGTCGGGCAGAGCCAAGCCAACTACATTTATCGCGAGCAGGAGCCCTCCTCTTTTCCACTCGCTTTTCCCCATCTGCCGTCGCCGTCGTGGTAAATGGATGGCACTAAACTCACGCTCGCTTATAGCTAACAACCTATGCCAAGATCAAGACTCGCGACTTGCCGCCAAAGTACAACGCATTTATGCACGTGTACAGATTGCTCTGAAAATGGTATAAGAAATAAAAGACGGCTAGAGATCACCTAGAGAAGAAATGTATAAATCTACTAATATGAAATAAGTCAAGAATCAAGCTATTATAATTTATGATGTTAATTAACGAGACGAGAAGAGAAATATAATAAATTATTTTTCTTCTTCGTAAAATGTTTAAAAACTCGTAATATTCTGTTAATTGCTGTTAATTACTTAGGTAATGGTATACGCATTTGTAATTTTTATAACTGCGTGTAATATTTTACAGCCACGCTATGCGGTTTTTTTGATAGTTTCACAGGGTAATTCTTCTTAATTAGCCACGCGAAATTTATCGCCGAGCGTAAGTAGAAACAGACCACCATATATTTCGGTTTCAGACATGAAACGAGAACTTCCAGCTAGAGGAAATTCACTGTGCTGAGATATCGCCGAACGAATTTCGCGGATGAAAGATCGGGCGCGTCAGTAATTTTACGTGGAATGTATCGACCGATCGACACGTTCCTTGGCCATCCAATGTACGCCACGTGTGACAAACGATCATGCCATTTCTTCGCCTTTCTATTTGCCGTTAAGAATCACATTTGGTCCCTCTAAGAATCGCTCTTATCGCATTTAACGAAGAAAATTCCACTGAAATAGGAATTGAAGGTGGTGGATTATCCGTTAAAAGGATTAAAACGGTGCAGAAATCATGAAAGCACAACAAAAGTTATGAAGGCTGAGCACTAATTACCGAAATTACCTGTCTGAAGAGCCACCGGTATTCGCGGGAACAATGAGGTCGGTGGAAAACGAAGCTGCTACGTTAATAATACCCCTTTTAGCGTTAATGTGTCTCGCTAGTCTTCTTTAAGAATGTTAATTAACGATAGAATACTGAAAGCTCGGTAATAAACAGCATGGATAATACGCGCAATGTGAATCCATATTACATGTCTCTGGCGAAAATTACGTCCATCCATTATTGGATTAAAATATTTTCAGGAATAATGATGTTAATGAAAAAAATCTTATCCGCGGATGATTGAATATTTTTATTGCAATCTCCGATCATTAATACTATTAATTATGTTTGCAGTAAATTTTATAATTACACAACTCAAAAATAATTTATTTCTATCATTTAATAATTTAAATACATATGTTATCTATTTGAAACATTATTTATCTATTTGAAAAATAATCAGATATTATTATTATTATTATTATTATTATTATTATTATTTATAATAAGAGATTGCTATTTATTCAATTTATCTATAAATTGTTGATAAATTTAATGAAATCTTGAATTCGTTGATAATTTCGAAAATATATTTATATAAATATATAAATTTTGTTGAATAAAAAATTTAGTGAATTTCAATTTTAATTTTGTCTAAGGATTCGCTTGTCACGCTTTATTTGAAATAAGCGGTATTATTAATCACGTGGACAGCAGAAATGGGTGGTCTTCCGATCTCGGAAGCTCGCCAGGAGAGGAATATTCATCACTCGAATCCGACATTGCTTATAGAACAGCTCCGATATATCGTTGTACGACACATACCACTTCTACCATCTCCTTAAACCGTCATATCCGAACCTCTATTTCCTCTTCGTTCTCCCTCTGTGGGAGATTAACGTGCATCGCGATCACAGATTCGTCACGATGAAGAGCAAATATGAGCTTGCCTATGATATCGTCGAAATTATTGGGATTGAAGCAACGAATCCTGAATGAAACAAAAAGATCGCGAAGTTATTACGAAGTTGTTGTCGAAGGGAGGAGGCTCTCTCTTCCAGGACCGTTCTTTTCCATTTTTTTCAGTGCTATTATTCTTGCTACGAATACGTCATTCCGTTCGTTTTCCGTTTCATGGCGATATAACCTTTTCCCTCCTATTCCTTTTCTTTTCCTTCTCTCTCTTTTTTCTCTATATTTTTTCATTGTTCCGAGAGTTTTTGTCGCGGAGAGCGATATGGCGGTCCATCTCTCGCTCTCCCTCCTATTTTCCGTTCTTTCCAGCATTTATTCCATGCTCAGCAGCCGTAACTTTTCTTTTTCAGTGGTACGCCAGAAGTATGAGGTACAAGTGCGAGATGCCTACGTCCTGGCGGGTAACACAGGAGTGCTCAGGTGCGAGATACCAGCCTTTGTTAAGGAGTACGTCGCGGTTACGTCCTGGCTGAAAGACTCGGCCTTCAACATTTACCCGTCCGCGGAGAGCGGTGAGTACAATTACAGATCGCTCGCGACTTACATGAGAACGAAATATCATGTGAATCCAGACTACACACATTTTCCAGATAACGATGGTTGTCGTACTTTTAGCGAAAAACCGAAACTGAAAACTCGATTTCTTTCCATGTTGCTTCCTGACATTTTTCTAACTTATTGATCATCTCTAGCAGCGCTATCTTACATTTCTAAGAAATGATGTCTATTTTCCTATATTTTCCTGTACATTTTATATTTTATTTTAGGATATTTTTTAAAATCATATTTACTTACGAGATCATTTCATTGCATTATCTTCAGTTTTTAGAAATAATTTTTATTTTCGTGTCTTGTTTTTTAAGTTATTTTAAGATATTTTTAAAGTTCTTATACTTATAAAAATTTGATTTATTATCATTTCTTATTCTTCTTTTCTTTGAAATGAAGTACTTTATCTTATTATATTTATGTTTAATAATTTTTTGAAGTTGAAACAGTGTGCTAAACAGAAATGCGAATAAGTATGAAGAGTAAGAGAACTTTTCCCTTCATTCGCGTGACATGAGTCACGTGTATCGAGCGACGACAAAACGCACGTGAGAGAGCCGTGCGTTACGTCGATCCAGTCATCATTCGAGTTAATTAGAGTCTGAAGGTGCGATTCGAGTACACACACACACACACACACACACACACACACACACATACACACACACACACGCACGCACGCACGCACACACATGCACTTTACAACAAATAGCGTCATTCCGCACGAACCTTGGATGGATAAATCGCGATATTACGAAACACCGGTATCGCATATCGTCCGTCGACAGGCATATAACTTTATATATAGAGAAACGGAGAGTATAAAAATGCGCGTTGTATTTTTTCAGAGATGATTTTTTTTGTTACTCATCTTATAGCTAGTATCTCTTGATGGTTCTGCATTTGCAGTCTGCTGAACATTACATATGAATGACATTTCTGGAAGTTCGTAATTCGTTCGCTCGACTTTTAATTAAAAAGCATGCATTAGACTGATCAAATTCTATTTGTGTTTCATTAAAATGACGAAAGCAATTGGACACGCGACAACGTGAATATAAAAAAAAATTGACATCACTGTGGGATATCATTTCCAACAATTGCAATGGAAATATGTCGTTAATAATGTCTAACAATTATTGGAGATCTGTTTTTTTATTTACGCAATAGAATATGAAAAAAAAATTAGATTTAAAATAACAGAGATTAAAAATACATCTAAAATTCAACTGAAGTCATAATGACTATAAAATTTAATTATCTACAAGTTATATTTGCGATATGATTTTTGGATCATGTTATAAATAAATATCTCTCGCGAATCGAATTTATCGTGCAAATCGAACGAATTTTTGCGGGACAAATTCAACTGTTTTTTTTTTTGTCAATTTCATCCCCGAAGCCACCGAGAAGTCAAGCACCTGATGCATCGTAGAAACTTTCCTAAATTCGTTTTCCTCGTGTCATAATGGAGGCATTGTGTTCCTGTCATCGTGTGAGATCTCGTTGGGGGAAGACGACGACGACGACGACGACGACGACGACGACGACGACGACAACGAAACGTGACGTATTGTCGTCATGTTTCGATCGCTACTGCGCGACTTTTCAGATTGCCACGTGCGTAGCATAAACGCGAAAGTCTCTTCTTGCTCTTTTCTCCCTCGTCAAAAAATTTGCCTTGAATTCACCGACGCGTATTCCCCATCTCCCGCAATAAATTATAGCTCGGTGAATAAACGGCGAACTTCCTCGCACTGGCATGCTCGACCTCTTCGACGCTCTCGCGTACGGAAAGTTTTCCGAGTGATTCGTTTTCCATTTAGAGGCAGGTACATCCGCGCGCGCCTTTAGAATCTCGCCTTTCCCGCTTCCTAGATTGGATTTTCCTCTCTCTGGACTGCACGAGACGCGAATCGCGTTTGATTTAATCCGAGGATTTGTCGCCTGCCCGCCAGACGTAAGGAACGGTCCGCTTATGAAGTTTAATCGTCTTCGGAAACAGTCTGCACTCGCGTTAGATTTACTCTCCGTAAGAGAGAATAAGAAGCTCACCATCCTTTCGCGAGACATTCTGTACTAATGCAGAATTCCCGATATAAATACGAGAAATTTTCACGGCGGATTATGCAATCAAATCGATGGATTTTCTTGTTTTCAATTAAAACTATCGGTGTTTTGAAGAATAATTCGGAGTTTTGCAACAATTTCAGAGATGCTAAAAATCACTTTAACGTAGAGATCATCTAGATTACAGAGAATTAATAATAATAATTAATTTGTGTTGAACTCCTGGTGTTATCGGAACCACGTTTTGACTGTCGGATTTAGACGGTTCCACTTCCAAACTTTTCAAACGCAAGAGATATATAATATAGATATTTTCTTACCTATGTAGCAGAAAGTTTACTCTTAATTCCAGAGTCAAAAAAATGGATATATATGGCGAGTAAATCCAAAGAATCTTTTTGATATATACTCGTGACGTAAAACATTTGTTTATTACGTAAAATACAGTCGGTTGGAGGAGCATCTAACCAAGCAGCAGATCATTCTCTTGAAATATTCCGCTCGGTTATTAGTTTCGCGTATGCCGCGAGCGACGCATACCGGGTGTATCGACGTTTCAGGAGTCGACGTGAAGTGCCGGTGGATGACTATCCGGATGCAGCCAACTCCAACACGAAACGTTCCACCGCAATGCAAATTAGCTCGGGATGCTTGTCTATGGAAACGTCGAACTATCCTCGCCGCAACAGCCGTCCTGACGTCTCGCTCATTTGTCTGCGACCACTTCGCAAATGCGCATTCAGTAGTACTACGAGTAGTACTGCGAGAAAGGCCAAACCCCGGAGCTCAAACTCCGTCTTTACATATTTCGCTGTAATAATTATTGGCATGAATACTGCAACGCGAATCATCGCAGAAATATCTACGTTTGTTAAGACGTTAAGTAATCATGCTGTCATAATTAATGTTATCAATTGTTACGTGTGTGTTGTGCACTTAATGAAATACTAATGTGGCAAAATGAAGAATAACGTAATTTCGATTTTTTGCTTTGATCGCATCTTGGTATACTCATACTTCAGTTGATGCTATCATTTTTGTATTTAATGATTACGCAGTTTTATAGTAGATTTTATAACGTGTAATTTATTATAACGTAATTATCGAGCCGAGAAGTTCAAGTTATAATGCAAATTCTTTTACGCTGACGCTGACTATCGTCGACGGAAATACCGAACTACGTTGCATCGTAGCATCCATGTTATGACACTATTATCTTTTTCCTTTTGCCTCTTTTTATCTCGAGCTACATTTTTATTTTCTCATGTTTGCCCCGTTTAATGAATACACATCCATTACGGTTTTGCAAAATTTTAAAAATTTTAAAAGAGCAATGTTTAATAAATATATTACTTTGAAAGAATATTTAATTATATTATATCAATTTATTGTGACAACAACAAAATGGTTTTTTTTTAATAAATAATATAGTGAACGTAATAATAATATTAATTTATTATATAAGAATGATAGCAAAAAATATCTATTTAATTATTTTATTTCACTTATATTAGAGTTAATTATTTTATTCTTATATTTTCTCTTGCGCGCGTCTAATGTATTTTTATTGTATTTTTTATATTTAAATTATGAAGCACCAAGATGTTTAGTGGAGATGAAAATTTGCCAAAAACAAATTTTATTCGTCTCTGCGTTAAAGCACTTTCCGCTTTGCATTACGGTGCATTTTCTTTTCCTATATAACCGCTATCTTAAGCAGCTTTTGTTTCCCTCTTTACTCTTGTTTATATCTCGCTTCGTTCATCGCACTTAATTTCGTGTTTGTTGCGCGATTATTCTCTGTTGTATCTCTGATAACAACTCTGATATTTTTATCAGACACATAAAGATATTATTTGTAACATATTTATTCGCAATATTTTTTCTACTAGGAAGAGACTGTTTATTTATTTGAATATTTATTGAATATGTTTGTACAAAGTTAATTATTATTTGCTAAATAATCTTAAAAATAAATCTTAAAAGTAATCTTAAAAGTAAAATTTTTTTGTACAATTATTTTCTATTTGTCGTAAAATGAATTTTTTCTAATAATTAGAATAAGCCATGATGTACATGCATTTATAACGAGATGAATCGATTAATTAATTATTCTTCCTTATTTGTGAGATATTATTCTTCCAGTATGATAATATACTATATCATTATTGTACGGAAGAATATTCGATACTATTGATAAGTGCCTAAATTTTTTGTGAATATGAATTAGTAGAGATAATACCTTTTTATACGATACTATTTTTTGCATGCAGATAAGCTTGCAAATAGCTGAATAATACGTACAATAATAACAGCCGTGCTTTCACTTACTACTCATTCGCCATGTCCTGAAATCCTCTTCCAAGTAAAGCAAAAGTAATCATCTTGAATTTTTCATCAAGTAAAAGCGCGAGACTAAACTCGTGAATTCTAAAATCCTCAATTCAGAATTATTTTTTTTATACAATTCAGAATATAATATGGTATTTAAATGGAACAAGCTATAAATTCTGTATATCGTTTATTAAATCTAGTTTATAAGTTTTTATTACTTACAATACATTAATTTAATTATTCGTGAGTATTTTCTTTGAAATACTAGGAGCTTTAGCTAATTGCTCTTTATTTTTTCTTTTTTTTTACAAATGTCTATATATATTTTCTAAAGATATTGAAATAGATGTAAGAATCACTTAATAATAATTTTTTATATTTGTAAAAGTGATGAAAATTAATCTGGTACACGAGTGTGTAGTAAAGAATCGAAAAAAAATCCTCGTGTGGACTAAATAAGATTAATTTCTGTCGAGCGAATAATTTGATACAACGCGAATAATTTGATTTACGTGTATTTTTGCACTGTAAATTACTCACATTATATTTCTAATTTATTTTTTGAAGCAATCTGACATGTAATATTAGAATATTTTTTTGACAGAATATTTTTTTTCCTTACAAAAATCTCATATTGGCCAAAGTATCATTAAAAGACAATATAATTAATTATTTATTTGGAGTACTAAAAGTACTGAACAACAATATTTTTAATATTTAAAATAAGTAACTAAATTAAGTAAATTAATTACTATCTTTCAGTATTGGTCAGTATTATATTTCTATAATGATGTTGCGTTGTTAACGTAACAATGTTCGAAGAATTATCACCGTCATTTGGAACTTCATCGTTGCTGTACGCTTGAAAAATTAATCCAGCGAAACGCAATTTGACAACGTCTCTGTTTTAACCCCCGTAAAACGAAAGTTTGCGTACTTTGTCCCGGCGAACTTAAGCGAAGTCGCAATAAGTCGCGGACGCGCGAGGTAAAGTGGCGCACTTACCAGCATTCCGTAAAGTCATGAAAGAAGTAATTGTGCTTGCTCCGCATAAGGAAGCATGACGAAAAATGTTTTAACGTCCGCACAAATAAATGGCGCAGCATAAGTTTCTTTAATCACCATTTCTACGCTCTTAATGGTTCTTTAAGTCTCATTTTATGACTCGTTTCTGTGAAAACTAGCATTTTCTTATCGAAAACTTGTATAAACATAAATAGGTAATCGCGGTGACTGCCTGATGTTTCTGATTTGCTATTTTATATTCAATCTTATATAACGCAATGAATGCGAAACCGTGTATTGACAAAGATTGCTGGAATAACGTAATTTTCGCGAACTCGAGGTCGATTTACCGCGGTTTCTGCGAGTGACGAACGACGCTCATGGGAACGGAACGAACTTTCCTTAAAAATCCACGGATTCGTGTTTCGTACACGACACTCCAGAGAGAATCCACTCGCGGTCGGAATAAATCCAGCGCGTGAGATATATTTCGGTAATAATCGGCGTATACATAAATCATCGCTCAGACCGAGACCGCCATTATGAAGGAAATTGTAGTCACCCCATCTTCTATTGCGCTCTCTTTCGCATTCGTCGAAGCATTTTAGTGCATTCATTGTTTTTTAATTCTTTCCCTTCATTCTCTTTTAATTGATTTAATTTTTAAACAATTCTGAAGAAATAAAAGAATAGGAAATAAATGTAATAAAAGATAAATAATTAAAAAATAAAAATTGTCAGTTTATAAAATAACATATAGATGTTTGTGTAGGAAGAAAAAGTTTTGAGAAGAGATAAAAATAGAGAATCTATAATGTGATTTATTATTTATACGGAATCCAATAGCTTTATGTTATATATAATATGTATAGAAAATGCAGTAGCCATTAACTAACAATATCCCACTCGGATATTAGAGCAACGCAAATGGGCATAAGTTTTGATATACTTGTTGATTAAACTTGCATTTAACTCTCGACAGGGTTATCGCTTCGATGTGAGAGATATATCGAATAGAGATATTATGTCACTACCTGTGTACATGTATTACACTACACACGCACGCACGCGCACACACACACACACACACACACACACACACACACACACGCGCGCGCGCGCGCGCGCGCACACGCACACACATACATATGTAAATTCGAAAGCAGAGTGTATTTAATATGTTATATCTC
>Ga0157363_1001788_pt1 | contig 18318 bp, 13 predicted proteins | sample AttsexASBM1_FD_111477 | JGI IMG/M metagenome (GOLD analysis project Ga0157363, IMG submission 111477) | Fungus gardens microbial communities from leaf cutter ant in Ribeirão Preto, State of São Paulo, Brazil - Atta sexdens ASBM1 | ecosystem: Host-associated > Fungi > Mycelium > Unclassified ... | reverse complement strand
GTTGCCCGAAATGTTCAATGCAAGGGCATTGTCTGAATCTTTCAGAATGCTGCTGGACAACACGCGTAACACTGATTTTTCGCAGGCAGAGCTTAGGAGCAGGTTGGGCGTTTTGCGCCAGCACCTTGAGGCTCTTTCCGTCACGTTGACGCTACCTTCTGAAATTCCAGCTTCTCAGGAAGGCGTTCTTTCGGATCTTCTGTTCTGGGTCAACGCAGCTATTCACAGTGGCGAGAGCCATGAGCGCGATCTGGCGCCCAGAGCCAGCGCGGCTATTGATTCACGTCTTTCTGATCTGGAAAAAACATCACGCAGCATGGCCATGGCCATGGAATTTGGATTCCTCCGTAACTCTGAGCGAAAACTTCTGTCCATCGGCTTCGTGGTTGACGAAGGCACGCTAGACGACAACTGCTACGATCTTCTGGCGTCAGAGGCGCGCCTCGCCGTATTTTTTGCAATTGCAAAAGGGGACATTCCCGCACGCGAATGGTTCAGGCTTGGTCGGCCTATTACTTCTGTCAGTAATGGTGAAGCGCTGGTTTCATGGTCCGGCTCTATGTTCGAATACCTGATGCCATCACTGGTCATGCGTGCACCATTCGGGAGCCTTCTCGAAGAGACAGGCCGCCTGATCGTGCAGCGCCAGATTGAGTTCGGAGTAGGCAGGGGCACACCATGGGGTGTCTCTGAGTCGGCGTATAATGCCCGAGATATGGAATATAGTTACCAGTATTCCAATTTTGGGGTTCCAGGCCTTGGTTTGAAGCGTGGGCTAGGTCATGAGGTGGTTGTCGCGCCCTATGCGACAATGCTTGCTGCCATGATTGACCCGCAGATGGCCGTGGCCAATCTGCGACAACTCTCGCTTGAGGGCGGGCAGGGACGTTATGGCTTCTATGAAGCGCTGGATTACACGCCAGAGCGCTTGCCAGAACATCAGGCTGTTGCGGTTATCCGGGCCCATATGGCGCATCATCAGGGCATGTCCATTCTGGCAATCGCCGATACGGTCATGGATGGGATCATGCGCGCGCGCTTCCATGCTGAACCAATAATCGGTGCTGCCGAACTTCTGCTTCAGGAACGCGCGCCAACCGCAGGCGCCGTAGCCCAACCACTTTCCGGCGAAGAAAAGAAACGTACCGTGGCGCCTGTACAATTCCTGCCGGGAGGGCGGCATGTGCGCGTAGCTCATGATCCGTCTCCCGTTACGCATCTGCTCTCTAATGGTCGCTATACGGTGATGCTGACTTCAGCCGGATCGGGTTATAGCCGGTGGAATGATCAGGCCGTCACACGCTGGAGGGAGGATACCACTCTCGATAACTGGGGCTCGTATCTCTATCTGAAGGACGTAAAAACCGGCCGCATCTGGTCCGCAGGACAACAGCCTTGCGGTGGGGAGGCTGAGAGCTATGACGTTATCTTCAAGGAAGATCGCGCCGAGTTTTCAAGGCGCGATGGCAAGATTGTCACGAGTATGGTGGTGCTGGTCTCTGCCGAGGATGATGCGGAGCTTCGGCAGCTTGCCGTCAGCAATACGGGAAGCCAGACTACGGAAATCGACGTAACATCCTATGCGGAACTGGCTCTGTTCCCACAGGCCGCCGATCTTGCGCACCCCGCATTCTCGAAGCTTTTTGTTCAAACGGAATATGTGCCTGAACTACAGGCGATCATCGCAACGCGCCGCCGCCGTAATCCGACAGATGCCGAGATCTGGGCTGCACATCTGGTTGTCACGCCGGGTACTCTTGAGATCGAGACCAATCGCGCCCATTTCCTTGGGCGTGGTGGTGATGTGCGAAATGCCGATGCCATACGCAGAACGACACCTCTTACTTCATCAACCGGGACAGTGCTGGATCCCGTTTTTTCGGCACGGTGCCGCCTTGTCGTAAATCCGGGTTCAACCGAGCGCGTCTCGTTCTGGACCATGGTTGCGTCTACACGCGAAGCCCTGATGGACGCGATTGAACGCCACAGAGACGCAGCCGCTTTGGATCGTGCAGTCACTCTGGCGTGGACGCAGGCTCAGGTCCAGCTCAGACACCTCAATATCCGCCCGACAGATGCAGATCTGTTCCAGCGTCTGGCCGCATATCTCCTTTATGCAAGCCCGACCCTTCGCGCGGCTCCAGACAGAATCCAGCGTGGCATAGCTGCACAGCAGGAACTCTGGGGGCAGGGTATTTCGGGTGATCTGCCTGTTTTGCTGCTGGTGATCGGCGAAACTGAGGACTTCGAACTGGCCAGACTGGTTCTGAGGGCACACGAATATTTCCGCCTCAAACTATTACCCGTCGATCTCATCATAATTAACGAGCACGCGACCTCTTACGTACAGGAGCTTCAGCACTCGCTTGAGGCCATCGTCCGCTCATCCTCGAGCGCTGGGAATGACGGGCGTGGTGCGGTTCATCTTCTTCGTGCCGGGCTGATGTCAGACTCGGTTCGAGAACTGCTCTTTTCGATTGCCCGCGTCGTCTTGACGGGGAAGGGTGGTCGTCTTGTGGATCAACTGAACCGTGCAGAAGGCAAACTTCTTGCTCGTTCCCCCGCCCATACAGTCCGCGATCCTTACAGTCTCGCAAAAGGAAATGTGCGACTTACAGTTCCCGCACTTGAATTCTGGAACGGCTATGGCGGATTTGCGAATGATGGGAAGGAATATGTAGTTGTCCATGAAAATGGACGTCTGACGCCACTTCCTTGGATCAATGTGGTCGCAAATCCTGTCTTCGGGTTTCAGGCTTCGAGCGATGGAGCAGGGTACACATGGTCAGAGAACAGCCGGGAAAACCAGCTCACTCCGTGGTCTAACGATCCTGTCTCCAACCCCACTGGCGAGGCGTTTTATCTTCAGGATGACGAAACACGCGAAATCTGGTCGCCAGTAGCGTCTGTATGTCACGATCCTGCGGGAATTTATATTGCCCGTCATGGACGGGGCTTCAGTAGTTTTGAGAGAATTGTCTCGGAGATCGAGAGCACGCTCGTTCAATATGTTCCCACAGATGATACCGTTAAAATCTCGCGCCTGACTCTGCATAACAGGTCCAGCAGGCCGCGCACGCTTTCATTTACAGCATATGTGGAGTGGGTGCTTGGCCCGTCCCGCACGGCCACGGCATCGTTCCTGACCACGGAAATCGATGCCGAGACAAACGCCATGTTTGCCCGAAACAGGTGGACACAGACTTTCGGATCACGGGTTGCCTTCGCAGACATCAGCGGGAAGCAAACGTCATGGATGGATGACCGTACCGGCTTTGTTGGGCGTCACGGTAATCTTTCCATGCCAAGTGCGCTCAGTCAGGGTGGCACTTTGCCGGGTCTGACTGGTGCCGGTATGGACCCGTGTGGTGCTCTGAAAACAACAGTCACGATCCCGCCGAACGGAACCGTTGAACTCGTGTTCCTGCTGGGACAGGGGGACAGCCCTGAACAGGCCCGTACGTTGATCGGCAGATATCGTACGGCAGATCTCGATGCTGTTTTGAAAAGCGTGAGCGAACATTGGGATCGTATCACCGGGGCTGTCCAGGTGAGGACGCCTGATCGTTCCATGGATATCATGCTTAATGGCTGGCTGCTCTACCAGTCATTGTCGAGCCGGATCTGGGCACGGGCAGGATTCTATCAGGCCAGTGGTGCATATGGCTTCCGAGACCAACTTCAGGACGGAATGTCCCTCACATTGTCAGCGCCTGAACTCGTGCGTGAGCACCTGCTTCGTGCGGCTTCCAGGCAGTTTTTGGAAGGCGATTTCCAACATTGGTGGCTGCCGCAGCGGGGCAACGGTGTTCGTACGCTGATTTCCGATGATTGCGCCTGGATGGCGTACACAGTGGCTCATTATGTAAAAGCCACGGGCGATGCGGCCGTACTGGATGAGCCTGTAAGTTTCCTGCAGGGCGCTGTTCTCGCCGCAGGTGAACATGAACGGTTCTTCTTCCCGGAAATTTCCGATCATGAAAGCCCGCTATACGACCACTGTGCTCTTGCTCTGGATTACTGCCTCAGGCTGGGAGCACATGGGCTGCCGCTCATGGGTACGGGTGACTGGAATGACGGTATGAACCGTGTTGGTGAAGCCGGGCGAGGGGAGAGTGTTTGGCTCGGCTGGTTCATACATTCTGCATTGATGGCCTTTATTCCCCTTGCTGAAGCACGGCAGGATTTGAAGCACGTCAGAGAATGGAAAGCAGCTGCGGCAGCTCTTGTGGTTGCACTTGAAAATGCGTGGGATGGTGCGTGGTACAGGCGTGCGTATTTTGATGATGGCAGTCCGCTGGGATCTCATGAAAATGCCGAAGCGCGCATCGATGCGATCGCACAGTCCTGGAGTGTCATTTCCGCTGCGGGCGACCCTGCAAGAGCAAGGCAGGCCATGCAGTCGGTGAAAGACTACCTTGTGCGTGCGGAAGATGGCGTCATCCTCGTCCTCACGCCCCCGTTCAACAGGTCAGAGCCGGATCCGGGTTATATTCGTGGATACCCGCCGGGCATTCGCGAAAATGGGGGGCAATATACGCATGCCGCAATGTGGACTGTTATGGCCACGGCTCTCTTGGGCCAGGGGGACGAGGCCCATCAGATGTTCTCGATCCTCAATCCGATCAATCACGCAGCCACAAGCACCATGGCGCAGCGCTATAAGGTGGAACCTTATGTTGTGGTCGCGGATGTCTACTCTACAGAACCCCATGTCGGACGCGGCGGGTGGTCTTGGTACACCGGTTCAGCAGGCTGGATGCAGCGTGTTGGCACCGAGGCCATACTGGGGATCCGCGTTGAGAATGACCAGTTGATTGTCGCTCCGTGCCTTCCGGGTGGCTGGCCAGGCTTTGAGGCGCGGCTCCGCTGGCGTTCCAACCATTATCTGATCAGCGTTAAACGTTCTTCGAATGTCGGGAGGGGGACCCAAAGCATGCGTCTTGATGAACACGAAATTTCATCGAACAACACCGTCCAGCTTGTTGAAGACGGCCTTGAGCATCGTCTTGAAGTCATACTTTCTGTTTAAAACGCACCACTCAAATTTCAGAGTGTCTGTTTTAGGCACTTTGAATGAATATTTACGAAGTTATCGCAAGAGGGAAAGGAACATTTTGAAATGAAACTGCGTCCGTAGTCAGACGTCTGACACAAGCCTCAATGGAGACCTGAAATGAGATACTTTCACTGCTTTCTGGCCGGTATTTCGCTGATTGCTCTGGCTGGTTGTTATGACGGTGGCCACCGTTATGATCACGGCAACAATCGCTGGCATGGATACGGACGTGGTTCCTCTGGCCCATATGCAGGCATGGGCAGCGGAATACGCACCCCAGACGGCAATTACGGCAGATAATAAAAAAACTCCCGCTCCAGCATCGGGGCGTCGTAGTCTTTGAAAATATTCAATGCGTGTGTACCAGCTCTTACGAAACTGTACGGGCTGGTACACTTGCCAAATAATTATGCCACACCGTCAACCAGAACGATTTCAGCATCTTCCAGCGCTATCACGCGTACGATCTCTTCATCGCGAATAGCAATTCCATCTCGTGCGCTGGCTTTTACTCCGTTGACTTCCAGTTCCCCTTTCGAGGCGACGAGATAAGCGTAACGTTCTTTTCCAAGCACATACTCCGCAGTCTGCCCTTTCGTCAGTGTGGTCCCGAGAACCCGGGCGGCAGCATGAATGCGCAGAGTATCTTTATCCTCGTCGTAACCAGATGCCAGCACCACAAATTTGCCATCACGTTCTGCGCGCGGGAAGGGGCGTGCTCCCCACGAAGGCGCATGTCCGCGGCGGTCCGGCAGGATCCAGATCTGAAAGAGCCGTGTGGTTTCGGTTTCCAGATTGAATTCGCTGTGCGTGATACCGGTCCCTGCTGACATCACCTGCACATCGCCTGCTTCCGTGCGGCCATGATTGCCCAGACTGTCCTGATGAGTGATGGCCCCTTCATGAACGTATGTGATGATTTCCATGTCACGATGAGGATGGGCAGGAAAGCCATTCTTCGCCGTGATGATGTCATCATTCCAAACTCTGAGGTTGCCCCAGCCCATGCGGTCAGGGTCATGGTATCCACCAAAGGAGAAATGATGGGTTGCATTGAGCCAGCCATGGTTTGCGTGGCCAAGGCCGGAAAATTTTCTCAGTTCGATCATTGGAAAACTCCAGATCTAAAAAGGTTGGTCTCTGAAATTGAAGATAGACCCTCCGTTAAATGCGATATATGGAAATAAAAGAAACGTATTGGTTCTGGAAATTTCTCAATGAGACTTCCTGATTTTGAAGCCTGGGCGATTTTTGCAAAAGTTGCGGAGCTTGGGTCCTTCTCCCGGGCTGCGGAAGTTCTCAATCTTTCCAAGCCGACTGTGTCCAAGGCGGTGACACGTCTGGAGCTACAGATCGGGGTGTCTCTCCTTAGCCGCACATCACGGCAACTTGCCCTTACAGAAGCAGGGCGTGCGCTGCTGGGGCGTGCAAATCGCATTCTTGCGGAAGGTGAGGCCGCGGAAGCAGAGGCGCGAGATGATACTGCCCAGCCGAGAGGGCTTGTGCGTGTAGCGGCGCCCATGACGTTTGGGGTGCGGCATCTTGCGCCTGTCCTGCCTGATTTTCTGGCGCGCTATCCCGAGGTGGATGTCGCCGTTGATTTCAGCGACGTGCAGGTTGATCTCGTCGCTGGTGGATTTGACGTTGCCTTGCGGATTGCCTTTCTTACTGATTCCTCCCTCAGAGCGAGGCGCATATGCACAGTTCGGCTTCTTCTGGCCGCCAGCCGGGAATATCTGAACACTGCGGGAAGGCCCGCCCACCCCCGTGACATCGAGGCACATCGGACGTTTGTATATACAAATACGTCTTCGCCCGGCACGCTCCGGTTTGCGCACGAGAAAAATGGGGAATATGTCGTGTCCCATGCAGGGCGTCTGTACGCGAATAACGCAGAAGCGTTCCTGCCAGCACTTATGCAGGGACTAGGTATCGGGCTTTTTCCCGAGTTTATGATCTGGGAGGCGTTGCAACAGGGGAAAATCGAGCAGGTTCTGCCAGAATGGTCCGTCAATCCGATTGCTCTTCATCTTGTGACGCCGCCAAGCCCTCTGCGCCCTGCGCGGGTGACGGTTCTGCTTGACTACCTCTCTGAGTGTTTTGCTTCGGCATCGTGGGCCAGAAGCGCAGAGGAGGTATAAGCGGGAGGAATTCGCGCCCTCCCGCATCTTTTATCAGCCGCCGCTGAGTGCTGTGTTTAGCACGGCAGCGAGGCGAACGCCCGCCTGCTCCAGACGGAGTTGGATGATGGGCCAGGCAATCGTCGTATATTCTGCCCCGAGTTCGGCATTTTTGTTTTGGGGCAGGGCACCATATGAGATACTGCGAGCGAATGCGTGGCTTTCGTCCACCCAGTCAATCGTAGCGTCGCGAACGTGGTCCGTAGAAAAACCTGCAGTCCAGTATTTTGCTTCGTCAGGCGTGATATGCTGCGCCAGAACCGAGGCTTCAGACTTAGCCTTCGCAAAATCGATGCTGTAATGCGGTCCAACCTGAAGGTTTGCTTCACGGTCCATAACACCTTCATCCCATAGGGAATGAAGGTTCATGTGCCCGTTGAGAGTTTCACCATAATAGGAAAGGCGCACAGCATTTCCACCCTTGTCATGGTCGCGTTCGGCGGCATGTAGAGGCTGGTGAACATCGCCAATCAGATGGACGACCCATTTCAGAGCATCAAGGCGCTGCTGTGCTGGAGCATGGGTGTCTGCCAGAATTTTTTCAAGTTCAGGAATTTTTTCAGCAACGCAGTTGTGGTCTGCGCAGTCGCGTTCCTGATCATAGCCGCGGCTGGACACATCGATATCGACATAGTGCCAGACAAGGGTCTCCGGTAGGCCGCCTTTGCTCTTTGGAACATGGCCGATGGTATCCGGCCACGACGCGACCTGATCGAGGGTTTGGTGTCCTTCCTGAGCAAGGAGCGCGGTCGCAGTTTTCTGTGCCTGTGGGGTCAGGCGCTCCTGCGCGATATCCGCAACGATTGCATGCCCGTACGGTCCCCACGCATGGGCCTCCGGTGCGGCGGAGATGGCTGCGGCTGCTATGGCGGCAGCCACAAAACTTCTGGAACGCGGGAGCATTGGTTTATCCATCAATGTCGTGAGATGCGTTTTTTGTCTCACTGTTTTGACGGTACCACAAGGGGAGGTTCGATTTCGGGATGGATGGCCTGAACGCTGGCTTTAAAGCGGGCTTTTGGGCAGAAGACGCTCAGAAAGCCGCTGGGCGGCTAGCCTGAAGGCAGCAAAGAAATCCTTGTCGATCGCGACGCTTCCTCCTGAAAAGCCTATGAAACCTTCCACCATGCCGTTCTGCAGAAGGCCATCCGAATGAACGAGCATGCCATCGGGATCTTCATTGCTTCCCGATGCGGGTGCTCCGTCTCCGATCCGTCTGGAGAGCGTGGTCCCCCAGGCATCCTGCCAGTAGGTCTCGACCTTTTGCGCATATGCCCGGTCATCTACGGTGTAGCCTTCCATCGGCTTGCGAAGCCCATGCATGTATCCAATTTCGACTGCCGTTCCGGGGTCCATCTCCGGCGTGCGACGGAAAGGGTCAATGCAGAACAGCCCCGCGTCACAACGATCCATCAGGTCCCGGTCAGCCTTTACGATGGCCAGAATTGTCTCGCGTCCGGGCGCCATTGCATGGGCTTCTTTCTGCCCGTCAAAAGGCGCAACGCCATCTAGTCCGTATTCCGCACAGATGTTTTTCAGGCGCTCGAACAGCGCCAGTGCGTCTGGGCGAAAAACGAGATCACCTGCAAGATAGATCGTGGGGCGCGTGGAGGTCATACTCCATGTCCTTGAACGATTTTGATCAGTACCAGCACGATTTCAGGGTCTGCCAGCGTCGAAAGGTCTCCAAATCCATCTGTTTCACCGCAGGCGATCTTGCGCAGCAGGCGTCGGACAGTTTTGCCCGAGCGCGTCTTGGGCAGATCTGGGACGACGTAGACTTTTTCGGGAATAGCATAACGCCCGACCTTGGAAGTAATCACGCTGACAGCGAGTTTCTGTACATCCGGGTCAGCCGTTTCGTTTGCAACGACGTAGACGATCAGACCCTGACCCTTGAGGTCATGCGGAATGCCAATCGCAGCGCTCTCGGCAATAGCATGTTCGCATGAAAGGGCATCCTCGATTTCTGCGGAGCCAATGCGATGGCCCGAGACATTGATTACATCATCAACGCGTCCGGTAATCCAATAATAGCCGTCTTCGTCGCGCCGTGCACCGTCACCCGTGAAATAATGTCCCGGATAGGGCTTCAGATATGTTGTTTGGAACAGTGCATCGTCGTTCCAGATCGTGAGTGCGCGGCCAGGCCACGCACCATCAATGCACAGTACGCCCTTTGCCGGGCCTTCGAGCGGCGTGCCCTTTTCATCCAGAAGCACGGGCTGGATGCCGGGGAGTGGGAGCGTTGCCGAACTGGGTTTTTCCAATACGGCACCGGGCACTGGGGAAATCAGGATTCCTCCGCTCTCGGTCTGCCACCATGTATCTACCAGCGCGCAGCGTTTCTGACCAATGACATCATTAAACCATGCCCAGGCTTCGTGATTGATGGGCTCTCCGACCGTGCCAAGCACTCGCAGCGTGGAGAGATCATAGCGCGCGGGAATGTCGTCCCCCTCGCGCATTAGAGCGCGGATCGCAGTGGGGGATGTGTAGAACGTCGTGACCTTGTGGGTTTGAAGCACTTCCCACCAGCGACCAGGTGCCGGGGAGGAGGGCATACCCTCAAACAGCAGGATTGTGGCTCCGTTGGAGAGGGGGCCATAAACAACGTAGCTGTGGCCGGTAATCCAGCCAATGTCGGCCGTGCACCAGAAAACATCATTTTCCTGATGGTCAAAAACAATTTCATGGGTGTAGGACGCCCAGCTCAGATACCCGCCGGTACCGTGGACCACGCCCTTGGGTTTGCCAGTGCTTCCGGATGTGTAGAGCAGAAATAGTGGGTCGTTGGACGCCATTGTTTCGGCTGCGCATTCCGTGGAACTCGCGTCCATCAGGCCTGACAGAAAACTGTCGCGATCTTCCTGCATAGGAACCTGATCGTCCGTAACGCTTACAACAAAAACGCGCGTCACCTTCAGAGAGTCGGGACGCAGTGCGAGGGCTGCATCCATCGTGGCCTTGAACGGGATACGTTTGGGGCCGCGACGTCCGACATTCGCGGTGATGACGACAATCGCACCACTATCCGCAAGCCTGTCTGCAATGGCTTCTGCCGAGAACCCGCCGAACAGCACAACATGGATGGCGCCCAGACGGGCACAAGCCAGCATGCTCACGATGCCTTCGATGACGGACGGCAGATGAATGGCAACGCGATCTCCGCGGCCTACACCCTGCGCCTTCAGAACGTTCGCCATCCGGCAGACCTGCGCATGAAGATCGCGATATGTCATGTGCACGACATGGCTGGCGTCTTCGGCCTGCCAGATAAGCGCCACCTGCTCCCCGCGGGTTTCAAGATGCCGATCGAGGCAGTTTACGCTGGCATTGAGTGTCCCGTCAGCAAACCAGCCGTGCTCGCTGTCGATGGCGCGCGTGGGTGCGTTGACCCATGACAGGCGTGCAGCCTCATCAAGCCAGTATCTCTCCGGATCACGCTGTGCGGCTTCGGTGAGACTGCGATGCGCTTCAGGAGAGAGGCGGTTGGGGCGTTCGGAGCGAAAAGAAACAGACATCAAATATACGGCTCGCAGACACTGGGCCAAAAAGGGTTGGGAAACATAGCGCAAAGGTTTTTGGAACGCTATGATAGGGAAAACGTATTTTCTCACTAATGTCCATGATGGTGTTTCTTGCAATAATCTATGCAAAAGCTCCGAATTTTCAGAGCGAGATTGTTTTTGTATACTTCACCATCCGCACGACATGCTGTCGTCTCATGCATGTTTCCGGACGGGATTTTCCGATAGATGAACACAGCCTAATGACTGGACATACATTTCCTGTGCTGCTCGCTCGACATCCTGCGCTCAACGGGGCTGCAGGGCGGTGCTACGGCAGGCTCGACATACCTCTCGCCGCAGGCTGGGAAGAGGGCGCGACCCTGCTTGCAGAACGTCTTCTCAATGTGGGCTGCGAAGTCATCCATTCTTCGCCCTCATCGCGTTGTCTAAGCATTTCCCGCCATCTTGCCGCATGGACACACAGGGCGGTTGTGGTTGATCCGCGTCTTGCTGAGCTTGATTTCGGTCTTTGGGAAGGAATGTTGTGGGATGAGGTGCCCAGAGATGCGCTGGATCGATGGGGGGCTGATCCAAAGGGATTTGCTCCCCCAGAAGGTGAGAGCGGACGGGCATTAATAGCAAGGGTCCAGTCATACTGGGATGACCTTATGTGCAAGAAAATAGGCACATGCGTTGTGTCTCACGGAGGCCCATTGCGGCTTCTCAAGGGGCTTGCGTGCGGCCAGAAGCCAGATCTGCTGGCGCCATCCATGCCTCAGGGTAAGGCAGAGCTTTTTAATATTTCGCTCAGCGCGTAATCCACACGCGGCGCTCCGGATTGCGTTGCTCCCAGCCAGTCCGTTCGAGCTCTGGTGTCATGGAAGGTTCAAGCGGATATCCCACGCAGAGATAGGCCACAAATTCCCAACCGTCTTCAGCGTCCAGAGCATGGTGAACCGTATCCGGGTCAAGAATTGAGACCCACCCTAGACCTACTTCGGCTGCAACTGCTGCAAGCCAGAAGGTGTGGATCGCCATAACTGCAGACCATGTTGTTGTTTCGGGCATCGTCGATCGCCCGAGGCCGCGCCCCTGAGCTGGGTCTTTTTCACAGAATACCGCAACGTGATGAGGGGCATCATTGAGGCCCGCGAGTTTCAGGGCCGCATAACGCGCTGCTCTGTCTCCCTCATACCCCTTGAGCGCTTCCGCATTGCATCGCTCGAAATTTGAACGGATGGCACTCCTGCGATCAGCGTCATTGACGAGAACAAACCTCCAAGGTTCGCTTAGTCCAACGGATGGCGCCAGACAGGATGCCTGCAGAAGGTCATCCAGCAATTCGCGCGGCAGAGGATCAGTCCGGAAGTGGCGAACATCTCGTCTCCATCTGAAAAGTGTCTCCAGTTCAGACTGAAAAGATGCGGAGAAAGGCGGGGCGTTCATTCCTGCTGGTATTAAGGCAAGATCACGGACGCGTAAAACAGGATCGTCGTCAGTTACTGAGGATTGCCGCGAAGAACGTCAGAGACGCACATTCCACTAGTGTGGCAGTGGCCCCCAGAACGTCTCCTGTAAAGCCGCCCAGTTGCCTCCGCGCGAACCATACAACACTCGTCACCACCAAACCTGCGATCAGAACGGCTTCAAAGCCGAGAGCAGCACCAGTACAGGCTACGGTCACACCAAGCCCCGCCAACATGCAGACCCATAATGCAGGTTTGGAAAACTGCATGAGCTTCGAAGCCAGGCCGTCGGGTCTTGCAGGGGAAAGGAAAAGGGGGACGACGGCGAGTGCCATCCGCGAGATGGCTCCGGTTGCAGCCAAGAGCGGGATTGCCAGCGACGGTGGGAAAACTGCAATCGCACTCACTCTCGCCATCACGGTAAGGGTAAGGGAAAGCACGCCATAGCTGCCGATACGGCTGTCACGCATGATCGCAAGCTTGCGTTCACGATCGTACCCTCCGCCGCACCCATCGGCCATATCAGCCATTCCGTCTTCATGAAGACCCCCGGTCAGGAGCACCTGAAAAGATACTGCCCAGAGTGCCGACAGAAACGGAGGAACATGTAGGATAGAAAGCCCTTGGAATACTGCGCCCCCAGCCGCACCGATCAACGCGCCCAGCACTGGCCAACACCAAACTGATCGCGTCAGGGACCACGTCATTCCATCAACGCACAGCCATCCTGTGGGAATACGGGTCAGTAGCCCCATCCCGCAGGCAATGTCCTCGCGTATTTGACGCCAGAAATTCACGTAGCGTCGCTGTCCGCCTGCGAAATCGCAGCATCGGCAAATGTTGCCATTCCTTCATGGCACGCCAAAGCAGCTTTGAGTAAAGGGATCGCAAGAGCGCCCCCCGAAGCTTCGCCAAGTCTGAGTGCCATATTCAGAAGGGGATCAAGCTCGAGCAACCCGGCCAAACGCATATGCGCTGCTTCTGCCGAGCGATGCGAGAGGCGTGTATGGTCCAGCCCGTCTAGAGACAGCGCGAAAAGAGGGGCTGCTGCGGCAGTGCAGACAAATCCATCCAGCAGCACCGGAATACCATGATGACGCGCGGCGAGGACTGCGCCCATGATTGCTGCCAGTTCAAACCCCCCGACGCGCCTTGAGGCTTCCAGTGGGTCTCTCAGGCTCTCACCGTGAAACGATAGCGCGAGGTCTATGACATGTGCCTTGCGCGTGACACCTGCATCATCCAGCCCCGTCCCACGACCGGCCCAGTCTGAGCCTTGTCCACCAAACAGTGCTGCGCTGAGTGTTGATGCCGTCGTAGTGTTGCCAATACCCATTTCGCCGGGGCAGAGCAGGTCCGTGTCAGGCGAGACAGAGACATAACCGGCATTTACAGCTGACAGGAAACCGGCTTCGTCCATGGCCGCGCCCTGTGTGAAATCCCGTGTGGATCGCAGCTTTTCAAGACAAATCACATCAAGCCGCGCCCCTCCAATGCGAGCGAGCTGATTGATCGCCGCTCCGCCATGTTCGAAATTGGCAACCATTTGTGCGGTAACATCAGACGGCCAGGGAGAAACCCCCTGCGCCACAACCCCATGGTTTCCAGCAAATACAATAACCTGAATGCGCTCCAGCGATGGCATTACCCGGTTCTGCCATTCGCCCATCCAGCGTGTAAGCTCCTCCAGTCGACCCAGGCTTCCGGCAGGCTTGGTCAGCGTCGCCTCGCGATCGGCAATCTGCTGGCCCGCTGCACGCGCCGGGCCACGAAGATTGAGGCATGATTCACGCAGGGCGTGCATGGTTTGGAACGGTGCTCGGGGAAAATCAGGCGCTGTCATATGGGCTTTTCTGTGCTGTTATCTGCCTCCATGCAAGCTGAACAAAATCCGGACCTGGAGAATGTGCCTTCGAATTTGACAGGCATGGGCGGTGTAACTCTCGTCCTCGGGGGGGCACGCTCGGGAAAAAGCCGTTATGCCGAAGCTTTGGTCACGGCCGCGCCCAAGCCATGGATGTACCTCGCCACGGGCAGGGCGTTTGATGATGAAATGCGTCTTCGTATCGCGCAGCACCAACAGGAACGCGTACCCGGATGGACCACGTGCGAGGAACCTATTTTTGTTGAGAAGGTACTCGATGAGGCCGGAAAATCCTTCGTTCTTCTGGATTGCCTGACGCTGTGGCTCACAAATCTTATTCTGGAGGAGCAAGACGTTTTTGCCGCCAGTGAGCGATTGCTGGAGGCTCTTCGTTGCCGCAAAGGCCGCACAGTGCTGGTGGGCAATGAAGTGGGTCTTGGAATAGTTCCCGATAACGCCCTGTCACGCCGCTTTCGGGACGAGGCCGGGATTTTGCATCAACGCATTGCAGCGGAGGCCGGGCGCGTCGTCTTTGTAGCCGCAGGTTTGCCGCTCGTGCTGAAATGATGCCTCAATAGCGTCTGCGGGTTTGCTTTGACACGCTGAAACGGCGGCGATAGGGATATGGCAATGGTTCCTCGGGAGAGGATGAAAAGGGAAGCCGGTAAGGCCATCTGGCCAAATCCGTCACTGCCCCCGCAACTGTAGATGGTTCATCAATTCGCCGCGTCCTTAACGGGACAACGCCACTGGGTTCAGGCCCGGGAAGGTAGGTGAATTATGGGGTGCTCTTGGGCATCCCGGCCATAAGTCAGGAGACCTGCCATTATGGAAGCCGCGTGGCTTTCTGAGCCAAGTGTCACGATCTGGCGGGGTGCCCGGAACGTGAGGTCGCGTATCTGCGCGTCCCCTCCATGCCGGGGGCCTTTCGTCGCACCCTGTTTTGCTGCGAGGTCCGCGGGGACCGTTCCGAGAGGCCATTCATGGCAGAGCCGCTGAAATATTCTGATCGTGACGCCGCCCAGGCATCCCGTCCCTGCATTTATGTGTGCGTAACGTGCCGCAAGGCGGAGGGCATCGACGGCCCCATGGGGGCCAACCTTCACGATGCCATTCTGGTAAGCGCGGAGGGACATAATGTCGACGTACGGAAAGTCGAATGTTTGTCCGCGTGTTCCAGCGGTTGCACCGCCGTGGTTTCGATGCCCGGAAAATGGGCATGGCTTCTCGGACGTCTGACGCCTGAAAAATCTGATGATATTCTTGAATATCTGAAGCTCTATGAAGCGTCCCGAACAGGCACCGTAATGCCATCCAAACGCCCGGCCTCCCTGTCAGATATGGTTCTTGGTCGTATTCCCGCCTCGCTTATCGCTTTACCGGAGCCATCATGAGCCAGAACATCGCTGCGAGCACAGCAAAGAAAATCCCTGTCACAATCATTACGGGCTTTCTTGGGGCCGGAAAAACCACCCTCCTGCGTAACCTGCTCTCGCGTTCAAACGGTCGGCGCATTGCGATTGTCGTCAACGAATTTGGGTCGCTGGGGATTGATGGAGAAATTCTCCGTTCCTGCGGGATTGAGGGGTGTGAAGACGATGATATCGTCGAACTCACCAATGGCTGTCTGTGCTGCACGGTTGCTGATGATTTCATCCCAACCATGGAATCCCTGATCGACAGACCGAATCCCCCAGAACACATCGTTATTGAAACGTCTGGACTGGCGCTCCCCAAGCCGCTTCTGAAGGCATTTAGCTGGCCCGGAATTCGTACCCGCATGACGGTCGATGGCGTCATTACACTTGTGGACGCGCCTGCGGTTGCCAGCGGCCGATTTGCGGATGACCCGGAGGCAGTGGCCTTGCAACGTCAGGAAGATCCATCTCTGGATCACGATAACCCGCTTGCTGAAGTTTACGAGGATCAGCTTAATGCAGCGGATCTGGTCGTACTCAACAAGACAGACCTGCTGGACGAGGCTGCTTTGGCGCTGGTCGAGCGCAATATTGCCGATGTTGTCTCCCGCAAACTTGTGACGCTTCGTGCGGTCGAGGGGCGGCTGGACCCGGCCATCCTGCTTGGAATTGGTGCAGCGGCCGAAGACGATCTTGAAAAGCGCCCTTCGAACCATGATGGTGCAGACGATCACGAGCACGATGATTTCGAAAGTTTCGTCGTGACAGTCCCTGAGCAGAAATCTGCAGATGATTTTCTGATTCATCTGGCAGAAGTCGCCAGCAAATATGACATCCTGCGGATGAAGGGATTTGCAGCAGTCACGGGCAAGAAAATGCGTCTGGCGGTGCAGGGCGTGGGAACGCGCTTTCGCCATGAATTCGATGTTCCATTGTCAGGAGAGCACCGGGAAGGGCGTATTGTGGTCATAGGGCAGCACGGACTTGATCGTGCCGCAATTGAAGCTGATCTGATGCGGCTCTGAGGTCGGGCAATGCATCTGCTGGTTCGGGAAAGACACGGAATAGACGCACAGGACGTGGCCGAGGATCTTGGCCATGAGCCAGCTGATGTCGTTTTCCTGTCTTTTTCGGACAGCGATCTTCTGGCTTTGGAGCAGGCTTATTTCCGCTTGAGCGAGCCGAAATTCTCTTTTCGTCTCGCTAATCTGGCGCGTTTGCGACACCCGATGTCGGTGGATCTGTATGTTGAACAGACCATCGCCTTATCGCGCTGTGTTGTGGTGCGTTTGCTGGGCGGGGTAGATTACTGGCGTTACGGGGTGGAGGAAGTTCGTAACTGCTGCAAGCGGCTTGGCATCAAACTTGTACTCCTTCCTGGCGATGCGCGAGACGATGAGCGTCTTTCACAATGGTCGGGTGTAGACGGTAATACCTACGCTCGCCTTGATGGTTTTCTGAAGTTTGGCGGCCCGGAGAACGTGCGAGGCGCATTGACGTTGATGGCGAGCCTTGTGGGGCAGGGCGATGATGATGGCTCTTCACCCGCCCCTCTTCCTGCCGCAGGGATATATCTGAGTACCGCTTCTGGACAGCCATACCGCGCGGTCATCGTGTTTTATCGCGCGCATCTGTTGGCAAACGACGTCTCTGCAATAGACGAACTTGCAAAAGCCCTCGAAAAACAGGGGATTGCCGCAGACGCCGTATATGTATCGTCACTCAAGAGTGCAGAGGCAGCAACATTTCTGCGGGCACAGCTCTGCGCGAGCAATCCTCATGTCGTGCTGAACGCAACGTTTTTTGCTGCGCGTGGAGAGGCTGGGGCTTCGTCTCCTCTGGATGAGGCAGGCGTGCCTGTGCTTCAGGTGCTACAGCCCGGATCGACATTTGCGGCATGGGATGGGAGCGCGCGTGGACTTTCTCAGACTGATCTGGCCATGCAGGTCGTTCTTCCCGAACTTGATGGACGCCTCTCCTCCGCGCCAATTTCGTTCAAGGGTGAGAGTGCGCCCGGTCTACCTGCGCGCCATACTCCCTATGAGCCGGGTATTCTCTCTGCGGCTATGCAGGCCAAAGGATGGGCACGGCTGGCGGTTCTGACACCTTCGGAACGACGGATCGCAATCGTTCTCTCTGATTATCCCGGTGCCTCGGGGCAAATGGCACATGCAGTTGGACTGGATGCGTTTGCAAGTCTGTGCTCGATTTTCTCGCTTTTAAAAGATGCGGGATATGACTGCGATCCGGCATCTTTTTCCTTCCCGTCATCGTTGATTGGGAGACTTTGTAAGGGGGAAGGCAACGTCATCCTGACCCTTGATGAGTACACCGAGGCTTTCGAAACACTGCCGGAAGGGTTTCGTGAAAGCATAATCGATGCGTGGGGCGAACCCGAAGAAGATGCTTCCCTAAGGGATGGCATTTTCTGTTTGCGATATATTGCTTTTGGAAAAATCATCGTTGCTGTTCAGCCAGATCGCGGCAGTGAGCAGGACCGCAAGGCGCAGTATCACGACCCTGATCGGCCACCACGACATGCTTATGTTGCTTTTTATTTGTGGCTAAGACGGAAAATGGCTGTGGATGCCATGGTTCACCTGGGGACGCACGGTACGCTGGAATGGTTGCCCGGGAAGGCCGTAGCGCTCTCTGATTCCTGTGCGCCGGGCGTGCTGAGTGGCGGAATGCCTGTCATTTATCCTTTTATCGTTAATAATCCCGGAGAGGCAGCAGCAGCCAAAAGACGCCTTGGTGCCGTGACGATAGGGCACATGACGCCCCCCGTGATGAAAGCGGGCCTTGATGAGCACATGGCG
>Ga0157363_1001787_pt1 | contig 18323 bp, 7 predicted proteins | sample AttsexASBM1_FD_111477 | JGI IMG/M metagenome (GOLD analysis project Ga0157363, IMG submission 111477) | Fungus gardens microbial communities from leaf cutter ant in Ribeirão Preto, State of São Paulo, Brazil - Atta sexdens ASBM1 | ecosystem: Host-associated > Fungi > Mycelium > Unclassified ... | reverse complement strand
TGTCTATTATTGAAAAACTACAGAGTTTGAGTTTCAAAAGTTTATTTTACTTTTCTAAATAGTTTTAGGAGGAAAGAAAAAGAATTAAAATGTCGCAATTAATTATATAAGGATAATTTTTCGACATTGAGAAAATTCGTAAATCAGTATCACACAAATATTTTGTACGCGAAATTCGTTGGAGGCCACATCTCGAGTGAATTAATCCGAGATTGCTCGATTTCCATTTTGAATTTCCGCGTTCGCTGTAGCAGCGGAAAGCGATAACGGTGCGTATTGTTAGTACAAATCGGTGAAATGTACGATTAAATTTCATAATATTCTGTACATTATAAGTAATTTATTTGCACATATAGGAAATGAGTTGGATTTACAATAGACTCTAAATTCTATAGATATATTCATTAATCAATTTGAAAATTGATTTTCCTGTCATGTTAAAATTGCAAAAAATCGAATACCACAGAAAGCAAGTTTACGTAAGAGATATTTGTTCATGAAAAATATACCTGCTAAAGTGATAGTGATACGATTTGACACATCATCACACAAGCAAGGTCGGACACGCTGTCATACAGTGTGTAGCCAAAACGCAACGAGACATTCCAACTCCGATTATATAGACCACCGCGAACAATGGTGCATTCATCCGAACGACAGCAAACGTGCACCGAACATTCGTTACCGATATTTAATCGACACGGATTCCATTAGGGAACATACGTCCGTGATGGAGGTACATTTCATGATTTTCCATGACTAGCGCCGCAAAATCATTTTCGTTGACACCAATCGAATAATGACTGTTACAGTGAATATTCCCGCATTATCGGCGGATACAGTGAAAACAAATCTAGAAAATGTTTCGGTTCCATTGAGCCGTTATATTTTAATTGTCCATTTAGTTGCACGTGGAAAATTTGCATTTAGGCAAAGTCCATTATATTAATTGAGAAATCACATAGAGAGGATCACAGAGGAATACGTATGTATGTATAAGATTTATGTCGTGAACGGCACAATATACGGTAAATAAACTCCCTGATTTATGCGATCCCTGAAACTCCGATCACGCTCCAATAATCTTATTCACTTCTCATATGTTCTGATCGAGGCGATGGTATTATGTTTCGATTTACGAGTAATCAGCAAGCGATGTTAGCCGAAAGCGTAAATGTTCGAAGTTGGGGAAATTATGTTGGACATTCACAATCAAAGGACGATATCAGGCAACTCGATTTGCATTACGTTCATTTGCGCATAAAATGCGTCGAAAATGATCGAAATTACTACGATTCGTCGTTGCCACGCTGAAACTTTTGACTTGTGTTAGCGTAATTTATGAAACTTTCGCATAAACTTTATAACGGCTTTATAATTTATCAGAGAAGGCACTTTGGAAGTTGTAAGAGGATAATAATGATTTATTATAAGTATCTTATGGTTGACTTTATGGCTAACAAGGCGAATATTAACGACTCGATATCGCTGGCTGTCATGACTTAATAGTGACAGATTTTTTTAAATATTTTGTTTTTTAAATAGCAACAGCGCATGTTATATAAAATATTTTGAAAAACATCCTAGAAATATACCAAACATAATTATCATCTTTGCAAACTTTGCAATTTTGTACGAGTACGATAATTATAGTTTGAAGAATCTGTCATTATAAGTTCGTCTTGCCTAAGCAAGATTTAGAAAGATAAAGTGGCATTCCAATTATTACACTCGTAGTATCATCTAAATTTTCAGAAAACTATTCTTCTGTTGAATTTCTTATCATGCTGCGACGATGTGAATTTCACATTGATTTCTTTCATAAGTTTCGAATTCTTCGGATCCCCTCGGTCGATCTCACGGCTCTCATTGACGGGAAATGCGATGCTGCATCGCCGTTTCGATGCCAAACCGTACAAAGGAGGAACGTGAAAAAGCGGCTGGAAGGCGGCAGGTCATGTAATTGCCAGGAAATTGAACATTCCATAGCATCTCGACGCTCGATAAATCCGCCTTGTCTGCGAAAACGTCTGCCTACGATGAACGTGCCGTTGATTGGCAGGCAGACGATTCTATCGACGATTTTTGGACGCGAGCAATCCGATCAGTCTAATCTAGTCCTTCTTTGAAGAAACTAAAGGAAACGAATTCTACCTGTCCTACTCTTTTCGTTTGTCTTCATATCTCGAAATTCAGTTTTTAAGAAAACGTCATTTTTATAAGATTCCTTCAATTATTCTATCATGATTTCAAAATTGCAAAAAAAAAACATTATTAATACAGAAATTCTTTTTAAATAATTCCTATGTTTAATATAAATTAGATAATATATCATATCTGATAATATTTTCGAATTTATAAATAAAATTTATAAACACAATCTCGCGTGTGCTTGGATATTATTTTGCAATTGTAATGTTTTTCCTAAAAGTATGAAATTTGTCGATTTTCATCTTAACAATCAAAAGTTCACTATGATTTTCCGAAAATTTTCTACGAAAGATATTGAAGTTGAATAATCTCATTGAGAAAAGAAGAATCAAAAATAAACTTCGTTACTTCTAAGCTTTGCAAACGGTGAGATATTTTTGCTCAAAAGTAACGGATGTAATATCTCGATTCGTCTGCGAAATGTCATTGAATTGCCTCCCGGAAATTGACGAGACAGGTTGCTTATAGGCATCATTAATCGAGACCGTTTGATCGATATTAATCGCGAATCATAGAATCAGATGGACATGATGAAGATTTAATAAGCCAAGGTGGATAAATACCAAATAAAATTGTCAGAAGCGCGGATATAAGAAAGACGATTAAGGGCAGAGACTAAAAGGCTAAGACAACCGGTAACAGCGCATAGCGGGTTAGATGAGTGTAATAAGTGTATAAAAGTGTAATGAGTGTATAAAAGTAGGTCGTAGAGTGAGAAGGGTGAGAAGGAGTCGCAATCGCGTGTCATGCATATCTTCAACCGCTCAAAGAACTAAGATCCGCCGGAAGCAATGAAGTTTCATTACGATTCCGGACGCGTCTTCCGTTCATTGAACGCGGATAAGAAAATCTGGTTACGTTAAGTGCACAGTTTTACTTACAGTTTTACGCGATCCAATTTTCTTTGACTCTAAAAAAACGTATGTGAAATTATTTTTGGTACAATTGTCATATAACGGCTTGTTGATATACGCGTTGCATATATGTTTATGCGCGTTGTATATGTTATTTCAAATGTCGCATATTCGTTTACGAATTAACTTTAATGCTGAATCACCTCGTTTCGCGTTGGTTAAAATTAAAAAATTCTATTTTCCATTAAAATGTATTTTTAAATTTCTAGAATTTTCATAAATGGTATATCTTCAGTTTTTTAGATTTATTATTTTATATGATGAGGACAGCATAAGCAAAAAATTACTCTGAAAAGAATCGAGCTTTATCGTGTTGCTGGAAAAATAACTACCTCTCTGCGAAAAATCACGTATACGCGTCATATTTGCCGGCCGAGTAGGATTGCCTGAGCGATTCTGATCGTCAGAGCGGAACGTAGTCGGTCCTATACTTAGATACGCTGCGCACCCAGTTGGAAATGGGATCTGCAGAACGGCATCTAACCGAAAGGGATCCGCCGGATAATCCCACAGTTGGCTTCCGGCAGACGTCTCCGTCGTATCGGGTCGAATCAGATCCTTTCAGGAACGTATCTTGCGCAAAGAGGGTAAGAGAAGGGTAAAGGACGAAGAAAGAGTAACGCGTCTAAAGGCGTCCATGGACGAGTAAGTGATGTCGCGGCTAACTGAGGAAGACTGAGAGTGAACTGAGAAGGAAGCGCGAGAATCTCCCGGGGCAGATGATCTGGCGAGGTTGCAACTCTTTGCGAGAACAGGGGGAGAAACCGACGCATCTCAGGAGACAAATGAGGATTCCAAGGGGGAAAAGAAGGAGGGAAAGAGAAGGAAAAGCAGGGAGAAACGGGATATCTTGAAAGGTTTTCCTGGCCAGCAATTAGGCAACTGCTTGATCTCACACCTTTTTAGATTCTCCCGTTTGTCGTGCAGCTGATGCTTTTTATCTCTTTCGTTCACCATGGCAAAGACGTTTCTCGCTAACGTAATTTTCTTGGGAAGGCGTGGCACTGCGGCCACGTTTGTAAGAAGCTTTCTCATAAGTTTTATGGAATTGTCTTTTCGAACGGTGACTATCCGATAAGACATCAACTCCATTAGTTAGGCTCATAATGGTTTTCTTATAAGAAATAATCGATTTTGAATTGTTTCTGAACAATCATGAATTGTATTAAAACTTCTATATATTTCGTTTTTTTTTTATCGTGAGAGATGAATTAGATATATTATACTTCGTCCTATGTTTAATAGAAAATGTACTTACTGAAATATCTGAATTCTACTAGAATACTATGCACTTATCTAATATCAGTTTGTTGAATTCTCTTACTAGAATACTATTTATAAAAATTTATAAAAATAAGTAATATTATTAAAATAATATAAAATAATATTATTGAAAATAAGTAATACTAAGATAACCAGGCCCAATGTAGGCCCCCTAAGCTTTGAGAAGTTTTTAATTTTTTACTGAGATCTCAAAAATATATTGAAAACTTATTACACTTGCTAGTAGAATTTCAATACTCGCATTGAATTGATACTTCCTCAATATCAAAGTTTTTTTGTATATTTTATATTTTTTTGAATATTTTATTCAGTGATTATATTTCTAGACTATATTTCATTCTTTATACATTATACTTTTTTTATACATTATCAACATTAACAGAAATTCATATGTGAATTATACATATTCACGAGTTTACGTCGTTGTATCACCTACAATTTCTCATCTATTTAATTAAGTTTATCGTAAAAGATTTTAGTCATTTATTATTATCCAAACCTTGATGAGATCGCCTCTTTAATGGAGAAATGATACTACACAATGATTACGACCTGAATATCGTTTATTATAACAAGTCTATACGGATCTGGTTGCTGAAGAAAGCTAAAATATTAGCTGAAATGTACAATTTTCAATTTTATTATGTAAGATAAAGCCTTTTTAATCCGAGAATAGATGCGTCCTGATCATTTTGACCGAAATATATTTTCGCACATATATGTGTTATAACTAGAATACACATATATATTATAATTACTAGTAATAATTAATAAGAAAATGAGACTCTACAAACACTAATTACACTAATGTAAGTGAGTTTACGTATTATTGCGTAACGAGATGGACGTGTTCCGTCTCGGCTTGAGTTGCATCATCCCTAATTTTTGTCAAGCTGCCGAGCTTTTTTGTGATTGTTTCCTTTTTTTTGATTTGTTACCTGCATTTTCGAACTAGTTTATGGCCAGATCGCGGCTAACTGCGAGAACCAATAAAAGAAGAAAAAGAAGACTAATGTGAGTGCTATGGTTTTTAATCGTCCGTTAACAAACATATCAAATTTTATGTACATATAAGCGTGTTTACGTCATCTATACGAAAAAACATTAACAAACATTTATGTAAAGGTAAAAAATATAATAGTGCCAATAAATTGAAAGATATAAATAAAAAACGGAAGAGTACGGCAAAATGACCACTCCGAGTTAAAGCTAAATTACGCACCGTTCACTATGCCAATTCCCAGTTGCTCGTTTGTCATTTATTTATATTTTCGAATTCGTTATCTCGGGAATTTTAATACTATTATCTTGAAAATTAACGGTCGCATTCGAAAGAGGGAACATTTCTGAACATTGAAAAAAGTATGCATCATATTCATATATTTATATATATAGATGCAGTAGAGATTTAAAAGAATAGCATTTGGGGCACCTTAGTAAAATGTGTATCCAATGTGAGTCGCGTATATCTTTCTCTTTTTACACGAAAATATTAAAATTATAGAAAATAAAGTATGATCCAACGTTATTTTGATAAGTTTATAAGTTTATTGCATAAATTGATGTATAAATATTTAAAAAAGCTATTTAGCAACTTAAATACCTATGTTAACTTCTCCTTTAAAACTAAATATTGAATACCTATGTTAACTTTTCCTTTTTAAAACTATGTTTATGGATTTATTCACAGTTCGGACAAATAAAAAACCCTTTATTATTTTTAGTTAATCGCACACAATTTTTTCATCAACATACTTGTTGTTGTGTGACAAATGTCACACTCCCATGCCTTGTTCTCGAACATGGTCTACATTTTTCATGGTATGTATCACCATACAAAGATTCTTTTTCTTTAATTATAAACAAAATGTTGTAACAAAAATATAAACTAAATACAGTGTTGTAAAGTAGAGGTATGTACAATAACATGAACTACAGAAACTAATAATCACGGTTTCATAATTATAGAAAGCAATCACTTATTTACGATATATCATCACAACCACGATATATCAGTTTTCATGTTTTTACACAAACAGAATAATACGATTTATTTGAATTTGAATCGATGCAATCGAATTGTACAGATCGCCTGCTCGAATTACTAATGTCATTTGTTAAATTAATATAATTATATAATTGTATACAAAAAACAGCGAATGCTCACTTTTGGAAACGGCCCCTAAATTGGGCCCGTTATCATACTAAAATAAATAATACTACTAAGTAATATTATTTATTTTAGTATATTACTAAGTAATATTTATACTATATCCATAAGAAGTGCTATTTATCTAATATACATTAAATAGAATGTTATTTCGTATTGAAAAATGTATCATTACATTTAATAATAAAAGGACAGTGTGAATGTGAATGTAAAACTTCACTCAATATAAAAAAGTTAATGAGTTGCTAAATTATCGAGTCACCGCGACGACAAATTAATTAACGCAAAACACGAACGTCGCGATACTGCCTGGACTTAGCCAAGGCAAATGACAAATTAATTTTTAGCAGTTAACTCTAGATAGTGGCTTCTGAAAAAGCGACACTGTAGTCAGAAAGCTCGGCGGATAGATCCTCTTTGTCCATTGGCGAGTTTTCGGGTGAAAGAAATGGGCGAACGTCACAAAGACGGATAGAACGAAAAGAAGAAGAACGAAGGATGAGAAGCAGAGAGAAAAGTGAACGCTGAAGTTTCCGACGTTTTTCTGAGCAGCAATTAGACACCTTTCCGACCTACTATGAACTATTTTCGAATATCTAAGACTCGTTCTTCTAAATTTTCACTGTTCCCCTTGACATAAATTTTCACGATAAAATTCTACATTTACGTTTGAAAAAATATTAATATACAGTAAAGTTAATTGTAATGTATATATTTTCCTAATAATTATTATTTTCATTATTAATATAATATTTACATTCAAATTAATAATAGGAAAAGTGTAATAATTATAGTACATTGTTTACATTCTATGAAATATTATAATTTGCATTCTAAATAAACTTCAAAATAAATTTCAACATATCGTTGTTTACAGTTTTATTCAATTTTATTACAAACCACATCTGTATAATGTCGATAAAATGCTTACATAATGCGGCAATGACATTTATGAAGAACAGATGTTGGCAATGGATATGTAAAATGGAAAGAAGAACACGCGGCGTCGCCGGTTACGGTCGGCTTATAAGTTTGGCGTCCTTTTATGAGGGATCTCGTTAAAAGCTCAGGAAATGCATCAAAGCGTACCGGAACGGTTGCAGGTCGTGCGCGGCCAAAGGCACCGCTTAAAGAACTAAAAAAAAAATTCCAAGCGCGTCATAACCACGTGTACTTCTTAATGGCTGCGCAAGGGAATCGCTGCATCGGAGTACTGTGTTAAAACGAGGTCAGAAGAGTGGTGGTATGCAAACTCTCTTTCTCGTTAGCAAGAAAGAAATGGAGAGAATGAAAGAAAGAGAGAACGAGAGAGAGAGAGAGAGAGAGAGAGAGAGAGAAAGTGACAGAGAGGGCAGCATTAAGTTCGAAATCTTCTTGCGACTACCGAAGGAATGCCGTGACTGCGGAAGGCGAGGACGTTAAAACTAATTGGATTTTCGCGTCCGTAACGAGTTTTTTCGCCGATAATTCCGACCTTTTTTTCTTTTTGCGGACGATCGTTAAAGCCGGAACGTCGCCATTCGAGGAGGCGTCTTTATAACCGCTTTGGATCGATCACCGTACTTTCGTTGAACATCCCCAACGGGCGTCTATAATAAAATGAGGAACCAGAACTGGAGAGTTTATACGAATGGACATCAAAGCATTTCGCGCGGTTAGTGCACTATTGATGAGTAACTCGTAATTTCGTGTCTAATCGATATTCTTGTAATTCATATATTTGTCTTGATGATTATCATTGCATTTAAATACTTTCATTTAGTTTAATTTTGAACCAGTTTTTATTCATAATAGAAAGACAAGATAAGGGTCGACGAGATAAAAAGATGATGAAATGCAGTTCGCGATATCGCGCGTTACAGATATGAGTGTAATTATTAAAAAGCGACTTAATTAATCTTTCTAATCAACGACAAAATTTATTAGCTAATAAACTCAATTTATTGTAATCATGTTAATTAGAAAAAAAAAAGCTTTTCGCTTTTCGTACGTGCGAACAGAAAGGCCATCGCCTCGAATCACGATCGATCCAGATTTCTCTTGTTACACGATCTGTAACCGCACAAAAAGCGTTGGTGACTTTTTCAAGACAATCCTTCTAACGAGTTGGCGACCGTCGGAATTATTAGTGACTCTCGACTTAATGATCCTCACAAAATCCATACTCTGCGCTTTTTTTCTCATTAATCTTGTTACGTTCAAACGCCACGATCTGTGGCTTGTTTCAATTTGCGTCGGACCGATATATGCACTTGCATATACATTTTTTATGTTGCAAAATTTCAGCGAAAATATCTACTTTCTTAGAAACTAAAGATTAAGGAATGACCTAATTTTGAAAAGCATACATTCCTCTTAAATGTTTATCTTTCAATTAATTTCTCAAATAAATTTTTGCCTTAGATTCAAATTTAATTTAAAAGTTAAATTTGATTTTATAATTATTAAGATGTTAAAATTGGAAAAGTTGTGAGAAAAGACAAAGTGATGACTTTTGATCCGATTATATCCGTTTAATGAGCGAGGTGTTAGTGTTTCCCCGAGGATTCAAATGTCACCGTTGGTCGTAGAGATGTGTGACTCCTATGAACGGATCAATTAGAGACGTTAGTGGAATATTAATGATGCCCGCATTTAATTACGTCTCACAGAGAGATTTGCACGAAGCAGCCCGCTAGATGTAGGATCGCATCCTTTACAGTTTCATACAAAAACATATGGCAATAGGTTTAAATTTATATTTGCTGTTTCAAGCTTTCGTTAAATACACATGTTTATATTCAACCCCTATGATACTAAAATAATATGTATAAGAATATCGGTATATTTGGAAATTTACACAATTTAACTGAATGATATCAACTATGTTTACTCAATATGTTTTTTATCTCATCTGCTTTAGCAATCAGAATTATTCAAACTATTATGTTCATTTACTTTCATATTTTGTAATATTTTGTATGTACTGTGCTTTTGTATCTACTGTGTTCTGGATATAGTAGCAGCAGTTTGCTGATGCCTCATCATTTGTGTATCTAATATACCACACAAAACGTAATTCCTATATTGTATTGCACAATAAATAAATTGAAATTGAAATTGAAAATATTATTTACAACATTTTTACTACAACATGCCGATGTATGTATAGGTATTTATATTAAATAGCTCTCACTAAAAATATTTAAGAAAAATATTTAAGAAGCTTAGAAAAAATCGTTCTACAATATTTGATTCTAATGACAAACATTTAAATCGAGAAATTTATTAATATATCTTGTCCAGATTTATTCGTACTTGTGTTTGATTGTCGCAACGCACAGATGTTGTAATCTAGGAAAACGTCGGGGGTAAATTACTGTGGCACGATTTTCGGCTATAAATCAGCCAGTGCGTTCCATGGCGAGGCAGCCAACTGATTCCGCCTTAACGAATAATTTACGACAACTGTTTTCACTCTGTAACCAACCGAGATACCGCATATGTCTGTAACTTTATGCTCTTAAGATGGATAGAACGCCGCAATAGAAAATTGTATGTCATTAGTTTTAAGTTAATTGTAGAGTAATTACACTAAATGATTAAAAAATATCTAAAATTAAAAATAAAATGAGGACTCAAGAGATTAGAATTTAGATTTGAGATTAGATTTGTCTTTATTAGAGTTCTGGATCTCAAGATATTTCAATTTTTCCGTATTTAAATGTTACTCTTAGATATTGCACTATCAGTTAACAAATAATATTTAGAGTTGATTCATTTATCAGTTTGAGAGTGCAATTCAGAACAGTTGCGATTGCGTTTTTAAGTTCATTTTATAAGATAGCCGTTTGATGACCACCATGCGCTGTTATCTAAATGTTATCCGAATATTCATCATCTATTTTTTCATGTTTATATATTAAATAATGCTCACAACCATCCATAACGAAATTGTACATACACGATGATGAATTAATATGTTATTACATTTACCATATGTATTAGCAAGTTATTATTTTTCAAATGATTTCAAATTGATTTCAAATTGTATTAATTTCAACATTAAGAATGATCCAATAAAGGTCGAAATGTTTGTTTTAATAAATTTTATAAATTTATGTGTTTGTAGTTAATCCAGCATTAAGCTCTAGTTTGTCTTGTAGTGCTTGTTTTATTTTTAATTTTATAAATGAATTATTTGAGCCTATATTGTCTTTTACTAAAAAATATGTTTCCATGATTATATAAATTATATTTTTTTCAAAAATAATATGATAATATATGTTTTTATATAATTCCAAATTAAAAAACGAGTGTGTATTATTGAATCGTTTATTGTATTATTTATTGGAGTTTTCATAAGTTTTATCATTCTTTTTCTTCTCACTGGTTCATCTATCCTATCAAAGGACGCACTATTATTTCTTTTTTCATCATTTTTTTAATTCATAAGGACGTATGTGCTCTCTCGCAACGAAAAGTCACCACTTCTTTAGACAGTAAATTGTGAGCGAAATTCCGAGGGCAATTTCGAATCTAGGTCGTCTATTTTCAAAAGCCGCCTCTGAAGATTGGCATTTTTCAGAAAGTGAGAAAAGCGTGTAAATTGACCGATAAGTTTCGCCTCGAGGACTCTATGACGATGACACACCAAATTCTCCATTATTTTCTTGATTCGAAATGACATGTTCTCTTACAACAACATTAACGATCTTTTCAGTTGATAACTTTGAAAAAGATTTTTTTGCTTTCGAGTTTGAAATGAATCTATTCAAAAATTCATCTCTGATTTTATGTATATTTTTGACCGAAAATATGCTTGATTTACAAATATATCTACTAAACTATCGAATCAATTTTACCTGATTAGAGAACTTTCATTTGTACGAAGATTTTGCAAATAGACGATCCGTTTAAAATTCGCAAGTTTTCGGACGATTGTCGAACAACGCTGCTCGCATGGCGACGCTCCTAGCGATCTTCCTTGGAATCTCGGATCTGACGTGAACGTGAAAACTGTCAAACGATTCTTTGCTTCTACCGACGCATCTGGTTGGCGTCGCGGAACAGCTGCTCGTGAGAAAATTGGAAAGCATTTGCCCACGAATTTCTCCTTTATTTTCTATCTTGAATCCTGCACCGAATCTTCTTTCTCTATTTGAATCTCCAAGTCGCATGACGTGCAACAGAAGGCTCGACATTACTGTGGAGTCACGCAAAATTCCCAAAAGGACACATTTTAATCTTTCTTGCATTAATGAGAGAAATCAATGATCTCTGTTTACACGGCACGCTTTACACCGAAATTATAACATCGATGTTATGAAATTGGCCAATCATAGCTATTCCTCTGAAGAATAGATTGGCCAGGTTTCATAACATCAATGTTGTAACTTCGGCGTAAAGTGTGCCATGTAAACGTAATAATTGTAAAAATTGGTACATACTTTGACAAAAAAAATCCAAATTATTCGCGTTTGATATGCCAAGAGATATTTAAGGAAATATATTACAATTTAATATCATTTCAGTCGAATTATTCATCAACAAAATTAACAAAGAACATTGTATTTGATATTTATCCGATGCAAAACAATTCTTTTTGCTTAAATTGTCGGCGGAGCGGAGCTTTTTTTTATATAGAATTTCCTATTATGCTATAAACTCCAATCCACTCAAAATGTTGACGTCGTTGGCTGTTAAGGATCGAATTAAATATAAGTATGCATAAATAGTCAGATGAATGAATAAAGCAGAAAGCAGAAAGCAGAAACAGAAGAGAGACGTGACTCTCTTTTTGTACGAATCTGTCGCTTGCCGAAGGAAACAGCTGCTCCGTAAGAGAATTCGCGTTGCTACGCGCAACTGAGAAAGATGAACGATAGAGAATGAGAGCGCGGATGCAGACGTTCTCTCGAATGTTCGCGAAGCAAAAACCAATAATGCAAAAGCCAATATTCTCGCGAATTTCGGTGGCAGTGATTTATCGCCGTGCCTAGCCGGAATTCTTATGAGATGTCTCAGGGTACAACGTACCCTTTTACTTTCTCTCTTTTTTTTCCGTTAATCTAATCGAGGATACTCCACGAAATTTCGAAAGTCTCGTGAGAATGCAATTGACAAGACAGACGTTCGTCTTTCACGATCTTTTCCATTTCTCTTCTCTCGAAGAAAAACAATGAGCCACACCTCCTCGACTGATCTCCGGTAATATCGCAACGCAAGAACCGTCACTGAAGTTTACGGTTGTTTTCCGTTGCAAATTTAACGTGTCCGGATCGTTTTATCGGACCGCCTATCTATAAAACTTGCGGTCTGAAAATTCGCGCTGGTGCTTAAATGCCACCATCTCCTCTTCAAGCGCGAAACCTCGCCTTTCTTCGTCGACAGATTCTGCTTTACCGCCAAGACCATAATTTCCTATTCGTGCCACGTGCATTTCCTGCGCCTGGCTGCCTGGTCTCCTTATGAGAATACTCATCCCCCGCCCATTTTCTCTTTGTATACCCTCTGTTGTACCGTGCATCTGCTCTTTCTCTCTTCGTTCTCTTTCGCGATTAAAATACGTAAGAGATCAAAGCTTGAACGCGCAGCAGCCAGCTTTTCATTCGATGGTATTTCACAGAGTGATCCACACGCAGTCTGTGACGAAAATAAAATGAACACTGACAATTGTGAGGGAAATAATATCAAATCAGTCGAGAGATTGCATTATGTTTTTTCTAATAACTGAAACTTTAAGGCGCAGTTCCACAATGATTAACTCTTAACCGCGAGGTTCAATTTATTCCTCATCTCTTTCCAATTCTAGAATTGGAAATTTCCATGAGTTGTGGAACTGGGCTTAAAAAGATTAATATTTTATGCAAATAGACATTGTTGCGCGTTTCTCCGATTTCCTTAATTCTTCAATGTGAACAATCAATATTACAAATTCTATCTCATACCACGATTTATTTATTCATTATCTTCCCTAATTTATGGATGTCAAATATTTTCAGAATCATAGCATAGAGATTATGCGTTATGCGAAGCACCACAATAATGTTCAACATTAACGTCTGTAAATTTAAATTTAAATTCATGATAATACCTTGCGCAACGAACAACGGGATTCTTTGAATAATGTAATCGCTTCATTACTCTATATTGTTGAAAATTCGATCTATTTGTTAACGTGTTAATCACGTATGTACTATGTGTCGAGCGGTAAATCTGTATAAATCCAATACGCTATAACATCAGTGTCATTTAAAAACGAACTATTTGCGATAAGCGAGAACGAGAGCAAAGTGTGTGAAAGAGAAAGGGAAAAAAGAATGAAACATACATATATTAATTTAGAGGCGCACGGATTACTAACATGGATGCAACGACGTATAATATAACGATTCATATATAAAAATATATGGATAATTTTTATACACATAACGATGCTCTTGATAATTATTTTTATATCATGGAAGGAACCTTATACAACGAATAACGCAGTAATAATAATACAGAGAGATTATTGATCGACCGTCTCTATGTTCACATTTAAAAATAAAACAAGCCGCGCTACCCTATTCTTGGGTTTATGACCGACGCTAAAAATATCAATTTTTTGCGAATGAGCTTCAAAGCAAAACTGTATGTATATTTGCTACCTATTCAATAATTGTAATGAACAGCAAAAATATTTATATATAGATGTTTAAAAAAACAATTTTAACAGCATTTATATGGATAGTAGACACATCATACTGATATGAATAAAAAAGCCTTAGTGAACATAAATCAAAAATTCAATCGTTTCTAAGATATAAACAATTTTTTACATATTATAATTATTGTCTTTGCTACATGTTGCATATGATACGTGAAAAGAGAGAAATTAAGATAAGTAGCACACTGCCTATTTGGGAGAGTTACAGGTCCAATGAGGTGATCTCCCCTATTCAATCGTAATGACTGGTTGATGCAGTCAATTACTGATTCTAATGAAATGGAATTATAATATAATGAATTTTTCATTATAAAATGTGTATGAAAAAAAAAATTGAAGAACCAGAATATTCAGAACGCTTGTAAACCGCTTTATAAACCGCTTTGTTGTTTTGAAGTAAATCTTCATGTTGCGTTACAACACGTAGAAATCAATATATCAGCACGATAACAAATAAAATTGTTTACATCTTAGAAACGCTTGAGTTTTCGATGTTCATCAAAGTTTTTTTATTTAATATATTATATACACTATTTGTCATGTAAATGCTGGCTTTTTAACACTCTGTAAGTGACATATGCACGTATAATACTAATTTTTACTTGTGTGTGTTTGTAATATTATTTTAAATTGTTAACCATGTTATGATATTTGTTTTCATTGAATCTTTCCTAGGCTCGCTCGTGTAATAATTTAGAAGATAATTCAATTAGAATGTATTGCATATTACACTAGAGAAGCATTGAATTGTTTTCTCCTATTTATCAACTCCAATCGAAACGCAATCTTTACATAAATAGAATAATAAGCTAATGTGTACATATTTAGTCAAAATATGCCCTCTCTCTGCTCTCGATCTACAGATTACAATGCGAGAAACATCATCACACTCTGAATTCTCTCTATTAAGACGCATTACATGGCATCAAAGTGCTTTGCGAAACGATGTGGTGACTGCTGAGATGCACTTGAAGCTGACATCAGAAATCTGGTTTACGTATACGAGGCACTCCAATTCGACGTTTACATGTCTGACGGCGTGCTCTTGCAGTATGGGAGTGCCTAATATGCGTACAAATGATGACTTACGAAGAGATCAATAGGCGTAGTTCGAATCCAAGTATATTCCTGCAATTTTCTGCACGCCTTAAATGATTAACTTTCCCTTTTTTTTTTAAATCAACTTGTTTTATTGGATAATTTTTCAGACACATCTTTTACATCACAAGTTACAAATATCTAATTTTTTTTATTTCCGATGTAAATTAAAACTCTCTTTCTTTCTACTTTTTAATTATTATATTTAAAAAAATGTGTTTTTATTCATGAGGATAATAATCATGCACAAAAACACATACATATTTGAAAATTATACTTTTATAACCATATTTTTTATACAAATCTTTTTACGGATTTGTATGTAATGTTAGAAATACTAAATTCTATCTCGTGTAAAATAAAATATTTAAATGGTAAATACTTCACAACGAACGCACACAATGAGATACATACGTGCTCGTTAGATTTACGCTTCCGCGAAGATCTGGAGGAGATCGTAGAAATTTTGTTCTCCATTACTGTACAGAAAAAGCGTAATAAAATATAGGAATTAAATACAATGATGACAATAAACATTTAAACATTGAAAAAACTGAAAACGAAGTGTTTCTACACTGTATTCTTCGATAGTAAATCATACATTGTATGTGCACAACAATAAAGTATAATCGTAAAATTGTAAATATGCAAGTCTGTTGTATATTTCATGTTACGTTGTACATGAAGTATACAATAGCCTCTGACTCTATTCGTGTTAGTTATTTTAAGACTATAACGTATTTTTAACGAGTTTATAACGTATTTTTAATGTATACAAATGTCGGGGATTCGAAGGATCCGAGTACTCATGGCTATACTCACATTTCGATTTTCTATAATTTAACGCAGTCCCATACTCGATTTATGAATATACATATTGCCTCTTCAGTTTTGCGCCCGCGTACAAGTTCCCATGTTCCACGTAAGCGTAAACATCGCGAAAGAACGGAATGCAATGCGACTCACGTTTCCGAATACCTCGTACGTAAACGATAAATATTTGCTGACGGAAGGCTCTCTGAACTAAAGACCGATGACACGACGCTTTATATTACATCGACCTATTTTACGTGCTATACACGGGAAGAAACAGGTTGGTTGAGTGGCAAAACTTTCACGACTCAATGCTCTCTCGTACAAAACAAATATGCAAACATGCCATATATATACAAAAATCTGTCCTTTTCTATGCAATTTCTTTAATAACTTTATTATTAAAATAACTATGTATAATAACAAAATTATGTATAATAAACATAAACGAAATGAAAAGAAATACAATAAAATGGATGATTTATAAAAGTAAGTTATTTAACAATTTTATAAAATAGATTTTCTAGAAAAAAGATATATTATTTTGCCCGTATATAGAAAAATAATTGAAAATAAATTTCATTCGACGAAACACGCTGATTTTGTAACGTGGGTACGAATATTGGAAAACGAAGGGACAGAGAACTATTCAATGAGGGAAACAAAGAGGTACGTGTACTCGGTCGTATTCGGTCGTATTCGGGCGGAGTGGTAACAAACGAGGGACGAACCAGAGTTTTAGCAGCCAAGAAGCGGTATTATTCGCGCTACGTGCGCTTGGCTTCTCAAAAGTTCGATTACGTTGAGTCACTACGGTGTAAGACTTCCGCCACTTTATTCGCCGAGTGACCGCCGAATCCTTTTGCAGCGGTCCGCGAGGGACTATCGATCAATCCGCATTTCCATTCTGCCTCAACACGACTGAAGCGAAAAATGGAATACGAAAAACGAAAAGACGTTGCGACTTGAATACCAAGCAGTTTTCGGTTACAATTTGTGGCTTAAAATATATCGATCGTCCGTCGTACTCCGCCCGATTATCTTCATCTTCTCTTTTTCTTTCAATTCTTCTCTTGCTTTTTCTTTCTTGATTCATCTTGCATCTCTTGGCGGAAGCTGTATTCTTTTCTAGAATTTCTGTGATGTACGTGTTCGACTGGATGGCAGCGGCACAATTGCACTATACCGTCCAGAAAGTCATATGATATGCATAATGCAATAACGGATGGAGTGGGATAAAATGCAGATAAAGAAGTCACGTCAGTAAGGAACGAAGGATGAAAGCGGACATGGTTTTTCAGACTTCCTTGATTAACGTGCTACCCTGCATAAAATGCGTGCAACTCTACGAGCAGTAACGTATGTTTTGTTCCAACCGAATGACTGTAAAACGCTTAAAATATGAGACGTAAATATTATTGCAAAATGCAAAACATGATAATTAACTCATGAGCGAATAGAATGGAGATACGTCAAGAACTGAATTTCTGTGGAATTTTTTGAAATTAAACATAATTTCAGTTATTTTTATATGTGTTGTTTCTTTAAATTTAATATGTCTGCGCTCGTGAACGAAGCAGTATACAAGCAGAGTAAGTTGTTACAACAGATTTTGATAAAAAAAAAAAAAATCTAATTTATTTTATTTTTAACGCCTTATTTGTCAAGTTTTTCATAGTTTTGCATTTGTCCGTTCACTCTTTTTTCTGTCTTTCTCCTTCTTTTCTTGTTCACTCAAATTGCCGTGGCAATGTCCTTACTTTCAGTTGCTTGTCGTCGTTTCATGTGAGTGTACGTGTGCCACCATGTATGAACTGTCTGGTACGGAACGTTGCAGAAATATATCCGTAAAGGTTATATCCGTGAAGGCACGCGAACGCTCGCAATGGAATTTTGCGCTCTGGAATGGAACGCTTCTCGATGTCGGTGAATCTGGACCAAATAGCACAGCAAACTTTTCTACGCTTTCGTAACTGCTACAACTATAAAATCTTGAAAGATAACTTCTCTCTCTCTCTCTCTCTCTCTCTCTCTCTCTCTCTCTCTTTCTTTCCCCCCCCTCCTTCTTCTGTCTTCCCTTTCATCACATCCTCTCTCCCCCTCTTCTTCTCCCTCCTTACCCTCTCTCTCTTATATCTTTTTC
>Ga0157363_1001786_pt1 | contig 18327 bp, 10 predicted proteins | sample AttsexASBM1_FD_111477 | JGI IMG/M metagenome (GOLD analysis project Ga0157363, IMG submission 111477) | Fungus gardens microbial communities from leaf cutter ant in Ribeirão Preto, State of São Paulo, Brazil - Atta sexdens ASBM1 | ecosystem: Host-associated > Fungi > Mycelium > Unclassified ... | reverse complement strand
CTTGTATATAATATATATATTTATTATAATTTAAAATCATATTAATATCGTGTGTATATATATATATATATATATATATACGATATTAATATATGATTTTAAATTATAATAAATATATATATTATATATATATATATATATATATATATATGATTCTTAATTAATTACAGAGTATTATGTATACTTCTCGTTTGAGTTTTTATGTTTCAAAATTTTTTGTTATATTTGACTCTTATGTGCCCTGTATATTCTTGATATTGTTTTTTAAATTAAGAGCCCTTTGTTCTTGTAAAAACCTCATAATTTACCTAAAGTAGAATTATGTATAGATTATTGTATAGAATGAAATATTTTTTATATATTTAATAATTTTGGTATTATGAAATTTTATTAGCATGTACATAATTTTATTTTTTTTCCACCATCAAATTGTAAAAAAATGCAATATAATATTGTGTACTACATATGCAAATAAAGTAAATTTATCCTATGATTCCATAGTCCGGCCTTGACCTCTCTCAATAAGGGGAATTTCTATACAAATAAAAAGATAATAAAGCTTTATTTATAGAAGTGCGATACTATGATTATTAAGAAATTTTGTTTTTAGATGCCCAGATCTGGTAAAGATTTTTATGCAGTCCAAGGAGTTTGACAATAATAATTATACAACTGCTGGTGAAGGAAAAAAATCTATTCAAACAATCCTGAAAATTGAACTTATTATTAGTCATTGAAAATTGACTAACTATGAAATTATAATCGGAAATGAGTTACCAAGTGCAACTATCCACTATTCAACCATTGTTTATTGTCCAACCTTAATCCTGAAGAATCAGAGATTGTTTTAAATTATAAAATTTGTAGGATGAGAGATCGAATCCAAGACCTATCAATTATGACTCAGCTATTTTTATGTGGAGTGACGTAACATCCCAAGTAAATTGCAATTCTATCATTATCTATTCGAAATTTCTGTCTAAATTCATTCAGATTTTATGATTATTGTTTATAATAGTTTATATTTATCATTTGCAACTGCACTATATCTACCTATATTTTTTTTTATTTAATATATCTTTCTCCCGAAGAGAAAAGGAAAAAAGATAACCTGGTGCAGAAGTTCAGCTAAAAAAAACAGGCCTACTGACAGAAGATAAAAAGATACATAAAGTTCAGCTGTACGCAAACCTATATTCATAAATTTACATGTATATGAAAATATATAATATACATAACATCCCTGATAAAAATTTTTCTTAAAATTTTTTATATATATGAATTCTGAAATATATTCTAAGATTTCTTATTTTATACTCTCCAAAAAAATACTCCAAACTTTTTTTACACTGTATAAGATTTTTTTCAAAATGGAATGAAAAATTTTTTAAATCTTAGATATATTTCAGAGAGAATTCATATATAAAAAAAAAATTCTAGAAAAATCATAGATTTTCTCGACATTTCTGAAAAGTGTTTCAATTTGCATTTAAAAATCCGCTAAATTTTTTAGAAATTTACAAAATTCAAAAATTGTGAAAAAAATCTGAAAAATTATATAAAAAATTCTAAGAAAAATTACCATGGGAAACTATCCTTGAAATTTCAGTTTCATTCATATGCAATATTTTTTTAAAAATAAAACCCCTGATAAAACGTTTTCCAATCTCTCGAATTCCCTCTTGTATGTCGGGTAGAAGTGACACATGCGTAGGAGATCCCGCTTTCTAGGGGAAACCACTGTTGAGAATTCGAGATTCGATTTCGTGAACACATGCCGGGACAAGATCTGTGCGACGTCAACAGACACGCAAGTTCAAACGGCCGGATAGACGCGATCCTCAATCGTGTCACGTTACGAGTCACGTGCGAATATCGTCGTCACGAATCACATTTTCGTAACAAACGGTAAGTACTGCTGAGTATCGCTCGATTTTCCTTCCGTCTCCGCGCAAATCTGCTGGCGAATTCATGCGGCCGTTTTGCATGGCGCGCACTTCACCAACGCGTTGATTAAATCGGAGTAAGGCAAATACTACTCGACGCTATTGTTTGTAATTAGCCGGGTATTACAAACGCAGTTATCTCGATGGATATATAAACTCGTTACCCGTTTCTAACTCCCCGCAAATATTTGCTTTCTGTTACAGCTCGTTAGCTCGTAGGAAAACAACGCATCGAGCGACGCACATCGTCGCTTAACGAACACCTGAGGAAGGACGTTCTTGTAAACGTCATTGTAAATTATCACTGGAAAAAAAACATTGAAGAACACTCGCTGACACTCATTAAGAATTCAAGTGAGAGGGAAGACCCTGTAAGATTAAAAGAACAAGACAGTTGTTTTTTTTTCTTAATTCGCACATCTCTCAAATAGTATTTCGCACCTATTTATAAATGATATTAACAGATTGATAATTAATGCAATAATAATAATTGATGTAAGTTAACACGGTAGTTTCAGTGCACAGGACGTTATCTGACATAAACACGTGAAACAGGTATTTGTTTTATCAATGAGACCAGATCTGTCATGTCTTACACTGAACTGGAACATGGTTACCAAGTAAATTCTCTTTATAACCATCTCAAATTATAAATTGTTCCGCTTGATAACGGGATTTTTTCTTTTACAGGGTCTTAGGAATGCAAGCAGACCAATGTTCTATATAGGAGATATAAATACAATCCAGTCATCTGGTATTCCCTCAATCTATCGTTCATCGAAAAGAGTAAGTTTGGGATAATTATTTTACTGTTGGTGAAATACACGAGGTCTGTTTTCTATAACTGAACTAGTGTACGCTGGTAGAACTTAAAATGAAATTATGTTTGATATTTAGTGAAAACAAAAAAAAATTCGAATGTAGTCTAGTATGGGAATAAAAAACAGGCCTATGACTGCAAGTATCTGTAATATTGCACAAAGCACAGTTTAAAATCTATTCTTCAGCTTCCTAACAGCACGGTATATTATAGTTAGTATATTATAATATTTATAAAGTTGTATATAAAGTAGTTTATATATAAAGTTTTTTAAATGTAAAAAATGAGTGTTCATTTTTGTTATATGCGAATAATTTTCTAGATCTTGCATCTAGTTAATTGTATGTATGAATCTGATCTTTATCTGATGAGGTATCACAGACATAGAGAAGCAACGTGACGCGAACAGAGTCACATATCTCTTGAATAACAATCGATTGTTATTCAAGAAATGGATTGATTTGAAATTAGTAAAACAGCAACGTTGTTGCACTTCTATCTTTTTATCTTGTGTTTATGTTATAAAAACGATTAATGTGCCAGCTATAAAGCAGCTATAAAGCAGCTATAGGAAAACAGCATAACATTCAGTCGGAGGTTAGAAATCTACACACACCACACACACACACACACACGCACGCACACGCGCGCGCACACACACACACACACACACATATACATACACACACACACACACGCACGCACACACATATATATTAGGCATATGTGATACATATATATAAAGCATATGTGTAAATATTTTTTTATGCATTAAAAAAATTATACATCATCTATTCTTTTACAATATATTTGCTCTTTACAAGCGAAAATATGCCAACAATTACTTAAACAGTTGCTAAGTAAATGTTGATGGAATTTTTGTCCATTAATCACTAGTACCTACATAGTCAAGAGATATACCCTTATTACATAATATCAGCTTTTAAAGAATTAAATCAATCCGTGCAAGTATTTGTAATAAATATTAATAAATATTTCTATATAGTAAATACAATTAATAGAAGAATAGGTTAAATTTTGTGTTTTTTCATGATGTTTGGTCAGATAGGAATTTATTTCATCATAAGACACATTATTCGAGCACGAATGGTATGATATGGCACGTGATACAGCAGTTTAAATTTTCTATTGATGCATGTGTAATGCAAACAGTTATCCCATTTGTTACTTAGGAATATTGTACATTTGTTAATATTTATCATCAATTAGAGCAGTGCTAATATTGATTGCATTATATATTCCTTCTAACTATGCTTGATAACATTATGCAATTGCCTGCGAGTTTGATTCAGAAGATATCCGCTACTCGTTATTCTAACAGTGTGTGAACGCAGTTTATATAGGCAAACAATATGTATATTATTAAAATCTAAATTAATTGATAATTTAATGCTACATTCTTATATCATTTGAAGGTGTATAAATATTGTATGTTGCCACAAAAGTATATTTGAATCCTAAGTTATAGTGATAATGTTCAAATGACAGTGATAAATTTTTCTTTATCTTTCTATCATGATATGTTAATCGTAATCATATTTTAAGTGATCGATATTGGAACATTATCAATTAAATCGTTGCTTATTACCAGAATAGAAGACATCAGAATTTATGGAGTATTTAATTCTTGAAAATATATAACAATGAATTTTCTTTCCAAGGTAAAAGCGCGTGTGTAATGTGTCTGACTAAAGAAATATATATTGTAAATACTCTAATAAGAATGTGCTTAAAGATTAACTCTATAAAAATAGTAAACACACAAATAATAAAGATTTATCAATTGAACGTATAACAGGTATATAGTTTTCTGTGATAACTTATCAGAATTACTAACCGCATAGAAATTTGCTTACAAGAATTTCTTATATTCATGTATTCGAATTATAAATTATAAATAGGAAATGAAGATAGATTTCACTATATTTCTTTAGTTTGCTGTAATATTTTTCTTCTTTCTTTTATCACATTAATATCTCACCTTTTTTTCTAAATCTTTCATTGCAGTAATTAACACTCATGCTTTGGTTTTACTTGTTGTTGCATGACAGTATTGCATTTCTCATTGATTCTGGATTGTAGTGATAATGGTATATGTAGTTGGAATAATGGTAAAGTGAAATAAACAAAAATAGAAATAGAAACAAAAATAAAAATATAAACGTGTAGGTGAATGAAAATTTCATGCTGAATGAATCACGAATTTTTTAAATAGCGTGAATTTTTATTTTCAAATTTACATATTTCACGCTTTGTTGCTTGATATGTATTACCTTTCTATGTAGGCAATAACATATGCGATCAACGTATAACTTACTTATCAAAAGATCAAACTAAAGAGTATAATGAGTAATCTTACAAGAGTTCGCGATGAAAATTGTCCTGCTGACGACAAGCCTAGATTTCTATCCTGCCTAAAGGCATACTGGGTGAGCACTATTTAGCTTGAAGATTTACAATCTTCGTCACTGCTTGTTATATAGCGGAATTTAGAAATCACGTTCATTTTTAGAAACTATATAAAAGTATCAGGCTGTGACATTCTACTTGATCTATCATGATTATCATCTTGATTTTTCAAAAGAAAAAATGAGTGTGTGATAGTGAATTTAATTTTATATTATGTATTAATTTTATTGAATGTTTATTAAAATTATTTTCTTTATTGGTATTGCATTAGATATGATTTGCGATAAGCGATGTATTCTTCTGTTACTTATTGTTTATTTTACTTTCTAGCCTGAATTATCAGAAGGCAACCAAGATGATGCTTATATGGGCGGTAGTGATGTGGAAGGAGAGGGAAAGCAAGTTCTGGTTGGAATATGTGCAATGGCGAAGAAGTCGCAGAGTAAACCGATGAAAGAGATTTTGACAAGGCTCGAAGAATTCGAATATATAAAAATTGTCGTCTTTCCAGAAGAAGTGATATTAAAGGTAATGTATATTTACGTTATGGAACCGTATTTTTACAAAATATCTTTTGTTTTTGTTTATTTATAGGAACCTGTAGAAAATTGGCCTGTAGTTGACTGCTTAATAAGTTTCCATAGTAAAGGCTTCCCCCTTGATAAGGCTATAAATTATGCAAATTTACGTAAACCATTCATCATCAATCATCTCCCAATGCAGTACGATATCCAGGTATATAAGCCTTTAATTTCAGAATACTAATGTATTTTTGTATTACATATATCTTCTACGTATTAATTGTAGGACCGAAGAAGAGTTTATGCTATACTGGAAAGCGAAGGTATCGAAATTCCACGGTATGCCGTTCTCGACAGAGATTCACCAGATCCGAAACGTGAGTTACAAAATTTACATACATCATTTATAAATAAATTGTAAATACTTAATCTTCGCGAGCTGGTTTTGAAATCAAATAGTCATTACATACGATACTCAAATGAATTTAAAATTATAATAATTCATGTGTGTCACTTATACGTTTAGTTCTCTAGGGACGGCATCATCTTGTCATAAAACAATTTTTTTACTGGTTTTACTAAAAATTGTTTTAATGAAAAATTGGATAGATATCTGTCTCTCCTTCATTAATATATATATATATATATATATATATAAAACTTCTTTGGTGATTAAAAATAATATATTTCAGTGCTACATACATTTTCATCTTCAGTTTTTAAGTAACTAATCTATATATCCCGAATTAACCCCAAATTTATCTTGAATTTAATTTTAAAGTAAACAAATATGCAAAACTCGTTTTTAGGAAGTTAATCTTTATATGTAAAAAATATAAACTGCATTTTAGAACACGAATTAGTGGAATCAGAGGATCACGTAGAGGTGAATGGTATTACTTTCAATAAACCATTCGTGGAAAAACCAGTATCAGCTGAAGATCATAATATCTATATTTACTATCCTACTTCTGCTGGAGGAGGAAGTCAGAGATTATTTAGAAAGGTATATATATTATCTTTCCTGAAATTAGTATATAATTCTTTGTACAAGATGTAGAAAGCAAACATCGTTTTTCTACATGAAAAAATTAAAAATGAATATTTATTGTATATATACTTATTGAATAATGTTTGTTTATTACAGATAGGTAGTCGTAGTAGTGTATATTCTCCAGAATCTCGCGTTCGCAAGAGTGGTTCTTATATCTATGAAGATTTTATGCCTACCGATGGCACCGACGTTAAAGTCTATACCGTGGGACCTGATTACGCTCATGCCGAAGCGAGGAAGAGCCCTGCTCTCGACGGCAAAGTTGAGAGAGATTCGGAGGGCAAAGAAATTCGTTATCCAGTGATATTGAATAATGCTGAGAAATTAATTAGTAGGAAGGTATGTTTGGCCTTCAAGCAAACAGTATGCGGTTTCGATTTATTAAGGTATGTGATCATTTTATATAATACGTATATTTTCATATAATAAAATCATATAATATGATAAGAAATTAAGTCTACTTTTTCGATAATTCTTTTTATGAACAGTCGCAATATTCATTAAAAAGATTTCTTATATAAAATCTTTTGTTTGTTTGTAACATTAAGATGTACATTACATGTCAACATAATATAATTACCAACGCAGTTATCAATATTATTTTAAAACGCATATCATGTTACAATAGCTTTGATTTCTGTTGCGACTTCAGTCAAAAAACAGATATTGACACAAGTGTGTATCGCGCAATTTACGTAAGTGGTCAAAAGTCAAGTAAGTACAATTGATTTTGGTTACAGAGCAAACGGCCAGTCATTTGTGTGCGATGTGAATGGATTTAGTTTTGTAAAGAACTCGAACAAGTATTACGATGACTGTGCCAAGATTTTGGGAAATATGATACTTAGGGAGTTGGCTCCCACGTTGCATATTCCGTGGAGCGTTCCCTTTCAATTGGACGATCCTCCTATCGTGCCAACCACATTTGGCAAAATGTTAGTCTACTAACTACAAGTGATAATTAAACTATACACAATTATATCCTTTTGATGCTTGTTTTTCAATTATTACTAATTACTTCGATATTTATCTAGGATGGAATTACGCTGTGTCGTGGCAGTTATTAGACATGGTGATAGAACCCCAAAACAGAAGATGAAAGTAGAAGTGCGTCATCCTAAGTGAGTAAAAAAGATCTTATATTTTCTCATCCGAAAGTATCATAATTTAAAATTTATGTCTCATAGATTTTTTGAGATATTTGCGAAGTATGATGGCTATAAACACGGTCATGTCAAACTAAAGCGCCCTAAACAGCTGCAAGAGATTCTCGATACAGCGCGTAGTCTGCTAGCAGAAATACAGCATCGTGCGGCGGGTCCCGAGTTGGAAGAAAAACAAGGGAAATTGGAGCAACTTAAGAGTGTCTTAGAAATGTATGTAACAATAAACAAAACAGTACAGTACTTACTTAATGAATTAATCAGATGTACATGATTATTATTAATATTACACAATTGAATAATAAATGATAAATTTGTAATAAAATTATTAATTCTACATTGCAGGTACGGGCATTTCTCTGGCATAAATCGCAAAGTCCAATTAAAGTATCAACCGCGAGGACGGCCGCGGGGAAGTTCCTCCGACGACGGTAGCGATCTTAGTATGCTTCGTTTGTTTTTTCACTTATTTTATATAATATACATACAATATGTATTTTTAAGGATATATATTTAATGAATATATTTATATTCATATCCATATTCAAAATGCGATGTTAGCATTTGCCAAATAATTCACGTTACATCTACTATAGAATTTAAAAAATAAAAACGCTTACGGACCGTAATAATAATAATATATTTAATAAATATATTTTACAGAAAATTATATATCATGTATATTAAGAAATACGCGTCTCTTCACTTTTTCTCTTTTAGATCGATTAGGGGAACCGTCTCTCGTTTTGATATTAAAATGGGGCGGAGAACTGACGCCGGCTGGACGTATTCAAGCGGAAGAATTAGGACGCATATTCCGCTGCATGTACCCCGGTGGTCAAGGTAGACACCTTAGTGGTTCGTATCTTATGTTCATATGCTTGCCATGCTCGCTTTTAAGTTTCTACACAGTATCGAAAATCGTTTCTATAATAATTTTCCTCTATTAGCTAAACCTGATCTGGGTTTACCTGTGATATATGAAGTATAATCTGAAAGCCTGTAGGCTTTCGGTATGAATTATTGTCTCTTGTATCTTGAGAATGCTATATTGTACAAGTTGCAAAATTATTGAACGGCTTAAAAAGATTGGCGTATTGATATTGAATCGTATTTTCACATGATTTGTATCACTATATTTTGTATGAGAAATGTAAAAGCTATTTGAGAGTAAATCGAATTTGTGCGAGAGTAATTGCCAGTGTAGCAACCACTGTGGCACTAACAACCATTGGCAATCATATCTAACTGGTAGTGAGATGTAGTAATATTACACTTTCGAGAGTCACATATAGGATAATCTGTCTCAAATGTTATTTCAGAGGAAGAATCAGAGATGTTACCAAATCACGGTAACCTTTTATTTACGATCCACGCTTAGTCCATAGTTCTCTGTAGATTGTATTGCTGTTCTTAGAAATAGCGATGTTACGGTCGACGGCGTTAACAGTAAGAGTACACTTGCACAGTTTGTATTTCTTTATTTGAACAAGTTCTCGAGTTGCCACTCGACTTAGCGAAAACAAACCGTTGTCGGCAACTAGGGAATAGCATGGTTTAGCGATTTTAGCGTACACCACACTTACCTCTCGCCACACGCTTTTTTTATGCTAATGTTCCATTAGTTTCCATTAGTTTTGTTTTTAACGGCACTATAATACATTAAATATAATTTTTTATATGTAAAATGTTATGCACGTATTTGTACAATATGTGTTCTTCGAAATGTAATTTTTTATTAAAATACCAACAGAGGAGTTTTAAGGTAACTCTAAAACATTTAGAGACATGAAAAACTTGCAGCACCTTCCGTGTTATGTCACAACGTTAATTAATAATATAATTATAATATAATTAATTCCGATATTATATCTTTGCAATATAATTAATGATAATATGTCTTTACATATCACGATGATCTCGATACTAAAGCATAGGTCATCTCGACAACTATTTTTTTATTTATTTTTTTTTATTTTTGGAGTACTCTCTAAATTGTTCCGTTGTCGTTGTGTTCTATGATTATGATAGTTGTGACAGAAGGAATCCCGTTGATGTGTTGATACTATTCCCTCTTATTAAATGTAGGTGAATACGCAGGTGCACAAGGATTGGGTTTGTTACGCTTGCACTCTACGTTTCGCCATGACTTAAAGATCTATGCTAGCGATGAGGGACGCGTTCAAATGACTGCTGCAGCTTTTGCAAAAGGATTGCTTGCATTGGAGGGAGAGTTAACGCCTATTTTAGTGCAAATGGTGAAAAGCGCGAACACCAATGGGCTTCTAGATAACGACTGCGATAGTAGCAAATATCAGAATATGTGAGTAGATCTTCACTAAACGCTTGAATTGTAATTAACTTTTTCCACATAATATACGATATTTATAATTATAGGGTAAAAACGCGCTTGCACGAGCTGTTACAACAAGATAGAGACTTTACTCGGGAGGATCGAGAACAGATCAATCCAGGAAACGCGCTCAGCATCAATGCCGCTTTAGATTTTGTCAAAAATCCGGTCCGATGTTGCCAACATGTTCATACTCTTATCCAAAAACTCTTAGATATCGTGCGAATAAAAAAGGAAGATCCGAAGACAAAGGACACGATACTCTATCACGGTGAAACGTGGGAACTGATGGGACGTCGCTGGGGAAAGATAGAAAAGGATTTTTGTACGAAAAACAAACGTTTCGACATATCTAAAATTCCCGATATTTACGATTGTATAAAATACGATCTGCAACACAATAATCATACATTGCAATTCGAACACGCGGAAGAATTGTATACGTACGCTAAATCTTTAGCGGATATAGTAATCCCTCAGGTATAATTTATTTTTGCCATTAATTCTATCAATATTTTATTTTTTTAACTGTAAATTTTATTATATATTAATGTACAGGAATATGGTTTAACGGTACAAGAAAAAATGACTATTGGCCAAGGTATATGCACGCCTTTGTTGAAAAAAATACGGGCTGATCTACAACGAAATATCGAAGAATCTGAGGAGACTGTAAATAGGCTTAATCCTAGGTATAATTGAGTCTTGTTTTTGTAGAATTTTCTTCTCTAACAATTTGAGATTTTTTTAGTAACTATACAGTTATTATTATTGTGATCTATAGATATTCCCATGGTGTCTCGAGTCCAGGACGCCATGTACGTACGAGGCTATATTTCACAAGTGAGAGTCATGTACATTCCTTGCTAACTGTGTTGCGTTATGGTGGTTTACTCGATGTAAGTGATGTATTATAATTAAAAGAAATAATTTCCTGTTTTATTTTCTAATTTTTTATTCATCGATTCGCAGGTGGTGAAAGACGAACAGTGGCGGCGCGCGATGGAATACGTCAGCATGGTCTCCGAGTTGAACTACATGTCGCAAATTGTCGTCATGTTGTACGAAGATCCAACCAAAGATCCATGCAGTGAGGAACGTTTTCATGTCGAATTGCACTTCAGTCCTGGCGTTAACTGTTGCGTGCAGAAGAATCTGCCGCCTGGTCCTGGATTCAGACCACACTCGCGCAATGAGAGCAGTCACAATGTGGTAAGATTTTAAATTATCTGTATAATACGCTATCTCAATACAAATTAATGCATTTTTTTTTAAGGGGGAGAGTGGTTCTGGTCAGGATACTAGTTCACAATGTAGCACCAGGATAGAGGAAGAAGATGCGGAATTGGGCATTATTGAGGATGATTTGATAAATCCTACCGCGCAAGCTGTAAGTACAGTTTGTTTATTAATTTTTGGCAAGTGTTATTTTGTTCTCAATTATTCAAATAGTTATACGATAGATAAAAATTTGCTTTCAGGATACGCCTCCACCATTAATGGAAACCGACACTATGGACTCTATGCTAGACAGTCCAACGACCAGTCGTGGGATTGACATGATGGATCTAGATCCGAATATGATGGACGAACCGTATGATAGTGGATTTTTGCAGAGCTCGGCACCGATTCCAATCAGGTCTGCTATTATATGCAATTTACATTGAGCATTCTCTTTACACATTTTCTGTATACATTTATTATTCTAATAAAATAATATGTAAAGGTTTCATTCAATGTTACTGTATGTACAGCGCTAGAACCGTGGCCGGACACGAAGCTGCTAGACTTGGCAGCCAATTAGCGGCAAGTCAGCGACAACGCCGAAGCAAGGAGGCAGGAAATATCGTGGAACCACGCGCGCGAAGCTACGATCATCAACGGCAAGAGAAGCCCGAGAAAGGTAAGTGCACCTTAATGTGCAAGTTATCCATATCGGTGAGCAGATTTAGTGAAGTAAGTGTGAAGGATGTCGCTGATAAACGAACGATATTTGGCCGAAATATAATATTAATGGTTGATTTATATTTGCTGTATACATATGTGCGTGCATACGCGTACATACACATGAATATACGGAATGTGTATGTAAGACGTGTACGGTATCCTTAACACATTTAATGGTTTGTGCATGATTATATAATTATTGATTATTGGTCTTCTTTATATATTTATACACCAATCTTAATGGCAGTCGACATTTATAGTATGCTACATATGAATGCCATATATATCCTCCTTTCCAATTATATAATAGATTCACACCGTGAAATTATATTTTATCACGATAAATCCTATTTCCCTTATATAAGTAGTGATTAATGAAAAATATATCGAAGTTTAATGTCGTGCTTGATCTTCAATGAATTTTAATTTAATGAATCAATAATTCGATTATTAATTTGTACAATTTTTACAGTAATATGTAATTAAAAATATTTATGATATTTATGATATTTAAAAGATTAATATTGTTTCTAAATTTTAGGCTGAAGTTGTATTGTTAAATTTGTAGATGTTTCTTGTTATCTAAATAAGAGCAGAGATTTGAATTTATATCATTTTTACGAAATCGCATGTAAATGAGTCGTGCGATATAATAATGATGTATGTATGATGTAAAGATATCTTTGTTTGCTCTTCGAAGAATAGTTTTGCAAAAATGCGCGCAAACATATAATGACGTTTAATATATATTATGTATGTGTTATGTTAACGTTAAAGGCATCGAGATATTAGAGCTTTTTAGGGCTAATTACTGGCAGTTGAATTGATGGTGGAATATCGCCACAATGCTCCCTTCTGTGTTCTACTGTTCTCTTTTTGTAGCTGCGGACAAGCTGCAGTATCAGAGCTTGGACGCGGTCAACAAAGAAGGTACGTTTTTACCGATTATTAATTTTTTTTATAAAATGATTTTTTGAGATAATGTACACGTAATGTACAACTTTCGGATGAATATTTTACATATCCTTATTTTTTTTCCATAATCAAGTAGATCCGTCCTGTCCACATGTACATTTTTTTTTATCCGTAGAAACCCTTATGCATATGTGGCAATGAAATAATTCCATCAATCGATATTGCATATAATTATGCTAATAAAATTTCATGTCGAACATATAGCATAACTCTGATATTCTCATATAAAGCAGATAATTCAGCGGATTTTTATTTTCGTTGCAATTAATGTGCATAGTTATTGGATATATGTATATCAGTACCCAGAATGCGCTTATGCACATCGTCGGTATTATAAAGTGTTAATTAAAGTAACGCCAACTCTCACATCCTACACCTTATACTTCGTAATTACAGTCTTGTATCTCATCCCTTCCTCAGTGAATTAATCTTGTATATTTTGCCCGAGTTAATTTTTCATGATATGTTGCGAGTTAATCTGCATTTGTTGATTTCATTATTTTTTTCTTTAATCAGTTCTACAAATCGCACGTATTATATAGATAGAAAAAGGATTGGTATCATTTTTTCTTTTCTTTTAATGATTGGATCTCTGGAACACCGGACGAAGTGCGAAACATGCTCTGGTTGATCTATCCGGATAGGGTGATTTATCCGGAAAAATTTAATGTATCTTGTTTCATGTAGCCGAGAGATGTGTATTTTGCCAGGGTAGGAAGCAGATTCCAGTTGAAATAACTCTTTGCTCAGCGATAATTGTGCGCGTGGAAGCCAACTAATCAAGTATCGGCGACTGTCTGGACCACACACGCACTGTAGTGTGGTTCATTTAGCTGCCCACCCGAATCCTCGATCCTAAGATCATCATGAACTCGCACATCTTCATTACCATCGAGTCTTCCTTCTTGGAGGCTCTAAGCGCACTTGCCATACGTTCATCGTATAAGTTCATCTAAAGTGTCATCGAATTTCATATCATCGATTTTCTCAAACAATTATTGACGCTCATCGAATATTCACAGCTTCCTTTTTTTGTATTTATATTTGCGTTCATGTCGATTCGTCGTTATCGTGTTCATCTTACATCGTCAACATTGATCGTCGAATGTTTTCTTTAAATAAGTAGCTCTCAAAAACATATAACATCGTCACCTCGTTCCTCTTCTTCATGTATAATTCATAACGATAATCAAAAGGAAAAAGGGACTCGGACCAAAAAAAACATCATATCTTTCCATTATATCATTATATACTAATGTCGTTTGAGCTTCGACATCCTAACAAACTTCAATGTTACGAGGCTGTATATGTAAAAAGTCATATATGGTTTGATTGGCTTATTGGTTGCATGCCATGGTTGTTGTATGATGTGCGTACTCGAATCCGGCATACTCGCTAAACTATGCGCAGAGGGCGTGAAAGGTATACTCTATCCTTATTTTATTTCTTCCTTGACGAATTTTTAAACGTCAAAGCAATTAAAATGTAATATTTATATTTTGAATAATCTTATTCAAAAATTATTTTCTATATATTTATATATTTCATACATATAGTAGTATATATTTATTTATATTGTACTATATATGTACTGCATAAATATAGATGTAATAACTATAACAGATTTTAAGATCTTTACGCTGACAATTCTTATATTTATTACAGAGATTGTTTCTTTATATATAATTTTTTAATTATTCATAATCTCTGTAACGTACGTAAAGCAAAGCATGTCACAAAGTGCATAATAAAGTAAAACGTTCTTTATATCAGATTAGACTGAGATTAGATTGAGATTGAATTTTATTAATCAAAAAAACATTCACTAATCTTGATATTAGTTTTATTTTTTCTGATTAATGAAATTCTCTTATCTGATACGAGTATTACGGTAATCATTGCTTTTTTATCGCGAGAGCAGTAATCCAAAGATTCGTCCCTTCCGGTTCTTTAAATCAAATGGATTTTTTAATCGGTTCTTTCTCTGTTTTGTTTTCTTTTCTCTCCTCTTCCTCTCACTACACCGTCATTCCGAATGCTGCACCATACCCTGCCATCTCCTTCTGATAACGCTATCACATCTGGATCTATTGCCTGCGCATTTCGCACACTCCTCATGCATCGCAACGCATCGCTACGCAACGCAACGCAACGCAACGCAACTCGCTATCAGCTGCGGGGCCAACTTCGGAGGAATCTCGCGACGAGGAACGCACGTGGAAACCGGTGACGCTGCTGCAATCTTATAGCTCGCCGGAGCTACCGGTTTCGCCGGACGAGAGCTTCGCTTCTTCGTGCTCGCTTCGCAATGCGTGCAACGATAGACAACTATCCGCCAACCTTTGCTCATTGCCCGATCCGTCGTTCGCGACCGTCAGCAATCTGCCGGAGCGGACTGTCATCGGGTATCGTGGCCGCGGCAGAAAATACGAACGATCGCGCTCCGAAGTGACGTTGCTCTCATCCGTCGAATCCTGCGGTGAGTTCAAGGGTAACGACAAACTTCACGTGAACTGATGGAAAGATCGTCGCATATCGGAGTGGCGCATGGAAGAATCTGAGAAAAATGTTTGATTGAAAATGGATAAACTGGAAAATTCTTGATGTCAATCAGAATTCCAATTGTCATAATTAGAATTTAGTAAATTTAATCAGGTAATTCTAATTTGTCCATCTAATTTGTCTTCAACTAGAATTTTAATTAATCAAACATTTCTTTCAATATTTCTCTCAGTTTTATTCAGGTCTAATCAATGTCAATGAAAATTTTGTTTGCCCAAATATTACACTATGGGAATAATATACTGTAGTATATTCACCCAATTCGATTGTAATTTCATAAAAATGAACTTTGAAAAAAATCTTTTTCAATCGAAACACTAGACATTAAGCATAACGGTATTAAGAAAATATATGAATAAAAATGTTTTTCATTGCTTTATTAGTGAAAACAATGGAAAAGTACTGGAACAAGAATATTGGATATGCCATAATCAGCGAAAAGGTTTAAGAGTTAGTAATATAAAGAAATAAATATAACGTACATTATCATCTGGTGATAGTCGGAATTAATATTATTCTTCTTGAATCACTAAATAATGTTTCATATTGTTTTTTCGTTGATAATTTCTTTTACGACTTTTATTGGCATCGATACGCAGATTGGATGCGATTGAATTATTTATTTTCCATGTGCTACTTTGCGACCTCAATATTAGATACTGAAAACCTCGATTTATGAGATCAATAGATACGAAATTGATCCTACGTGAATTGCTGCATTATTTCTAGATTTGATGAAACTATGTTGTCTAACAAAAAAATTATTTAACAAACTAAAGGAGATCAGATTTTTTAAAAGAAAGGGAGATAATCAAAAAACTATTTACTGCAACATAAGTAGTACAGCAAATTAGTTGGGCATTCGCAAAGTTTAATTCTTTATCCGTTATATTTTGCTAATTTGTTCAATTAGCTTGATATTCTTTTTCGAAGGAAGACCAACGTCAGTTTTTGTTTCCTAATTTGGATTATTCCCACTATTCCCACTAATCGAGATTCGATTCGAGTCCTAATCTTCTATTTCTTTCTAAATTTATTTTCAGAAAGAGGATGTAGAGAGGAGGTAGAGAATCAATCGTGAATTGATTAATATAATAATTAATATTGTGGGAATAATCCTATGCTCACCGATTTGCTTTGCTCGTTACCACTCTGTCATCTCTTTCTGATTATTAATGTTCCTCTTCTCACCTTGAGACGCGAGCACAAACTCAAGCACGGGCACGAGCACGAGCACGAGTATGAGTATGTCATGGTAGAATTTAAGGCCTCATAATCGCTCTCTGCCGGCTTTTAATAAAGACATGCCAATTATATACATATAACAAATATTCACTGTTATCACTATCATCGATCCACGAGACTAATCATCATCAATGTCCGGAGTATTTATCAGCGTCTGAGTCCCCCATCCGTCCAAACATCCCGTGTCCAAGCCTCATTCCTCTTCTCCACCCCTAGACACACGATCGCGGATCATTCAACCTGATCCTACCTGCACAGCAAGGCGCCACCGACACAGTATCTCCGGACAGATGAGTTATTTCAAGCTGCTGGGCTACAATGTCAGCAAGAAGCTCACTGGCTCGGCCAACAGTCTCTTCAGCACTGCCGTAATAAGTGGTTCCTCGAGCGCGCCGAACCTGAAGGACATGGTACCACCTCATGCGTCCGCGGTTGCTGGTAGCATCTCTAAATTATTATATATTTAATTTATAATTTATATTTAATTTTATTATATATTTAATATATAATAATAATTAATATATAAATAATTAATCCTCAGTAATTTTATGCTTAATATAAAATTAGCAAGATTATTTCTCGGATTTAATCAAACATAGTAACAAATAATATTAAAACTATTGAAACGCATTAAATCTTATCCGAACAGTTTATCCTTCAATTTAAATAATTGTATATCTGATAAAATTCAGATATACAATAGTAGAAACTTTAAAAATATCGATATTTTATTAACTCTAATAAAATGAAAAATCTGGATAGAAGAGAATAAATTAAAATATTGAAAAAAATGATTTTTAATTGGCATGTGTATTCTATAGCGATAGAAGGCTTCGGCGGGGTGCCCCCCATTAGACCCTTGGAAACTCTACACAACGCGTTGTCGCTACGTCAACTAGATTGTTTCTTGGAGATGATGACCACGGCGCCGTTATATAGAACCCCAGCCTCATCACCGCCTAAGTCGTCGCCGGCCGGATCGACGCACGAGTCACTCAATCCACCCCTCGTCCACGCCGGGATTAGTCGCGAGTACCACTCTTCCGACACGGAAGCTGTCAGGTACCGTAAGAAATTATATAAAACATGCCCGTGAGTATTTAGTTCTTTCCTCTGCGCTAAATTTCGAGTAAGAATGCTCCTAAACTTATCCCGATGAGTGTGTTATATTTTATTACATCTTTTTGTTTGAATAATTATTTTATATATATATATATATATATATATATATATATATATATATATTTTTTTTTATTTTTTTTTTTAAAAACTATTTTTTGCGTTAGTATTTTTATATATATTCATTTATAT
>Ga0157363_1001784_pt1 | contig 18348 bp, 8 predicted proteins | sample AttsexASBM1_FD_111477 | JGI IMG/M metagenome (GOLD analysis project Ga0157363, IMG submission 111477) | Fungus gardens microbial communities from leaf cutter ant in Ribeirão Preto, State of São Paulo, Brazil - Atta sexdens ASBM1 | ecosystem: Host-associated > Fungi > Mycelium > Unclassified ... | reverse complement strand
ATGATTGATAAGTGTTATGTATACGTTAAGTGTAGCATGATTTAAATCGCGTGTTTAAAAAAAAACTGTATAATAATAAAAACGAAGTCTTAATAAAAAAATCATTGAAATCTAACAGAAAATCTTGATTTAATATTATAAAAAAACTAAAAGTACGTTCTTATTCACTGAAAGAATTAACTAAATTATTATAAAAATAAAAAAAGACTTTGAGAAAAACTAAATATATTTCATCAGCAAGGATAAAGGATATAATTATTGAAAAGTAAAAAATTTCAGAATTTCGCATTTTAAGAAATTAATATTAATAAAAAATATATATAAACGGCTAATTATGACCGTTTGATATTTTTAATGTTAAAAACTTAATTTAATTAAGACAAAATGCAAAAACTTTTATTAGGAATTTCAATAGACTAATCACAAATAATTATTATTTTAATGTAGCCATTAAAATTGTCAGGATTTGATGACGTGTGATTTATCACTTTTTGCAATTTATCAAGAGGAAAGATAAATTTGTGAACATTTCAAACGATAGAGCATTAATTGAGAATCAGACATAAATAAGTGCGAAAATTGAGGCATGACGGGATTAAGCCGCGGTCAGTTGAACGAGCGTTTAACGTGTCTGACGCGTCCGGCATAAAACGATTAACGAATTGTCAGGTCCATATAGCATGCGGTGGCATGATGTACGTTGTACGACGTGTGGCAGACTGAACGAACTATTCATAGATTGCAATTGGTCGTTTGTACGAGTTTACGCTTCGCCTCTTCGAACTCTCACTCAGGATTAAGCCAATATACGAAACAATATCTACGACTTGCATTCTTACCACATCCATTTACTTAATTTGCGTTCCTATTTTTTATTTAATCATTTAAATTTTAAAGAAAAAAAGATTGAAATAATAAAAATGAATTTTAATTAAAATATCCTATATATTGTTTTAATTAAAACTTATATACGATTACTGAAACTTATATGCAATTTTGATTATAATATAACGTAATTTTATATAGATTTTTATGTTACATTTAAAAAAGGTACTTATAAAAACTTGCCTATTAATTTTAATGGATGAGAGAAATTGAGAAACTCATGCTTTTTCTCAAATACGATCGTAATACGATCGAATCGTATAAATTTGCCTTATGTTTGCATCTTAGCCAATTTGGCCAAACATGGCGACATGCAACGAGAGTTATCTTCGCGTGCGCACGCCCGCTGTTGCATCGTCAAGAGAGGGACCCGAGGTCAGGGAGCGAGCTATCAAGATAGAGGGCAAACAATAATAACACTAATACATCAATAAAGTATTCCCGAGACTCGCGTAGCTTAGCTTTCTATATTGGGCTTTTACTCGAATTGGGGAAAACGACGTGGGCGAGATCGCTAAACTCGGCGACCGAAAGTCCGAAAATAAAACTTTACGGCGAGAATCCGCAACTAACTTTACGTGCACAATGTTACATTGAAAATCTCACGTCTTCTCTGACGCGACGATCGATCTAAAATAAAATGGTTGAGACAATTTTATTTTAAGTTAATTCCTTTATTTCCAAGAATTTTATTTTCGGAAACTTTATCGGTATGATTGGCGATCTTTCGCTAGATATGTGACATTTTTAATTTTGTAACAAAATTAAAAAAAGCGGATTTATTGAAGACAAAAATAATTCTTGCATAAATTGTGATTTTCCTTGAGATTTTGTAGTGCTTGTGAAATGTAATTCCAGATGATAAATAATAAATGTCAATGCAAGATAAGGTCACATCGATCTTTATTCTTTTATGTCCAAATAAATTGAAATCTTATGATTGTATTAAAGTATTTTTTTAAGATTCTCTGAAAGCTATAATATAAATTCTTATATTTTTTTTTATGTAGAAGCTCATCTGATACATTTTCGTTTCTTACGAATTTTTATTGTCTTCCAAATTAGGAAATAATTTATTTTAATTCGTGGTTTTACTTTCTCTAATATCCACAACAAATTATCAAGTAATAACAGGGTACCTACAGTTATTTCGCTTTAGTTTCTCACGGAATTAAACGCGTCCACGGAATTGGAGCGGTTTATTCGTAGAGAAATAACTGCAGCGGTATTTTATACTGCCGAGTATAGTCGACCAAAATCTGCATCTGCATTTGCTCGAAATGCAAACAAAACGTATCGTGACCCATTTTCGTCGCTCTGCGGACTTCGCGAGTGCATGCGTATTTATTGCGTTGCCATACGCGTTTGCGAAGTATGTATATTCGTTACGAGGCAGCTTACGTGAGTATATGCACGTGTGATGCTCGAATAACTTCAATAACAAGCTGTAATTTGAGGCAAATATTTGAGAGGCCGTTAATTGAATAATCTGAAACTCTCGGGCGATACATTCCCGATGATAATCTCTTCTCTGTTTATCCTTTTTCAATTCATCGATGTTATATCAGCCTCGATTCGGAATATACGATACAATTAAAACACGAAGGAAGAATAGCATCTAACACATTCGCCGATAATTAATTTTAGTATTATGTTGCGTGCTCAATTTAGATAAATTCTCCGACTTTTAATCTCCTCTTACGAATTATAATGCATATTTGTAAGCTACATTGTTAAATTCATAATTTATTATTATAATGTGAGTGACCTTTTCTATAGAAAATATTCCTTATACTCAGTCGTTAACTTTAAAACTGTAAAGTTTAACAAATTAATTCATGAACATGTATTAAATTTAACTAACACTTAGTTTATTATTTATTAAGTACATACGTTAATATAGAAATTATTTACTTTGAGAATAATTGTAGAAATGAATTGATTTTGACACATAGAAGATTAAAAACAACAATATATTATTTAATTCAAGGAATTGAGTTGCTATATTGCTCCTTTAATATTTAACAATGTTAAAACCTCTACTGTTTGAATATTTCAACATGATATTATACACATATCGTTATTGTGTACACTATTATTATATTAAAGATATCTTCCTCTTTAAAATCAAATAATAGTATAGTGTACATGTACATACATACACTATTACAACACATGGATGCTTTATGTAAATTTATGATAGCGCGCAAATATCACCGGCGATGTGATGATTCAGTTTCCTCGTGCACCAACTCTTAGATCGGTTCGCAATACATAAAACATCCTGTGATAATAACGCGTAGATATCGCGCATTCGAGAAGTAGGATTGAGCGAATAAGAATGACTTTGACAGTAAAGAGTGCGCCATCGTCACTTCATTCATCTCTGCAGTCGGAGAGGAGCTAATGAAATCCACCTAAGTGTCTTGCGTCACGCGTATCCTCCCACGACGTGTCTGCTCATAAAGGAGTGTTTTTATTCACGAATCGACATATTGTGCTTGCGTGTGCGTCGTAAACTTTGCAACCACAACTGCAATTAACGCGATTCATCTTCGATCGTTTTCGTCAATCAGACGAGTAATTTATTTTCATTTCTACATAAATGCACATTAACTTTAAACCATATAATCAATTTAATTTTTTTTTATCTTCTTTTAGTTCTAAAAAGATAAAATAAATTAAACTGAGATTAAAGTTAATCTGCGTGTATAGAGAATCTACATTGATAGAAATAGGTCTTAGATTGAATAAATAAGACATCGATGTTACGATGAGATACTATACAAAGATAGAATTAATGTTCATCTAAAATCCATTGAGACTGAAAAATACGAAGCTGAACTGCACTTTTGTAAAACTTCGCTTGTTGTCTAACCTTGTAAGGTCACTTAAAAAATGAGTTATAATATATCGCGCGATACTTTCGATGTCTTTTACGAGAATCAAAACTTTCATGGTGATTTCTCGATATTCCTTCTCCGAGTGGAGGAAATCACCGTTACCAAATGGACCGTTGATGTAAGTCTGGCGGTGATTCTCCGCGAGAAATGCCTCCGTTGGCTCGCGCCAGCTCCTCACGCTTCTTTTTTTGTCCTTCTCTGTCTCTCTCTTTTCTCTCTTTCCCTCTCTCTCTACTTTATTTGCGCATATATAAATAGCGCGGTCCAAAATTATCGGGTACTTCGACGAACGGTGCCGCGAAAGTGGAGTCCAAGAAAAGGCCGGCGATTTCTGCTAGTTATAAAAATATACGCGAGAACGACGTGGACGCTTGGTTGGCGACGCGCATTCTTCAACGAGGCATATACGATGAGAACAGCTATGCAAATGAAAAACGCAGAAAAATATAGAGTTATTCATGAATCTTACTTAAGTCTTTACTACCCGAACTGATGTCAAATATTATGCAAAAACTTATAGCGATTATATAAAAGGAGAGAAACTTTTTTTTTTAAGTGAGGAGTAAATAGGAATGGATTATCTAATGGATTATTTAATGTTTTAAGACGCGATAAATTTTGTTCAAACTATTACAACTAAACAAAATATATTAAATTCTTTGTGAAATTGTTCTTTTGACATAAATCTATTTTTGCATGACTATTGAATATTTTTATTTTAATAATATCGATTGATGTAAATTGTATTCATAAAGTAAAATTCAATTGTTTCTCTAAAAACGCTAATACCGCCAAAACGTAATGAAATTTAATTTCTTATAATCAACGATTGTGTTCAATGACGATGGCAATCAAATTTTTGCAGATTGGAAATTGTGGATTTTAAGTGCTTGCAAATATTTATAACTCGATAAGTTAATCAAAAATTTAAAACATAGGTATATCTACAGGGGAGAGAAAAGAAATATATATACATATATCCGAATAATTTACATAATGACGATACATTATATAAAATTTTTTTTAAATTAAAATGTGTGTCGCAATACACTTTAAAAACTATTAATGAGAAAATTTACAAAGAAAAAAAAATCAATCTTTAATAATAATATTTAATATCTTGAGTAGATATCAAGCTAATTAATTATTTTAGTAATTACACTTCAATTACATTACATTATATCTATTAATTTGAATATTTCATAGAATGAATATAAATTAATTTCACAATATCTTTATATAACTACGATACATGCTAATGATATCAGACTAATGACTGTATCAAATTCAAATTGTAATGAAGTGTCAACTGAATGCGACATTTAGATCTATCGACCTACATACATCGATCGATCGCATAATTATTGCATCGAGAAGAAGAGATAAATATGCCGAGAGACTATGATTCTATATAATACCATGATAAATAATTCGTCGTTGATCAGTCGCGCCGGTGCAAATACGGAAGGGGAAACTCAGTCACTTATAAACGAAAATGCAAGCGCAGAGAAGTCTCGTTTATTCACGTAAACGAATTGTTGTGTATGTGTAGATGTGTATGAACTGTTGAACCCGTCCTAAATTTTCGTTTTCGCATCGTCACATTGCTGTATATAATTTCACGGAGATGACCTGTCGCGTCTTGAATATTGAACATGCAGATAATTGCATTGGAATCTATTTTCGCTTAAAACGTTGCAGATTTTATTAAACGATGTTAATATATAAATATTGTTGAACTTACTTAACGATATAAAATTTAATTTATACATCAGAAATATTTGTTAGAATTTTAATTAGAATTAAAAAGCGCTACTTATAAAAAATACTATGATTATCTAGCTAGCGGACGTTGAAATTACAATGTATCCTGTGATGTGTACATGCTATGTGCTAAAAGAAAAGTTAATCTCAAGGATGCCTTAAAATAACGCGTATTTAAAAACGTATCTACCATTAGAGCGGAATCTAATAGAATTGGCGTACCGCAAAATGCGTAATCGAATTTCCTAATTGAATTATTTGCGGAGTTCTTATGTGATCGCCGGTATTTTCCCTGTGTGTATCATTTTAGATTAACTATTTTTTCGCTGCGAAGAAAAATATCTATTGATTATTATTAGCGATTATTCACGGCCAAGTATTTTCCCAATCGCGAAAGTGTACTGCAAAATATCTGTCAGTTACTTTCCTTGTGCAGAATATATAGACGTTCAACTTTATATATATTATAGACTTCATTTTAATTAAATTAAATTATATATATATGTATATAAAATTTATATATATATATAAAATAAATATATGTATATTTGTTATATTTTTGTACTGCTCCTCGATAGACATATAATCTGAACAAAAATTTTATATTTTTATCTTATACGATAAAATTAATTAATAAACTAAATGCGCTGTCATGGACAATAGAATGCATCATCGAATATAAATATATCCTATATATTATATTTTTTACATACATATGTATACAATTTTGTGCAATTACGGATATGATAACGATATCTCGATAAAAATCGAGACGACGTTTTTTATGTAACTTTAACGTTTTATTACATTTGATGTTTTAGTTGTGATTCGACGCAATTATTCGTAGTAAATTAATTTTTACAACTTTTGTGCGTCACGTAATTATTGATGCTACGTAATCGGTGGAATAACATAACGCATACCAAACGACTGTCAGTATTTTCTCATCTCACCAAGAGTGCATTAACGCTTTTGTATTTATGGAAACGTCATAAGGCAATTGACACAGAATGGACTAGAATTTTCCAATCGGCGTCATCGTGATACTTTACTTGGCGCGACCTCGAACATTTTCCTTATGTACGATAGTCGTCGCACGCGTGTCACACAAACGATTCCGTCGTCATCGTAAATTCGATGCATTATTAGTGTCGTTACGTAAGGTTACTTTGCACATAATCAAAAATTTACTCGATGTCTATTACCTCGGGGCTTTTTACGCTTGTTTTTTCCCAACGTCAACAGTCACACTATAGCATCCTGTCATAATAGAGATAATCAACAATTAAAATCAGATTAATCGCCATGCGCGTTCTCTTCATGGAATAGTCTCAACGATTCGCGCAGAATATTGAGAATCCTTCGTGAATCACCCTCCCCTCTCAACACGGAACATCGTGTACGACGACATTCATTCTCGCATCTGAGTCACCTGAGAACCCATCCGTTCGCCGCGCATGATCTCGCCTTTTCTTTTTCTTCCAACTTTGGCAGTCGGCAGTGATTAATAATACCTGGTGTTGTACTGTTTGCAGAGACCCATACTGTGGCGATGACAGACCCACAGCTGACCAATAATAATAACAACAATAACAACAACAACAACAACGATGGCGAGCCAAAGTACCTACACAAGAAATTCAAGAAGATGGCGACGACTGAAGTTGCGCCGAAAGTCGTTGAGGAGGGCACGGCAAACAATGTCATTTCTGACGAGGCACCAAAGCGAAAGGACGACAATAAGGATGGCAAGGAGTTATCGAAGGAACTCGGCAACAAACTCGAACCTTCGTCGGAGTCGACAGGAGGAGTCGAGCCCACCGCTGAGTCTCGAAAGAGCGGCAGCTACGCGTGTCCTTTCTGCCCGATGACGTGGACCAAGCCGAGTGTCCTTCAAAAGCACATCAGGGCGCACACAAACGAACGACCGTATCCGTGCGTGCCATGCGGAATTTCCTTCAAGACCAAATCAAATCTGTACAAGCACTGTAGGTCGCGCTCTCATGCACACAAGATGGAGAAAGGAGAGAAGGTACTCTATTGATTAAATTAATAAAATCTAAATAATTTAACGGCCTTTGATAAAATCTTAATATTACATAAAAGAATTAATAATGTAGTTGCCGATTAGTATAGACATTTAATCTTTAATAAGGCATTTGCAACTTTCTTATGTTAAATAAATATCATTTAGTTCACTCATTAAGCAATTCAGCATTATTATAAGTTTCGATGTTTAATTAACATGCGGCAATCTATAACATTTTTTTCGCAGGTATCTGAGGATTCCGACATAAGTCTGTCGGATAGCGCCAGTAATGGTACTGGTACACCACCGCCGCCGCCAGCTTCGACGCCCACAACGGCAACGACGACAGTATCCACTGCTGTAGTAAAGACCGTGAAAACCGGCAAGATCTACAAGCCAAAGTTTCAAGCCCGAACAGCATTGCAGTGCGTGAACAGTGACACAGAAATGTCTTCCTTATCGCCCAATTCTTCTAACAGTTCCTGCTTGTCTTCCTCCACAAATACTTCCACTTCCAATTCTGTTAAACCTAAGGCGGAGCAATTACAGGAGCATATCGACAAGATTATTACAGACAATCAGGCAATCGTCGACGCAGTGGATCCATGTCTGCACAAACTAATACATCGCCAACAGAGCCTAGTCGAGACAAAACAGTCATTTGAACAGCAGCCGTTAAACTTGTCTTCCGCGGAGGAGACCTTGAACAACAGAAAGCGTTGTTACAGCGATAGTTGTACTCAGGAAGCGAAAGATGAGCTTCCGGATAGCTCAATCATCAAGGATCTTCTTTTAAAAACTCGCGGTTCTATGAACGGACCAGTAATGGAGACTGCCGTAGAAAATTTTGTCTGTCCCACTTGTAACATCCCCTATACTAGCATAGACAATTTAGAGGCTCACCGCAGATATTACTGCAAAGGTATTGACAATTCTCGAAAAGGAACTGATTATCACGCGGACTTAGAAAAACGAGATTCTGATTTCGATGTAAAATCTGCTGATTATTATAGCACCTTGCAACCGTTACCCTCGCCGGGTCCTCTACTAGGTAACACCAGACTAGTCGACGCGTATGCTCCACCTGCCAAGAAGCAAAGAACGGAAACTGTACCGACTAGTTTAAGATCGCTGGAGGAGCTTAGCAAGTATCCGCGTCCAAATTCGCTGCAGATGTTTGGTGGTGAAGTGAGGATCCTCGACAATACGGGCGAAGTAACAAAAACGATGAGAATCGAGCCACGACAAACAAATTCGCCCACGAACGAGCACATTGTCAATAGCAAGTGCATGAACTCGGAGACGGCATCGATAGTAGTGAAATCAGGACTTCATTCTGGTGGTACTATGATGCATAAACCGCCGGAAACATCGGCTAGCACGTCCAATTCCTCCATATCTTTGCCCAACGCACCGAAGATATTGGCGCCCATTATACCAAACATATCAACCCCGAATATAGCGCCTACTATGTCCTGTTATGACTACTTGGAGTCGCACCTCAACCCGCTGACGAGCATCACTGCCTACAATCCGTTGACTTTGCCGCAAGCTGGTATCACAAGTATCCTCCATGGCGGAAAGGTGATACCTTATGTACCTGGTATGCCCGGACCACATACTCTGACCGGTACGCCGACTATAGACATATCTCCGAGTATAACGGCTGGCGAAGCCGGTTATAAAGTGATACCAGGCTTACCGGGTCTACATATGATACCTCAGCCACTCGACCTGGCTAGTTCAGTGAAGGTACAGTCCAGTACGGTGCCTGGTATGCCCAGTCCGTTGTCTGGACACATTCCTTCCTTGCTAGATCAGCCTCTGGATTTGGCTAGTCCGGCGAAGGAGTCGATGAAGATCAGTTTTAAGACACCTAATGGCGATGGTCTGAAGAGCGGCTTGACCAGTCCCAAAGTTCCTAACGTCAAGGTCGAAACTTCGACAGACAAGTATCGCACGAAGATGCCGTCAACTCTTACCGGTGGAGAGACCGGCAAAACAGAGCTCGATCGTCATATCAAAAATAATACGGCCGTAAAGTACAGGAGTATAGAGAGTCCGCGAGAGAGGAAGGATTTTACATACGAGAAGAATTCAAAGTTGGACAAGACTTTTAATTATCCAAATGGCGTGGATCCCACAATTTCTTCGAACTCTTATAACAAGATGAGATATTCGCCCAAGACCATTTCGGAAAACAAGAAGAGATCATCGAATTGGGGTGTCAGTGAAGTTGATGCTGGCAGAGCACTCCCGATAGATACGTATACTGCAATCTCTAAGTTAGACTTACCTGTTCACGAGAACGGTCGATTAAAAAATAGTGTCTCTTCGGATACACGTGGATGGATTAAAGTCGCGGATGGATACGGCGCATTCAACGGCGCTAAGATAAAGGCCGACAATGCGTCATCGGTAATACTTGTAAATTTAGATTCTTCCAAGACAGAAGTGCCAACGAAAACTTCCGTAGAATTAATTGTTAAGGACAAACAATCCGAGGCCAAATCGCCGAAGAGCGGCGACGTCGTTAAAGAAACAATTAATGCTAATAAGTTTTTGAGACCCACATCTCTACCGTTGAAACCCGGCACGTTTACGCCGAAGAAGCATCACGGGATCACGCCTACAGCGAATACGCTTCCTCTCATTAGTCCGGAGACTCCGCGACCCAAAAAGTCGTATGGACAACTATATCTAAATGGGCATGCTTACACATATCTAGGTCTTAAGTGTTCCACCAGGGTGTTTTATTGTACCTTGAATCGACCGCAGCCAATGTATGTTACACAGCAGCACGGTCTGTCGATGTACTCCAATTGGAAGATATGCAAGGAGGCACCACCAGATGTGGACATGGCACATTACGACTCTCGACATAGACCTCTCAATTATACGACAGCTTGGAAGAAACAAGAGGCTATTTTAACACACTCTTCGCAAAGACCAACCACTCCCACCAGTCCGGACAGCGGATTGGAGAGTGACATGCAGGAGAAGACGAAAAGGGTGAAGATATTTGATGGAGGTTTTGAGAGTAACGAAGACTATACCTATGTGCGCGGAAGAGGTGAGAAATGTTTAAATGTTATATTTTTCAAAATAAAACAAAAATTTGTACAATCTCCAAATTTGCTTAACGCCAAATTTTCTTATTCTAAAATTAAAATATTATTTTATTTTATTTTATTTTATTTTATAATGAAATATAATTTAATTTATATTTCTATCTATCTATTAATCTAATTTATTTCAATTTTTATTAATAAGACTTTACAGCTATAAACTTAATATTGTAAAAATAAATCTTCAATTATTTCATATATTACTTAAGGACGAGGACGTTATGTCTGCGAAGAATGTGGTATTCGTTGTAAAAAACCATCTATGTTGAAGAAACATATCAGAACACATACGGATGTTAGACCGTATACTTGCAAGCATTGTACCTTTAGGTAAGATGTTCTCAAATATTACAGTAAGAATAACCATTTATATTTCTAACTTTATTTATAACATTGATAATCTATCTACGGAATCATAATTTTTTTGCAACAGTTTCAAAACAAAGGGTAATCTCACGAAACATATGAAGTCCAAGGCTCACTACAAAAAGTGTGTGGAATTGGGCGTAGTACCAGTTCCTACAACTGTCTGCGACGAAAATATCGACAAGGAGGCTATCGCGCGATTAGCTGCTGGTGGCGGTAACACGGAAGAATCCTCAGAGGAGGAGGAAGAAAGTGACGGAGAAGAAAGCGAGGAATCAGGCAGCGAGGAGCAAGAAGCAGCACAAAGTCTACTCAGTCTTTCACAACGTAACACGTCGAATAGATTGCCGGGCTTGTTGCCTTCTGGTAGACCCACAACGTATCCATACACGCTAACTTTACCAACGACTTCCACGGTGAGCATCGCGTCCACTACCGCGGTTACGTCTACCATCAGTCAAAGTGTCACCACGCAAGAAACAACTTTGATCCAAAATGAATTATCGCATCGTTATTACTTCCCATCAAACCGAAATACTAATCAAACGACAGAAGAAACGAGGATCAGTGTCATCCAATCGTCAAAGAAAGATGATTCTGACTTTGAGATTGAGGAAATCACTGAAGTCACGGAGTCACGTCATCAGCTGTCGCAGCCCATGGATCTCACGACGAAGCAGACCACTCAGGTGTTGCCCTCGCCGGTCCCGCGAAGAGTTAGACACGCGGACATTCTGACACCCGTTTCGGAGCCGGTCTTATTGCAGACGATAGTCCAGACGATGGAACGGCTGCCTATACAGGGTAGAGAATGGAAACCGGATGCGGAGGGCCACATGTTGCAGGCCTACCTCACGGAGAGACATGTGATGGACAGCAAAATTAAGCAGCAGTATCGTGTGGGAAATACCAAGGACAATAAGCAGATACAAGAAAGAGATATTTACTTACGTCATCAGGATCAAAATAGATCCAGGCACATAGATTCCAACGGTATTCCAACGGTGACGTATACCGATCCTAGTAAGATGCAGCATACCGTTACGGAAGCTAGGATTAAACCAATGACGAAGCATACTAGTGACGACATTAAGATGGAAATTAGGGAGAAGATTTATCAGAACAATATGGCAATGGAAAGACGAACATTCGATTACGAGGCTATTCACAAGAATAAAGAACAGACTAATCGTATCGTTTCTGATCGTGAAAATTTTGAGCTTGGTCTAACTAACGGTCCCGCTAGCACAAGACCAAGTATTGAGTATGGCCTAGCCATGACCAGGAACAATAATTCGATCGAGAGACCGAACTGTTCTATTGTACCTGTTCGCAACACATCCAGTATTGATGGTCATTCACCGAAATCTTTAAATATGGACGTAAATAACCGACCACAATTGATGCAACATACGAACAACGACATTGACAGAAATTCCATGTTCAACGCGATGAAGATGGTGAGTGAAATGGAAAGACCTAGGGAATGCCATCCTGTTGGTCACGAAGTAAGATCTGCTAATCACGAGATGAGAATCGCGACTAATGATATTCGAATGCAGAATCATAGTCCACGAAATCTCGATTTAAGGCCGCCTAGTAGAGAGATCAGAACGCCCGGTCAAGAGTACAGAACACAGAATCAGGAATTGAGGCTACCGAGTCAACAGGAGTACAAGATACGCGGACAAGAGATGAGACCGCCTAGCCGTGAGTACAAACCGTCGTTCGTTCACGATATGCAAATTATTCAGGAGCTTATGCCATCGGCAAACATGGAAATCCGGCAAGCAAATCCAGATAATAGACCGCCAAGCCGTGATATGAGAGCTCTCGCGGAATACAGAACGCATACGCAAGATCCACGTGCCAATTATGAAATATTACAGCCTATACACGAACCATCCAAGTCGCAGAACGTAGACGCGAGAAGCACGTCACCACAAAAAGTACGAATTCTTTATTATGATACGAAACATACTGCAGACATGATTAAACAAAATGCATTAGATAGCATGAAACACGCGGTAGTCGGAAAAATAGTCGTCGGTGGGTCAGATTTTCAATCGCCTTCACCAAATACAGTAAACGCGAAACCGCAAGCGGAATTTCTACAACCGTCGAGTGGACCTGCGCCTAACTATGTCAGGTAGGAAAATATTTTCAATTATTTTCTCTTACTATTTGTTTGATGCATAATGTAAATAATATTATTTGATGTTGCTTTAGAAATACATTAAAGTACTAATACTAATTTAATATATATATCTCTAACGCGACATAGAGTAATACATAAAAAAATTAGCTGAAAATATAGAATAAAATTTTTCCATATAATGCTTTGTTTTTGAGAAAATCAACTAAATATTTACCGGATACGTATGCATTTAACTATGTCTTAACTCAAGAGTCTCGTACGCTATTGCTGCTTGTATTTGTATTCATAAATACTCTCAATGTCACAACTCGAAATGTCACAAACTGTATATAATATATATTATAATAATATTTAAATTTTCTTCGTTAGAATTATCAAAATAATTTTAATTGTAAAAGTTTAAATTACGAAATATGATTACAGTGTCACAGAAGATGGTAGGAGTGTATGTGGGATTTGTAATAAGGTGTTCAGTAAGCCTAGTCAATTACGGTTGCACCTCAACATTCATTATTTTGAGCGGCCATACAAATGCGAAAACTGTGCAGTTTCCTTCCGGACTAAAGGCCACTTGACGAAACATGAAAGATCCGTTTCCCATCACAATAAGGTAAACGACGAATCAACTTTATTTCCATCGAGCAACGTTATATCTTTTAGCATGAGTGTTATTGTATTATTAGGTCAGTATGACTTCTACGTTTGGTGCAGCGACTACTAGCAATCCCAGACCTTTCAAGTGTACAGATTGTAAGGTAGCATTCAGAATACATGGACATTTGGCCAAGCATCTTCGCAGCAAGATGCATATCATGAAATTAGAATGCTTGGGCAAACTGCCGTTTGGAACATATGCAGAGATGGAAAGGTCTGGCATCAATTTGAATGATATCGATACTACAGACTGTGATAATAGTCTTAATAGTCTGCAGGTTCGTAGTAATGAAATCATAATTACGCGTGGTTTTTAAATTTAACAAAGAAAAAAACATCAAGATAAAATGAACTTTTTTATCCTCGACAGATGTTGGCTCAAAGATTAGGCGAAAAGGATCCGGCGAAAATCGCGCAGTGGGATTCGGAAACTCTGCCCGGACCGGTCGTGAGTGGCAGTGAGACTTCATCAGATGAGGGTGAGCCTATACCGCAGCACGCACTTCATGCAACATACGTGAAAGCGACAACGGACGCAGACATTTCTCGATCATATCACATGTCAATCGTCCCCGAGAAACCGAAAGCCATTAACGACGTTCGCCTCCGCAGTCCTCAGTTCAATCAGCATAGACGTGATTACTCTGTTAAAGAGCAGCGATCAATTCCGGTAGTCGTTTCGGAAGACGCAAGACCGGAGGACAGTTTATCGTACAAGTGCCAAGTTTGCCCCGTATCTATGCGTACTGTAAATGAGTTACAGGTACACTGTTTTGTTGAACATAATATTGGGACGGATTCTAGTACAAATATTCATGGAGATAGAAGTGCGGGTAAATGTAGGGAAAAAGAGAATACTCAAAAAAGAATTATGGAGGAATCCGTAGTGAAGGAAGATCACAAAAGACAAAGGATAGAGGATACATAGTGCCAAAACAATATAGCGTGCTAAAAAAATTTTTCGAGTGGTGTTTGCCATACTACTTAGAGAAATCGTGGTTGTAATAATGTATCATATATGCATCACAGAGATATCCTAATGAAAAAGTCTCGGTCGTCTTAAAAAACTATTTCAATAGGTTATACTATTAATGATGTTTACATTTGAAAAAACGTTTCTTGAAAATTAATGTTGCAAAAATTTAAACAAAGCATTCTTAAAAAGCTGCATGCAAATATAAAATAATTTTACGTTGTTGAAATATTTCTGAGGACTAACATAAAAAATATGAACCTGAAATATATTATCGCGTGTATATGTATGTAAAAATACACACATTAAGTTCATTGACGATGGCGATCTCAAGCATGTTTCTTTTATCATATCATTTCTAACATTGTCTGTTTATATTATAAACAGATATAATTTGACTTGTATTAGTCCTCTTTAAAAGCTTTTAAATCTTTTCTTTCGAAATTAGCATAAAGTATAACGCATAAACTGCAGAAGAAAAGAAATGTAATTCGAGTATCTGATATGATTATAATATTTATATACACGATAGTGTTTCTCGTAGTAAATGAGGTGCAATGGACTGGTATGTGATTCTATATTTAAAGCACAAATGCGTTACTTTCGACATGTTGAAGAGTATTCTAATATTACAAATTAATATTATACTTTAAATTGGTATATAAAACTTATACACACATACATATATGCATATAAATACATATATATGTATATACATATATGTGTATATATGTATATTTGTTCAATATTAGAGTATAACAATTATGAGAATTATTGTTGACATAAGAGAAAATGTGTTTGTATATATTTATGTAAAATATAACGAGAAATTATGTTAGTTTCTATAATAATAGTTTTAAGAAAAAAATCAAGAAGCTGTGTCGGTTGCTCAGATTACTTGTAAATTTAAGCATTTTTAATTCACATAGTAGATTCTTTAGTTTGTCTTAAAAGATTTTCTTATAAACAAGAATCAAGTGATAAGCGTCTTAATAAGTTTGATTTTATCTCAAACATTGTTGAATAATTAATTACTTCGGTATTTTGATATTACTAGTTATTTTTTAAATCTCAATTGAGCAATATTTGTTATGGTCTGAGGGACCGATTCACTGATTCTGTTTAAGATATAATTATGCCTCCTGTTTTCTCGCTGCAGTTCTTTTAAATTATCCACAGCGAAAATTGTCCAAGACGAAAAAAATCATATGAATTTTTCTCGCATTATTGAAATGTCTTTTATCACAATCTACATTTTTTATCAAACAAGTAAAAGCCTTCAAAAAAATTAATTTTTACACGAAAAATAGCTTCACATGATTTCTTGCTGGTGGTCCTAATACAACTGCAGTGAGCAACTTGAAGAGGCCTATACACCTTCCACAAGCGACAGCTACCGTATCTCATAATTAACTGTCTATCTATTCTACGCGCAGTTTTAATATCTCACTCAAGCACGAGAATGTCTTTCCTATTCCGCATAATCAGCCTCCGGTTATCACGGTTTGTACCTAATAGGTGTGTGCTTGAGCCAGGATAAAAAGAATAATACGGTAAACGTAGAACGAGACGACCGCCCAAGTATACAATGAGGTCCGAGTGATGTTCACACTAAATGATATCAGTGTAGCGTAGTCTAACATAGCATTTTTTTGGATATATATCTACTGTCTGTAATTTTGTCGACTCCAACCGTAACCGTTAACTACGTATGAGCTTCCAGGATGTGTACACAGCGTGTTATGTGCACGCACCCCGAAATGCCAAGCCAACACAATTTGCGTTTGACAGGATTTGTTGAGAGAAACGATACGCTTTTCGAAGTCGATTTCGGAAATGCCCGGGAAAAAGTTATTTATATATATATATATTATATATATATATATATATATATATATATATATATATATATATGGACATATTTTATATATAATTATATACATATATGAAACATTTTTTCTCGGATGACGATTCTTCCACGCACGAAAACGCGATATTTTCCAAAATTATACACGTGTAACGCACATCTACATATATACATATTATATACTCTTTCTCTTTCTCTCGGCTATTTGCATGCGTACTTATATGTGATTTCGAAGGAATGTACTTTTTCCAAATTGTAGATTCATATTGCGATATATACATACACATATATATTTTCGAAACGTCGTCCGTAGAAGTATATCACTTCGGTATATTTTCCCGGCGTGCATGTAGCGAGCGTGTCGTAAAATACATATCAGATTTGCCGTATTCCCGATATATTAATCGGGAGACGGTGAACGACCATGCGTCTCTCGTCGTTTGAAATCCAAATATGACGCAGTACAAGTTAGGTTTACTCACCGGGTCTTTGTGCTATGCCCGCGGCGATGATAAACACTTCGAGCAGCCTCGGAAGTGCGCGTTCGTAACTGCGAATGATAAGTGGATGATTTGTGTACCCCGTCCATCGCCGAAGACGCGATTATACGCGGGAAACTTCGCGCTCGCGGGAGTTACGGCTATAACGGACGCGGCGCGAATGACACTGAAGGTGGCCGCGATTCAAATCTTCGAGCGCTAACGAGCGTCCTGAAAGCACGTCCCTATAATGCCCGCTTTTACCAATATATAGTTTAACTTTAATTTTGTTTTAACTCACTTTTTATCTTTTTCTATTTCTAAAAAAAGAATCAAGTGTAAGTTAAATCGAGATTTTTAAGGATTTCAAGCAACTCGAACAAATTTAAATGATGTCATAATGACATCAAAATAGCTCCAAAATTATTAAAAATCACTTATTTCTACTATCTTTATTCAAGAGATGTTCTGAGAACATCTTTAGGATTTTCGATGCATTTTAACGTTAAAATGACATTATTGTGACTTGTTCTGCTTGGGTAATTTCGGATTGAAATGGTCTTTTGACAGTTATTTTTATTTCAAACATTGAATTTTGTTGTAAAACGAGAGAGCTGCTTTGATGACGAAGCGATAAATTCATGAACTTTTCTAAATAACTAGCGGAAAAATATAATGAGATACGTTTGATCATAGATATATACGTATAGATACATACATCGCTCGTCTAATTTAAAGAGATCACTTAGAAGAACAATTCTAATTATGATTGTTAGACGTACGCACAGTTTAAATTGTGGAAAAGCGATTATCGGGTACAATACATATGATTAACAATAATTTTCATGTCTGTGCTGTCGGTGTTTCTTCTATTTTGAGATAAAAATCGATCAGTTTTTCGCACTGAACGATCGATAATATTCTATCATTATCTTCCCATTTCGGAATAGATTCGACTGTGCAATTTTTCACGAGCGTGCGATATATCCGTTTTAATTGTATCTTTCTTTATTCTCGCATATTATTATATTTATATATATATATATATATATATATATACACTGTACAGTCTAATAATTCGGGTAAATGTTTGTTAAGACGACTCGACATACTTTTACAATATTTACGATATTCGGTTAAGT
>Ga0157363_1001783_pt1 | contig 18351 bp, 11 predicted proteins | sample AttsexASBM1_FD_111477 | JGI IMG/M metagenome (GOLD analysis project Ga0157363, IMG submission 111477) | Fungus gardens microbial communities from leaf cutter ant in Ribeirão Preto, State of São Paulo, Brazil - Atta sexdens ASBM1 | ecosystem: Host-associated > Fungi > Mycelium > Unclassified ... | reverse complement strand
TGTGTGTGTGTGTGTGTGTGTGTGTGTGTGTGTGTGTGTGTGTGTGTGTGTGTGTGTGTGTGTGTGTGTGGAAAGAGAGTTGTGTGTAATACAGACATTATTTTGAGTGTGGAAGGAAGAGGAGAAAATTAAAGTATAAGCTCATATGATTGGAAAGAAAGAGGATCGATGGGAATGAGGGACTGAAAATAAGCAAATGATCCTGTAATGCTGATTACTCGGTCATTAGTGGAAGGAATAAAATAAGACATGTATTCCAACAACAATGAAAGAGGAGAAGAAGATGACCAGCGGGAAAGTAAGCGTCAGGTTGAACAGAAGGAATTGAGGGGATAGCATATGAGACAGGAAATCGGGGGTAGTGACATCGGATGTCAGGAGGAAGACTGGACGGGAAGAAGTCATCGAAGAAATTTGGCTACAAATCAGAGATAGGGGAGTAAGAAATTTCTAATAGCGGATAGAGTCAAGGCTGGAGGCTGAACGATCGGAGTCTGTTCTTGGACCGATGCCTGAATTAGCGGAGATTGCTTTTCCGCGGTGTTAGAGCGGACACGGGCGATGAGTCGGCACGCTTGTTAGTCTCCTAAGTGCTGACGAGGGGCGGAAGATCTGCATGACGCACTAAAAATTTGGTCATCTTTAAGGAGGAATCACACAAAAAGAGGAGGGACCACTTAATGTACTGCAGCGAAATCAAAACTTACTACTTGGCGATAAATAAGGTGCCCGAGAGATTGTCGGAGAGGGTACCGTCAACTGTGACATGCTATGGCGTCAGGTCCGCTTCGTCAAATTCCTCGATTGTGCTGTTGGTCTTAAGTTGATAGTATAGTTTTGCACTGACTCTCTGGAGAAAAAGGGCTTTGAGAATCGGATAAAATCTTTTTCAAGGTCCCGACAACTACAGCTTCCCCAAACTCAGAAAGAAAAATTACCCTGAGGGCCGTAGAACCGCGGTTTTTGTACTGTCGCCCCTGATTACTCCAATTTGGATTGATAGGTTTCGTTAACTAATTTTTTCTTTGCTCTCGGATTGATCAAGATCTTGGGAGATTGTTGATCGGAGTTTGTAGTGTGGAAAAGTGTTCTCTAAATTTTATGATCTTAAAATTTATGAGAAAACGCTCGTGCAGTGCATCAAGAAAGCGCACGTGCAGCGTCGGCATGAGATCACCCAGAATCTACCCCTAAGCGTCGCGCGTCACTTCTTAGATTTTGTGACCACAGACTCGTGAGAATCGTTCGCGACTTGACCGTTAAAAAGTATCTTGGCGCCGATCTTACGCTTCCAATGATATATTTATTATTATTTTAATCGCAATGTCCGAGGGACACAAACTTGGTGTCCTTTTGGTCCTGCCGCTCATGCACGTACTCCGATTTTTAGTTTATCTCGAAACAAGGAGATATTGGATTTTTTTCGTTTTAATTTTTAATGTGGGAAAAGAAAATTTTTAGTCTTCTCTAGGTTATAATGCTCAACTTGTGCGTTATTCGCAGCTGTCTTTTTATTTCAACAAATTCTAAATCTCCATGAAAGAAAAGAGTCGTGGGAGTCCGCTGGACGTAACATTATTTAATATAATAGAATAGGATTCTAGCTTTAAGTAATATACCGAACTAAAGAAGTGGGAGCGTATACTCCACGACTTGAATGCATCTTGATAAAATGCTGAGTAAGCAATTCCGAGGTGTGCCCAATGTGATCTTCTGGAGGTGCTGAATAGGGGGAGATTTTTAGCAGGTGATGATGTCCACTGTCTTTCTTTATAAGGAAGAACGCAGACTCATCGAATCCTGCACAATCGGAAGACTGACTCCTGGGTGTCTTCCCTTTATCCGATTAAGTTCTTCTTTGGGAGCATCCCGAATGAGGGGTTATGTAAAAATTTATGAGAAATTTTTCTCTTCCTCGCAAACAAAAAAAAACTATATTCATACAATATTAAAAATTCATTCTGTCAAATTAATAATCAAAATAAATACTAAAGGTCCTAAAATCCGAGAGATGAAGAAAATATGATTGCATCCTCACGAGAATGGGCGATAGAGGGGAGGGGAGCTCATTCTTTATTTTAAGTATATTCATAGAATATTAAGAATTCATTCTGTTGCAATTGAAATAACTATATATGTAATGTATGGTCAATATTTAATATAAGTTACATATATATTATTAAATATAATATATATGCATATGATATATATTTATATGTGTTGGGTTGTCCGGAAAGTTCGTGCCGATGTTGAAGGAAAATTGAAATGCAGAAAATTTAAATTTTAGTGTACATTTATTAAATTATATAAGTTAGTCGGCACGAACTTTCCGGACAACCCAAAATATACCATTTGTTTCAATTCTTTTCTAATTATATTATATGAATTGTAGCTTATAGAAAGTTACGTGACAAGAATAATCGAAAATATATACATTTGTGATATACACTTGCATTACTAGAAAGCCCCGTATAAAAGTAGGTGATATATCCCTAAAAATTTATTAAAATGAAAAGGTCAGGCCATGTTCAAAAACAGATCTTCAAAAACATAAATCTTTCAAAAATTAAATGATTATCTAATAATATATATTATCATGAAAAGTAACTGATATATTATTCAAGGTCCTAGTTTAAAGTGAACATATATATAAAGTGTATCCTCAAAAAACCTTTAAAAATTTAAATGATTATTTGATGATATATTAACAAGTAACTGATATATTATTAAAGGTTCAAAGTGAACATACATCAAGTGTATCCTCAAAAATTTCAACCTTTAAAAATTTTAATGATTATCTAATAATATATTATTATGACAAGTAACTGATTATTGAAGGTGCCAGTTCAAAGTGAACATAATGTGTATATATTATCTAAATTTAATATAATATATTAGGTGTGGGAAAAAATGGCATTTTTTTAATGCCATCTAATGGGAAAAACCATCACGAACTTTTTCCCACACCTAATATATTATCATGAAAAGCAATTTATGTTATTGAAGATGCGAATTCAAAACGAACATACATATCTACAAATAAAACAAATTATAATTTCATTCTAGAAAATAAGTGCGATATGTTATTCTTAATGAACAAAACATAAAAATTGTTTATTGAAATTTGATTTAAAATTTATAAACTAACCCATAAAATGAAAAATAATTGCTCATAATTCCAGAGTATCAATTTGTTAATGACTCGGAAAAAAAACGGTGGCCTATTATCAAAATAATAGCAAAATGATCAAAATTTGATGAGTTTTCTCGGTGTCTACTTAAAAATAATGTCGAAACTTTTACAAGGTAATCGAGAGGGTACAATGAAAGCATAATTCGATTTAGGTCCTTTTTCAAGAAATTAGCTTTTTTATATAATATTGATCGTAATAGTAAAAATATTATAACATGTAATTTCTTAAGGACATAAATTTATTTGATATTGTACGCGTTTTTGTATAATAAAAAAGTAGCAAATTATTTTAATTTTTATTAAAATCAAGATTTTGTATTAACTTTTATTTCGCCCATCCTCTCAATTATTACAACACTTGAAGTACGAAAAGTATTACATTTGAACGATATTTTCAAAAGTCTGTAACGAAGTGAATATATATTACGTCAAATAATCAGTAAACTTTTAACCGTATAGCTTCTTTGTATTTGATCCGAGAACATTTATGAATTTTGGATGTACTTAATATTTGCTCGTTTCAGGCAACGTTTTCAATAGATCACTCGCTGAAAGTACAGTATAAACTCAAAATCGGAAATTGATACAAAAATTCGAAATTTAAAGAAAGATTGAAAGATAGACTTTTAACCAATTTCTGAACCATTTTCATAACTCTTTTATTTCAATATTCCATCCATTGAAAGTTTTTTAAAAGCAGGCCGCCATGTTCTTTTTCCGAGTCATTAACAAATTGGTACTCTGGAATTATGAGCAATTATGTTTCATTGTACGGGCTATAATTGTATAAGTGTGAGGAGAGGAGAAGTCTGCAAATTTTAATCTAAGAGTTTATAAGCATAAAATGTCATTAGAGTAACGAGGAAAAGTTTTTTTGATAAATTTACTAAAGGAAGCGAATCTGCCCTCTTATAAGGAACCATAAAAAATTATATAGTTGGCAGTGTTGTGGTTGGTCTGTCTAGGGTCACCGCACATACAGGCTGGAGAATCCATATTTTTCTTATGCAAGCTAAAGTTTAAGTTATAAACTTCAAGTTTAAGTTATAAGCTTGCATAAGAAAAATATGCTTGGCACGAAGTCTGTTAATCAAAACAATCTCCTGGCGATTGAGTGACTTTTTCTAGTACCGTCATATTAGACGTCTGGTACGTCATATTAGAGGAGTTAGTGTAAAGCGAAATGTTGACGTAATGTTGTCCTATAGTCTTTGAAGCGTCTTCAAAGTATTTATTGAAACGAGAAATTGACATTTTGTTGGTTTTCAGACTGAGGTTAGAAATAGGGAGTATAAAGTTGTTCCTTCCCCCTCTTAAGATGACCTCCTTGACTGCCTTATTCACTATTTCGTTGTCCAGAATACTACGATGAATTGGGATCCAGGCAAGAGATGTTGATGTCCCCCCTGCTATAAGAGACAGCGAGGAGACGCTTGATCAGTGTATGATATAATTAGAATTAATAAGTCTATTGAAATCAATAGATTTCAGGACGCTCTTAGAGTCGGAAAAAATCACTGCTTTGGAATAATCAGTGTCCTGAATTAAAATAAGCGATTGAAGGATCATCCAAGCCTCTGCTGTAAACACGGTAGTCTCTGAAGTCAACCTGTATCGGAAACTGACTCCGAGCTCCGGAGAGTAAGTTGCAGCTTCTGCATATCCCTGCTCTTCCATTTTGGAGTCGTCTATGTAAAAAGTAATGACTGAGTCTCGGAGATGGAATTGTCTAAGAATTCCTGTTTAACAATCAGTCAGCTTTCTCCTTGTTGTCTGAAATAATTTGCTTATAATCTGGTCGGAGAATAAAATCGGAGTAGGAAGGCAGAGTGAAAGGTGGATTGGAAGGTGTTATTAAAAGCATGTTTATTAAGGATGTAGTATTTGAAGGATGGCAATACTTCAATACAAGAAAAAGCTCTTGATCTCTCCTTGAGCCGTCCTTTTTATGGAGCTGCGGATGATTGGATTATTATTCCTAGACATAGATTTCAACACGTATCTTTCGAACATAACAGCAAAACGAAGCTTAAACTAGAGTTCTTTGACTTCTAATAAAATAAAATGACGTTGATGGGTGTAGACTGACCTAGGGCGATTCTAATCACTTTGTATTGGAGTCTTTCTAGCTGGAGGAGAAGCGATTTCTTATTCTAAAGAACAAAAATCTGACAGCCATATTCGGATCCTCTAAAAACAGTTCTATAGATAGTGAGTAAGAGCTGGGAATGAGAACCACCAGATCGCTGCCAAAGATGATAGGACATTAATCAGTGATTTTTCTTTTTTGATGATCTGTTTGAAGTGATCTTCTCCCTTGAACCTGCAGTCCAAAATAACGCCCAGAAATCTTACATTAAGGACTCTCTCCACTAAACAAGTATTGCTAAAGATTTTGAAGATAGAATCTTCTTTAACGGAACGCTTTCTGTTAGAAAATAAGATCCAATTGGATTTGTGGTGATAACTCCAGACTTTTGTTCGAAAGGTACAAATAAATCATGTTAAGTGAAGATTGGAGGTTAGCAACAGTTTCTCCGACTTGTCTCAAGGAAGAGTAAATCACAATATCATTCGCATATTGCAAAAAGTTATTCCAGGGTAGTTGAAGATCCATTTCGCAAACACTAATGTTGAAAAGTAGCGAGCTGAGCATCGAATCTTGAGAAGTTCCCTTATGTACAGAGTAAGCCTCGCTGAGATGACTCTCCTTAATAAACTTATACATTTTTATGAATAATAATATTAGGTATGGGAAAAAGTTCATGGTGTTTTTTTAATGCCATCTAACGGGAAAAACGCCACGAACTTTTTCCCATACTTAATATTTTCTATGAATTTGCGAAGTCTTGCGGGAACTCCAATTTTCTGGGTCTCAGAGAGGATCGCTTCAGGAAGCACATTGTCAAAAGCGCCAGTTATATCCACGAAAACTGCCGCGATGACTTCATTCGCCAGAAAACTTGTATGGATGTTGTTTGTGAGAGTAACCAAGCTGTCTGTACGATCTATTAGATCTAAAACTCATTTATTCTTGTGATAAGATCGATTTCGCCAACCATTGCAACCTTAAATAGATAATCTTTTCAAAGATTTTGAGAGCACATAGAAGTGAGATGGAGCGGGAACCAGAATTATTCGCCTTCGGAATGAAGATGATGAGCGAGGTCTTCCCAGAAGATGATATAGTTCCCTCCTCTAAAAAGTGGTTGAATAAGTTCAGTAATCCTGATTATTCCTCCGCGGAAGCTATATTGCGTTGTAGAGATTTCATTGCAAAACCAGATGAGAATGAACTTTATATTAGGTTAAAACAACTCATCATTTTTCAGCGTCAGCGGAAAATCAGCGGAAAGCATCGATAATTGATTAAAGGTCAAAAGCTTACTTCTGGAAAATTATCGCAGATCTTTTCGCAATCTGAATCCGGATAAGCGATGCGATGACGTAGTAATAAAAACTGTATTTTTCGAGTACCTACATAAGAGGCATTCTCGCGACTTCCGAATGTACGGATCTCGACAAGCTAGCCAAAATGGTTGACAAAATAGCTGAAACTGCAAACGACTCTGCGCAGTGAGCGGTCGCATCGCTGTCAGGATCGAAACCGTTCAACCTAGAAGCCAAGATCGCTGCTGATATGGCAACTCTCGCGATTCAAGTTAAGCAGTCCAACAAATCTCAAGTAAAAACCGAATAAATAAAAATCGTAATCATTCTAAAAATAGACGCTCTAATGTCTGTTGACCGCACAGAACTTTCGGGGACCAGGCGCGAGTTTGCAAGCGAAACAAGGGTGACAAATCCGTATTCCTGGCCTAAGCCTACGGCTTTCACTGACGGAAAAGCGGGAGGAATCGTCTGCCATGGAATCGGGTATGGTCGACATTTCCGTCCGTTTCTACATCCGCGATCGAGTCACTATTCTTTGTCAATACGGGGGCGCAAATTTTGTTGTTTCCCAGCAGAAATGAAACGAACAAAACTCCGAGTAATTTCAAACTTTATGCGGCAAATAATACGCGTATAAACACTTATGGGGAATCGTTCCGAATCTTACACTTAGGTGTACATTCGCTTACATGGAAACTTCTGCATCATCTTCATGGAAACTTCTAGCATCAGTCTCGTATCCAATTATTGGCCGACCTGATAGTACATTAAGGTCCCGGATCTCAAAGGTCACAGATTCATCGATCTACAAAATAATACATGTCGAGCATTGTTAAATCAATACCACAGTGAACCATCATCAGCACAGTCAATCCCAGTACAAAATTTGTGCGCATTTTATCCGAATTTCCAGTCTGAATCAGGCATCCCCAATTATTATATAACAGCGACGTTCGGCACCACATCATAACGAGTTTGCCGGTAGCCGAACGCCCCAGGCGGTTGAGTCAAATTAAAGGCGGTGAAAGCCGAATTTCAACGACTAGTTGAAGCCGATATATACCATAGTCCATGGGCGATTCCTATTCATATACAGAAAAAAGATAGATCTTGGAGGATCTGCGGCCGTCTCAACGCGGCAAATAACCATGCTCGATAAAGAACATAGTATAGAAAAGGCCGTTTTTTAACGGAAAAGTGTAAAACATAGCGAATCTTATAAATTTTGACCTGCTGAACATGATGGTACTGTTAGTTTTCATTGAAAATGCGGGGAACATCATTATTTTTCGAGTTAAAGTCCTATATTTCATCCTCTCTGTAATACATGATTTTCAATACGAGTGAATTATTTGTGAAACTTAGTATGCGAAGATTCCTAATATTATTAAAACGGAAATCTAATAAATAAGATAAATTCGAAATAAAGGATCCAAAATGGCGGATGCCATTTGCTCATTTTTTTACTGTCGCTAACTGCTTTCTATAAATCGCTCTCAGCCAGGTTCAGGGACAACGAGCGTGAACGTGGTGGTTTTCTGTCTCCTCTTTTTTTGTATTTTATATATTTTTTGTTTTTTTTTTATTTTTTTTTATTTGTATTTTTTTATGTTTTAGTATTTTTTATTAAATGAACACAAAAAAAATATTAAATCGCAACTTTTGATCTTTAATGAGAAGTACTTCACATTCTTATTAAACACATAATTTGTGCGACTTCTACAATTTTTTACGAAACAATTTAGCATATTAACACTTTATTGACACTTCTAAGATACGACGATACGGCACGTACAATGGCAACATGCGGCAACATTCAGTAGCATACTAAAGTTTGCATCTTGGGTAAAAGCTGATTAGTTCATTGCTCCCCAGTACTTCTGAACGACTGCGCATTCACCGGAATGATTCATCTTGTATAAATATATATTTCCACCAAGATACAAACGATTTATGCAAAAAAAGCCTCGTAAAATACTGCAACGAACGAACGTGTATCCAATGCGCCACCTCACGGAACTCTCAATATGATTGGTCGGTGCAAGTTATGCTTACGGAAGTTATACATATGATGGCACTCTCAGCATGAAAAAGCATTTTAGGCCGGATTTTCATGCTGATCTTTGACTCTCGATTCGAGCGTCAAACAGGTCGCGTAATCAAAATTAACCAATACCAAGATCAATTTTGATCACGTGACCTGTTGAAAATGAGTGTCGAGCGTCAGCATGAAAAAACAGCCTTAGGCCCTGCACACAATAGAAGGAATAAGGAATTAGGAATAAAGAATAAATGATTTCAATCAAAAACTGTGTATTTCGATGTATCCGATATTTTGATAGAAATTGATTAGAATCTTTTATTCTTTATTCTCTTTATTCTTCTATCTATTATATCTATTATCTCTTTATTCTTTATTTCTAATTCCTTAAACTGGGGTCCCATGACAGTATATTTACCATGTATCGCACTAATCATTAATCAGTAAAACACGAAGCCACAACTGCGGATCGTTTTTGATTGGTTATGCGATATACGGTAAATACACCTTATGAGAGCTTCAGCCTTATTTCTTCTATTGCACGCAGGGCCTAAGCGTTGCTGCACACAAAATTCCGCAACAATGACCGTAAGACGTAAACTTAAGCCGATGAGCCAATCAGAACATTTAGATCTACGTTTTAACGAAAATGGAAGTAATAGTAAATTTATCTTCAAATAAGATAAATTTCAACCGGCAAACTCGCTTTATGAATAAGTTTATTGCTATTTCTATTTTTGTTAGAGTTGTGTATCTAAAACAATATCCTGATTGGCTCAAATTCACGTCTTAAGGTTACTGTTACAGAAATTTTGTCTGCAGTAACCCTAATGCATGATCTACAATAGGCAATAGCAATATTGGATTAATAGCAATAGTGGATTAAAGAATAGGCGTAGAAGCCAACAAATCGTAATCGAATGTGAGGAGAATAATTAACTATCATTGGTCGATTTCTACGCCTAATTTCTACGCATTATGCGTCTACAATGACAGTAGCAGTAATGGATTAGATTATAAGAGATAGATTACAACAAATTGACCAATCACAGTTGAATGTGAGAAGAATAATTGACTATGATCAATTTCTTACTCTTACAATCTCATCCATTGTTGATACTGCCATTGTAGGCGCATTATACATGGTCTACAATGGACAGTAGCAGATTAAGGAGTAAGCATAAAAATTGATTAATCATAGTTCAATGTGAGAAAAATAATGTCACATCCGCAACAACTTTATTTTTGTCCAAAAATAATTCCTAATAAAATCACCAGCACAAGACACGAACGCGTCGAGACGTTTAGACCGCATCTGACATCTCTCCCACCACTAGCAATACGATTATGGAAGAGGTTTTAGAAACGCTCACGGAGCAAAAGCTAGGAGAGAGAGTAGCGCGCTCCATGCAGAGTGGACGCGCGGAAATCGAGTTTCCTTCCACTTTAATTTAAAATACCACGCGCGAACGCGAGATCATCGCAATTTCAATTTCTAAGAGTTTCAATCTCGGTCTTAATTCAAACGTCAATCCAATTCTAAATTATAAGTTCTAATTATAAGGGATGATATCTATGTTAACTTAGAAGTAAAGTTATCCTAATATAAAATTAGTTATAAATTTAATCAGTGTAAGAATCATTATTAAAATACATTCAGTTAATCTTATTAAAGCATATTCTATAGACATCTCCATACTCTTAACTAATTCATTCTAACGCTAATGATAATATGACCGGTATCGTATATTAGCAAAAGGTGATCGCGCACATCCTTTGTGCGCGAATGTAACTCAAATCGGCAATCAAATCTTTCCAAGGAGTAGTCGAAACCTAGACGCACATCCCCACTGGCATTTGGGTACATCAGAGTATCCATCCGAGATATTTCAAGGTAATGAAATCTCTACATCTCGCTAATCGAAATTCGCATAAATGAAGCATGTGTCCTCCCGCGCACCTCTATCGATGCTCGACTTTTATCCGTTGATCCATGATCGCATGAATCCATACATCATGCGTCCGCCTTGTTCCATCAATACAAGGAGAGCGGAATAAATAAATGTATCGAATATTACACCACATTATCGCCTTCCGAAAAGGAGGATTATTACGGAGTTCTATGTCATTACATCCATTTGAGAACAGAGAATAAGAATTTCAATCTATCAGAAATTATGTATTGTGGAATACACAGTTTCTGATAGGTTGAAATTCTTGTTTTTTGTTCCTTTTATTGCGGAATCCGTTACATCATGAGTGGAATCTTTATTATTCTTACACCGCGATAAAAACTGATCGCTCGGTAAGAGAAAGCTGCTTCCGAAATCCATCAAAGAAAAGATGTTGCATCTTTCTATGACCGGATATATATATATTGCATTTTCATGTTCTATGGCCACGTGCACATGTGTTTAATGTTCGAAGCAAGAATGTCTGGGATTTGATTTTAGGGGTTCACGTTTCATTTTCAGTTATTTTTACATTCATGACTGTTAAAATCTGTGGTGTTTTTTCGTTGTACAACCAAAAGCAACCACAGCTAAGATTATCTTCGTCTTCTGATCCCTAAAGACGAAGACAGCCTTAATTGTGGTAACTTTTGATTGATAACGATAAAACGTCCCTAATACAACATGTTACATAGCAATCATAAATGTAATATTTATGATTTTGTGTTTTGACAGCCGGCCAGTGTCAAAATCTCAGTTTAATCAGTGAAATTTTTCTATCAGATAACTTAGTGATTAGTAAGTTGAAGACATTTCATTATTTCTCTGGAAAAAGACGGTAAAAGTTTTTCAGTGAAATCTCTGAATACTCCAAATCTTAATTGAAAGGAAGCTGAGCGAAGCCTTCAATATATCAGACAAGTTTGTAGTTTTGAAAAAGTATAATTGCTTTTACTTGCCAATAAGAAAATATACTTTGTGAACTGTTTTTTTTACACAAGTAATAATATAAATCAGCAGAATAAAATAGTCAACGATGGAGTGTTTGTGGCGAGAAGTGTTTTATTAGAGACAAGCACAGAAAGATAATCCCAGACATTTAATTATAAGAGATATTTCAGGCACTCATCATGTTAAGAATGATGATTAGTAGCATTAAAATCCTTTATTATATTGTTTCTCATTCAATCTCGGTGAAGATTGCAATCTCGGCATAATATATGAGTGCCAGAATTAAAATAAAATTATCTCTTGAGAGCTGAATGTATTAAATAAGATTTTTCCCGTATGTGTAATTTTATTATATACTTGTTTTTAGACGATTAAAAAACATTGATAAACAAATTAAAAAAATTGAATCGTAAAATTCAATAATCATTATTTAATAATAATAAGTCGATGTAAGTTCTTATTACAACAGATTTATATATCATTATTGAGCAATAAGAAGAATTTACTCCTTTGAAAGAAGAACTATCTCCTAATCATCTAAAAGCAAGTATATAACAAAAGGGAATGGTTCACTTGCACACTGTAGCAATTATTCACTGCCAATCACAGTGACTTCGACAGGAAGGTAATTTTTTAATTTTTTTTTTCTAGCGCTGTGATTGACTTGTGCGCAATTGGCTCGTGTGCAATTGCTATACTCGTAATAAAATATTACACATACAAAAAAAATCTTATTTAGAATTCAGCTCTCAGGGAATTCGCAATTTTATTTTATTTTAATTCTTATATATTATACTGAGATTGCAATTTTCACTGAGATTGAATGAGAGACAACAACATAAAGAAGTATAATGCTACTAACCGTCATTCTTAACATGGTGAGTGCCTGAAATATCTTATGATTAAATATCTGGGATTATCTTTTTATGCTCTCTAATAAAACATGTCAAATACTCCCATCATTGACTGCCTTATTCGCTAATTTATATTATTAAACCTGTGTAAGAAAAACAGCTCACAAAATATATTTTTTTATTGACAAGTAAAAACAATTAATTTTTTCAAAACTATAACTATCTGATATATTGAAGGTTTCAATCCGCTTCCTTTCAATTAAGCTTTTAAATATTTCAGAGATTTCACTGAAAAAACTTTTGTCGTCTTTCTCCGAATGGAGAAATATTGAAATGTCTTCACCTAATCACTAAGTTATCTGATAGAGAAATTTCACTGATTAAAACTGAGGTTACATCGGTCAGTTGTCAAAACATAATTCACAAATTTACGATCACAAAATTACGATATTTATGATCGCTGACGTAATCCGATCGTATCAGATTTTAACAGTCATGAATATAAAAATAACTAAGAATGAAATATGGATCCCTAAAATTGGATCCCAGACATTCCTGCTACGAACTGTACATATATACTTCTTATTGTAATAGAGCACGAAATTTGAAATTGAGGTGGACGGATTCTTCTTGACATGTAACATAAATTCACTGTTTTAAAAATATAAATTCTAAAAACCTATAATCGTTATTAACTTTAACGATTAATATTTCAGTTTACGAAGGCTGTGTTCCATTTAATGTTCATGAGTATCGTTTGTCCTTGTTTAACATTTTATAAACGACAAGGAATAAAATGATTCCACGAGCGTTGTTACTTTGATTTTAAGCCTTGCTTAAAGTCAAAATAACGTTGGTGCAACTGAACCTTAGAGTAAACAACTGATAACATTGTATTAATTTTATGATTTATTAGTTTAGTAGACGTGTTTATCGGTGTGTATATACATTAAAACTCAATAATACTCTTATACTCAATAATTCTTTATTCTAAATTGTCAATAATACTCGATTTTTCTTTAAAATTGTGATTTCAATTGTGTTGTCATCAAAGTTTGATTATATATTAAGGGGCACTTGAATGATGTTTTTCGAATGCAGCCATAGTATCTCGTCTGTCTCGTTGGTGTCCAAACTTATCGCATGAGTCTGTGACCTTTATGACTAGTTTATGCTTCTTTCTTAACTCTAAAATCCTAAAATTCAGCCAATGGATTTCAGTTAGGATCAATTAAGACTGGCAGTCTTATTGGCTAAATTTTAGAATTCAAGATCGTAGCATAAACCAAGCATTACTTGGATCGGAAAACCGAACAGGGGAAGTGGAACGCAACCGAAGTAGAGCGATATTCTTCTTGTCAAATTTTTATTTTTTTACGAAAACGCATCGATTCAGTATTTTAATCAAAATTTGAGGACTCTTAATGTTTACTTTGTTTTATAATAGTGTATTGTATTCCAAAGTTATATGATAATATGACTGTTATATGTTTATATGATAATAGGATTATTGTCAATGTATTTTTTAATTGGTAATTATTTAGAATACGGTTACCTCCGATTTTGATGAAATTAGCCTTATTTGACGCGTTTTTACACAAAACGAAAGAATTTATAAGAAAAAAAACGTTAGAACGGTCCCGCGAATCGAGATATTAAGCGTTAAAATTGATGATTATAGAGGTTAGGAAATCCGTTATATCGACGAGACATGGACGAACACATTCTCTGCTTGACAAATTGTCTACTTAGCAAATAAATTCTTTGCCTTACAAACACAAATTTGTGTTTGTAAAGCAGAGAATTTATTTTTAAAGCAATTTGTTTGTGCAGAGAATATAATTGTGAATGAGTAATTGTGAATTATGATATTAAAGAAAATTACTTTTTTATATGAATTAAAATTTAGATCTAACATTTCTTTAAACGTGCAGAAAATTCTCCGAAATAGCATTTACGTATGCGAAATTCACTATAATTATTCGATACCTCTAGCGTAATTATTAAATGCATGCGCACATGACGTCATGACAGCGCATGCGAATGTAATCAAAACGTTCGTATATATCGCTGCATCTCATCGATATGATGGAATCTCTATAGTCGTCAACTGTAAGAGCACAATAAAAAGAACAGGGAATAGATAATAAGAATCAAACCTATGTCAACCTATCAGAAATCATGTGAAGTACACAGTTTCTGATAGATTGAGATTCTTATTCTCTGTTCCCAGTTCCTTTTATTGTGCGCAGCCCTTAAATATCTCGCTTAATATCTCGGTTTGCAAGGCTATTTTAACGTTTTTTTTCTTACAAATTCTTTCGTTTTGTGCAAAATCGAGTCGAATAAACCTTCAAATTTCATCAAAATCGGAGATGACGATTACATTCTAAATAATTATCTTTAATTAATTTGTTAGGATGAGAACCATAAAGGTCAACCATAAAAAGTGAGTGATCCAATTGATGCTTATGAAAAAGGCGTAAAAAGCATATACATGTGAGTAGAGTATACAGCTTATATCTGTTTATGTGAAAAAAGATCTTATATGGAATAATATTATAAAACTTGACACACACACACACACACGAGCGCGCGCGCACACACATTAAGAGATAATTATTATAATTTTAGCATATAATTTTAATGTATTAACTGTGTGATATATACATATACAATTGATTTAATGAAGGAAATATTTATTTTTTTAAATCTTAATGTTGATGTCAATATAACGAAATTTATTCTATAATACTTTCTACTAGTATAAGTCATTAAAAAATGTGAAAATTATAAGTAGAATGAAGAATTTTTGTGTCACATATATGTAGAACTTTACACTAAATATTTATCAACTTATAATATTTATCAATTCTTATAATGATGTTGAAATAACATATTATTAATTTCTGTTAGATTAATCCTCAATTACTCTCGTTTTAGAGACTAATTTACATGTCTGGGTCCAAGTCACCGATGGCGTTTTTGATTAGTTCTGTAATTATCACAAATCTCAATAGAAAAAAAATAAATTTTTTTTTAATGAAATGCCAGAATGTATAAAATTGAAATTCAAAATATTGATAAATTCAAAAGGTTGGTAATTATTTAGAATACTCCCCCCCTCTTCCCCAACTCAAATTTTAATAAAAATACACTTATTCGATGTGTTTTCATTCAAAATGAAAGAATCTGATAAAAAAACGTGGCGATCAGTCTCGTGAATTGAGTTACATATTAAGATTTTATAACGAGTCAGTAGTTCTAAGTCTTATCGATGAATCGGTGAAGTTGACAATAGCCAATTTGAGTAAGAGTACCGATTTTCTTAAGACTGATCAAATTCGACTTTATTCCTTCCCATTAGTCGAATTAAACGACTCACTGTATAATTAAGAACTAATAGATGCGAAAAATCATAGTCACCTATTTAGGTGACTATTAAAATTGGTTAAGACTTAAGATTTCCGACTACTAACTCATTGTGGAATCAGCTTTAAAGTTGGATATATTCGAGGTTAAGATATCTATCATCCTGATTCGATATATTTCTATGTATACGTTCTGCATTAATTACGAAAATTTACTGTTTTAAAAAAACGATAAAAATTGAAAATATTCCGGTAATCTCAAATTTTGATAAAAATAAATTCAATCGATGCATTTTCGCGTAAAAATAAAAACTCCACAAGAAAAAAGTGTCGCTCTGCCTCATGAACCAAGATTAAGCGTTAAAATTGACGACCACTGAGGTTAAGAAATCTGTCACAGCCACGGAATACTGTGATGCAAGATGCAAGCTTGCGTTGCGGTCTCAAATTCGCTACTTTAAAAACGAATTCACTATTTTATAAACAAATTTATTGCTTTAAAAAGACAAATTTACTTTAAAAACACAAGTTATTTTCTTATATTATTTTTGTGTTTATATTATTTTTGAAAGCAGCAATTTGTTTTTAAAGTGAATTTGTGTTTTAAAGCAGAGAATCTGTTTTAAAGCAGTGAATTTGTAATTAATGCAGAACGTATACATAGCGCTATATTATATATATATATATAAAAGTCGAAATGATATCTCGAGATGATATCGAGATGAAAGATATTTTAATCTCTAAAGTTTCCAACTTTAATATTTAATAACTCGATTTACGACACTATGTTTTTTTGCCAGATTCTTTCGTTTTGAATGAAAAAGCGTCGAATCAGTATATTTTTATTAAGATTCGAGGAGAGAGGAGAGAGGGAAGTATTCTAAATAATTATCGTTTTTTTTTTTTCAAAAAATCATATCTTAATATCTTTACAATAAAAGAAGATACAAAAATAAGTACTGTTTTGAAAAGAGAAAAACATGAACTTTAAGAAAAAAACATTATATTGATTCATTTCAAAAAGTATAATTATTTACGCGACTGAAGTGGGAGCATTTTTATACATGCTCTGAAAAATGATATCGGAGATGTGTCGGGTATTTTCTTCTTTTAAAAAAATGCAATGAAAATATTTTATATTAAATGATTTCGACATTATTTACTCACGATTTTATAACTCCGAGAAAATAGAACGATCGTTTCATCAAGACGCCTGTTTCAAAAAGTTTTTTTGGCAATGAATATATTCTAAGAAGACAAGACCATAGTATAAGAATATACAGTATGGACATTGAACTTTTTATGTGATCCCAATTTTTAGTGCGCATGCGTCGATTTCCAATCAGGGGGTCGATTTTGTATCTTCAAACAAGGTGAAAATTACAAAAGTGAGCAGATTTACTAGCTATTGACCAATGAAATTATCAGTATTCTAGTAAGTTTCACTCACTTTTGTAATTTTCATCTTGTTTCAAGATACAGACTCGATCTCCAAGAATGTGACTGCCTTCAGCAAGTTGAAATTGCAGATTAGGTGAGCTGGATCTCCTTTCTCAGAATATAATTAACCCTTTCGCCTTAATAATATTATGTGAAATTCGAGGTAAGGAAATATTAGGCTAAACATGAGTATCACGGATGAGAGCCGTGGTACATTGTTCGTACAAAGCTCAATTTTTTTTTAATTTGTAAGAGAAAAGTATGACAAAAAGTTAATCAAATTAAGTTTTATTAAAAAAGTGAAATCAAATTTTTTCGGAAACGTTATATTGTAGACTGTATTTGTACATGATAAAGTGATAAATATGCATGTGTGCGTGCGTGTGTACGTATATTATTAAATTACAACTTCACATTTAATTACAATTTTCTTATAATATTAGGTGTGGGTAAAAGTTCATAGCGTTTTTCCCATTAGATGGCATTAAAAAACGCCACGAACTTTTTCCCACATAATATTTAATCAATTATTATTTTTAATTTACTTATTACTATTAATATTATTATTATTATTATTAATATGTGAATATTATTTATATAATGAGTTCGTTAACATTACATTATTATATAAGTCTGATTTAAAAATATACTCGCTATAACAATTTTCATGACACGACCGAATTATCTTTTTTTTTTTAGAAAAATCAATGTTCATACTGTACTACCTTGATCAAAAAGTTCCCGGAATTCATTCAGAAAATTCAAAATACAGTTTTATTCATCAAAAGTGATATTGTCCCCTTCAAAGTACTCCCCATCAACTATAATGCACTTATGCCAGCGCTTGATCCAACTCTCGAAACATTTCTGGAACTCTATTATCGGTATAGTCATCAGAGCCGCCTTCGATTTTTTTCATTACCTCCTTTCGGCTATTAAAACGCGTTCCCTGTAATGGTTTTTTGACTCAAACAGAAAAAAATCAGTTTCCCAACATTTCCAAGGTTTTCACACCATTGAATCCATTTTTAAAGCAAAATTTAATACAAACTCGTTGTTGCAAATTCAACTCCATTTTTAAAACTGTAAAAAATCGAAAATACGTGCAGAGGTAGATGTACTCAAGACGGCGTAACTTTTACAAATGTCAAGCTAT
>Ga0157363_1001782_pt1 | contig 18354 bp, 9 predicted proteins | sample AttsexASBM1_FD_111477 | JGI IMG/M metagenome (GOLD analysis project Ga0157363, IMG submission 111477) | Fungus gardens microbial communities from leaf cutter ant in Ribeirão Preto, State of São Paulo, Brazil - Atta sexdens ASBM1 | ecosystem: Host-associated > Fungi > Mycelium > Unclassified ... | reverse complement strand
CTTCACTATAGCATAATTAATATGACACGCTTAATAACACACTACATATTTAATTACACACAAATATATAAGACAAGTTACAAAACTCCTCGAACGCTTAGAAAGACAAAATTACGCGGAAAAACCTATCTATTACAGCAAAAATCATAACAAAAGAATTTTTCGTAAAGTATTAATATAGACTAGCGCTTTCAAAATGTCGTATATCGTATATCGTCTTTGTTAGCATAATCCTATTTTATGCACTATACCATGATTGAAGGTTCAATAAAGGCAGAACGCCTCAATAAAGGCGGAAAGATAAAAAGTTTTACCTCAATGATCAAATCCTGGCAAAATGATCCGCTATTTCGTAGTCTTCATAACCAGCCGAACAACATTGTTTTTTTTCCATACGCTTGTTATTTACGGTATAAACAAAGCAAATTACAAATCCTCTTTGATTTACTTTGGACAGGAGGAAAGATCAACAGGCACCTCGCGAACGAACGGCTTCCATTACTAACAAATAGACATTATCATTATAGAAATTTTACTGGTAATGTATCTTATCCGTTTTCTGTGCAGAAAGTTCGAAATATGTACCGATAAATATATATTGTAACATATATTTGTTTATGTATATCAACTGGCCAATATATGAGAACTGCTCAATTATATGAGAAGCGAATTTCATGTTTTTATGTATCTAAAACGGATGATTCTTATTTCTATTCGAATTTCCGAAATTTCAATTTTATGGATATTAATGTTATCAGGATATAAATGGGTAATTTCTTAATAGAAATTCATTTATGAAGTTTAAAAAGGAATTGGCTGTGAAAGCTAATTTCTATGATGTGGCGATCGTGGCGCAGAGATCGTTACATGTCTGCTATCTATACCAAAAATTCGATTTCAAATCCAGAACACACATCAAATGATTTTATTTGATCATTATCTCTCAGAAAATAACGGCAAACCACCAAGTACATCTTTGTTATGATAATTTCTTTTAACCATTCGTAACCAGCGTTAAAAATAGATATATTATAGATCTATCTTCTGAATATATGCAGAAGAGATCATCACATCTCTGAGAAGAGACTATGGACTTACAAAGAAGAAACTGAAGAAAAACTATATAGGGTAAGGTTGCCGAAATCGCATCACTTTTCATCTAAAGGCTCATAACTCTATAATTATTAGGAAGAATTATTATTATTAGGAAGAATAATCTTAAGTTTTCTACAGCACAATAAACTGCATTCTTTTTTCTTTCTTATGTAATTTTTTCATAATTTTTTTGCGTTATTATAATGTTTAAATTTAAATAAGGATTTTTTTCAATATGGTACGACTTTGGCAACAAGAAAATTCGTTACCTAAATCACACCATACCAATATTTCTCATTTAAAACATTATAATAATGCAAAAAATTTTTAAATTATAGAAAAGAAAAAACATAAGAAAAGAACATAAGAAAAGAAAAAAATTGTATTTTATTATGTTGTTAAAAACTTAAGAATATATTTTTCATAATTTCTGAAACACATGATAATTTCAAGAAGTACGTGTAATTTAAGAAGTTTCTCTGTGAAACAAAATAAACACTAGTAGGTTTACAATATACATTTTTACATAATAATAAGTGGAATAAAAATATAAGAAATGAAAAAATATTAAGTAATGTGCGATTTAAAAGGTTGGATTGTGATGCAATTTAGGAAACACACACACACACACACACACACACACACACACACACACGCGCGCGCGCACACGCTAAAGATTTTTAACATTTTTATTTCTTTAACCTTTAAAAAAATGTAAAGCAAACTTTAATCTAATTAATTTAATTTTAATAATATTCTAAAATACGAAATAATCTACTAAATACTAAAATAATCAAAACTTAGATTATTTAACTTATATTTTCTGTAATTCTGCTATGAAATACATTAAAAAATAGCAACGCTTACACGATTTTTTTATTTATGTAAATAACAACATTCCTATTGCACTTCATGTCACGAATTTAATGAAGTAGCGTTGAAGTACCATGTAATTCTTCAGCACTCTAAAGCACACAATAGGAAACAGACAATAACAGATTTCAACCCATCAAAAATCATATACCAATATTAGAACATATGCACTATCAATTGAGCTTAACAATTGTTTCACAAAGATAACAATGAAATCCGAGCGATTATATGATTCCTAGAGAATAAAATCTACGTATCTAGAATTGAAAGAAAAATCTGAAGATAGATACATCTTTCATAGATCCTAAAACAAATAAAGATTTTAAAGACTGTGAATCTACGAATACGAGGATCTAATAGTATCTAGAGTCTAAGAGGTTATATAGAGAACGGAGTGCTCTCGTCCTAGAGTAATAAGCTTCACAAGCGGGTCTGTGCAACTGTTTCGTCTAACAATGGTGGCGTAAATAAGTTACGCTCAGAGATGGCACGATGCTCCTTTTGAACGAAGAGAATACGCTTACGATGGTGAATTTGTAATTTCGCGCGCCGTGACCTAGACTACCATACTGAGATTCAGAAGGAGAACCTGTATCGCAGTAACAGCGAAGTAGTCTCGTAGATCTCCTATAAAACGAGAACTCTCGGCGTACGCTTCAACCCCAAAAGTTGTTCGCGAAATTTTCATTACCACGTCTCTGCACACGTTACTACGTGCACGAATTTACGTAAGCTCTTCTTTATGCGTCAATTATACGTCAACCATTTATATTTCAATTAAGGAGACGAGAAATTCCATCAGAGAATCACTGATAGAATATTGAAGTGAAGTCAATATAAAGTTTCAGTCAACTAAGCTGCGATATCTATGGGAACACGGACGAAAGCAAGTTTCGCTGTTTATCGCCAAGAGACGTCTCGCTGATCATGTGTCAAACGCAGCGGATGTAAACAAACCAAGTTTGATATCCAGGCCGCCCATTTGGTGCTGAATGCGGTTCTACGTGTTAGTCGCGTGAGCGTAAACATAGGAAGGGTCTCGTGTTCAGACGACCCGACTTAACGTTAAGTGTCAGGTGCGAATACGGGGTAAAGTGTCAAACTTGGCGACACTCGCGCTAACTCGCTTGAATAACGTTATAACGAAATTTCCAAAGTTACCTTGGCGAACGAGGCCTACGCCGCGCCATATCCTATATAGTTGAAGCTTAAGGCTGTTTCAAACGATCGAGCATATTCTATTATATATCCGCACGACGCGACGCGACGTCACATATTTTTCATGAATCTAAAAAGATGCATGTAAATTTTAATTCCCATGGATCATACGTTCTATAATTCTTAGCGATCTGTAGCTATTGGAGATTCCACCGATTCTAACTCTCCTTGAATTCTAACTTCCATAGATCTTAGTTTCTACAGACTTCAAACTTCACGGAAGTTCGGTTCCACAGAGATCGTTCCAACAGATCTTACAGGCTATAACTCTAAGCTTCCATAGATCATAGAATCCATAGATCCTAAATCCTATAGCTGTTAGATTTTAGTTGTTAGTTTCAATGAATTTGAAAATCAAGGATTTGTGTTACGCTTTCTATGATTACTTCATCCCGCGTTTTCACTTTATCAATTCTTGCGTTGACAAATTCTTAGTTTTATAAAAAATCCGTACAATTTCATTTCAGATGCTGCTGGTAAAATTTTCAAAGTAGTAAAATACTTTTCTTTGTAATCTCTCACAACGCGTGCGTGCTGTTAAATGATCAAAGTGCATACAGTATAAAAGTATAAAATCATGATAATTTTCCCTCTCTCGCTGTCGCGCCACTCAAAGCAACCATATACTCGCGAAGCGAGTTGCTTTCCAGCGCAACCGCTCTCTGCTTATGTTAGTACATAGGCAAACTTGAAAAAATAATTAGCTGTGTCAGATCTCGGGGTTTTCTTGAAAATTCGCAATGAACGAAACTCACCACAAATGGAATTCTGTCGTTAAACGAAGCGACAATAGAAGAATAAAAGATAAAAATAGAAAAGTTTTATACAAAGAGAAACTGTAGGATTAATTAGTATAGCAATGGCAGTCTTAAGTAATTAGAGACGAGACGTCAGAGTATTTTCAATCATGAGATGATATCTTCTGAACATGTATACACATGTTGTTTTTCTCATACGAGACGAAGCGGTATGTCTCATTGTCACAAATTGAATCTGCCTTCGTTCTGTTCTATCCGCTTGTCGAAAAATTGCGGCACTTTCAGAGAAGCTTGTTTGATCCATTCAGAATGACCGCGCAATAATTCGTACGCTTCGTACTATTTTTTGTGAAAGGATCGCTGACACGTGTATGGAATCATTTATGAAGCTACATTTATATATAACCGTCATGGTGCGATGAATATGTTATCGTCAAATAAAAGAGGGATCTGGAAATTTAAGACTGGATGTATTAAAACATCTCTCGAGATAAAAAAAATCGTTTACAGCGGAATATAAAATCTTGTGATCTTTATATTAGAGATGCATTATCCGGAAAATATCCGGCATCCAATATTATCTGGCATTTACTATTTTTTTTTACTATCCAAGCGGATAGTCGGATATCATTAGTATCCGAGAATATATCCGATTGAAATTTGATATTAAATTGTTGAATTTCTTATACAAATATTTTAGAAACAAGTTTGCATATTTATGCTGTAATATCTTATACATTGTTGCAAAATTATAATATATCAGGAAAATGTCAGATATCGACTTAAAGAAATTGCTTTCTCAGATATCCGATTTTCATTCTGTCTGAATATCTGATAGCCGGTATCCGAAAGTTTTCCTTTATATAATACAAACAATATATAATACAAACAAATATGTTTTCTGTATTCATTGATAACAATAAATTCATATTTTAACATTTTTAACAAAGATTTTCAGTACATGACGTCGAGGTTTATGTCATGTGCAACTTGAATGTTTCTCATGTCACCATACAAGGAATCACATCAAAGCCTTACATTATGTTGTTGACACGTACGAATATAATTAACCCCGTTTGTTAATTAAATTCGTAGCAATGCTTTTGTGTCAATTACACGTTTCTCCAAAATAAACAAACGTTCTTCATAATTCTTTATTTACTGCAGTCCAAGAACTTATGTCCGAAAGCTCATCTAGACATTTTTACGATGCTTATATTAAAGAGAATCACAGAGAATCACGAAATTAATTCTTCAAAAGACAGAGGCATGCATCGCGTTAAGCATATATTTTGTAAAAATCTCACTTTATAAACAAACCGTACGTTCAAGTAAATGCTTTCTTATCTTAAAAAAAAAAAAAAAACAAGGATCTGGTTTTTCTAATTTACGCGATCTGCAGTTATGAGATCTGCAGTTTAATATTGTGTAAAAGATAATATAAATTTTCGAGCTAACAGTTATATCAGGAAGGAATATTCCAGATTATTTACGACAATTTAATCAACAAAGATACAAACGGTTAATCTGCTCGAGTCTATCATCAAAAGGAGACCTCACCAAGAATTGTAGGACTCATCCTGTCCGTAGAATACATAACAACCGCAGCAAGTTTCCAACATGCTCTTCTATTCTCCCGCGTTTATAACGGTGTAAAATGGCAAAGTTTCTCACCTGTGTAGGTAGACACCAAGCCAACGCCGTTTTAATATCTTAATGGAGTGAGGGACTGGTAAAACGAATGAATAAATTTAAGTATATTTTCGAGACAAAATCGACGAAACGCTCGAGAAGCACCAGAAATGGATGAAAAAGGAATAGCAAAGACGTAAGGAGAAAAAGAAAGAGAAACTTCATGATTGCTAGAGTAGCGAATATTTGTAATGGAATTCACGAAATCGTTAAGATTGAAGACTGTTGGACGTGAGAGAAAAATTTTAGGTTAATTGAGATTGATTTGAAATGAATTTAAATCGAAGAGGCGAGAAATAGCATCTCAAAACTTGACAGAATTAATTGAGTAACGTGCTGCCTTAATATTTTTTAGCGTGACTGTAGATAGAAATTTCATTTGAGACTCAATAATCGTCGATGTTCGTGCCTTACAGGATGACACCACAATTATACAAACGACTCACAGAAAATGGATGCAGGGGTGAAGATGGCTGGATAATCCACTTGACCCGACGAACTTCGGTGTCGAATCGGTTTGCATATTAAATGAATGTAGTTGGTGACCCTAAATGGAGCAGATGAGGCACGTTTTCCGCATTAACTAAACAGTCACGAGCTGTGGATGATTAAAGGGGGATGAAACGAACAGTAATATCTCCTCTCCCTTCTTCCTTATATCTGTTCCCTCAACATATCCTTTTAATTCGATTCCTTTCCCTCTGACACTTTGACACGGTGTCTCGTATTTGAAGTTTCTCGTATTTGTTCCTGTGACGACATCGACAATCGATTCGAAGAGTTTCTACGTTCACCTAAACTTGGATGCTCGCTCGACTTCCGACAATTGCTGATGGCACAACTCGCCGTTCCCCGACAGTTATGTGTCGGACAATAGCGATCGCCGGGTACGATCGTTGTCCGTTCACCGAGGACAAGGGAGATACCTAAACTAGTAACGTTATCGAAACACCAAATGTTTCTCAACATGCGCGGAAATGACATTTCGCTAGATATTTCGTAGATAATAAAATCACGTACGAGAGAGAATCGATAGAAATACTTTACATCTCAAAAGTTAATATCATATCACGTTATGAAATCTCATTTTCTTGAAAATGTTCGCACGAGCAACTGAACGAATTATACGAATAGAATAAAATAACTTACATTCGATAGAGAGAAGTCACTTTATACTCTTTTTCTTGCACGCACAAAAGTGCTCGTGTAAGAATTTACATCGACGATGACATCGACGTGAGTGTTCCGCTTACGGAAACGCAGCGTGATTCAAAAATTAGCAGCTTGATTCGATTTTCCCCTCCCAACTCACAAACTTCCTTCCTTGTCAGAGACTCATCTACAATCTCTATGTCGAAACTTCCGGCAAACTCCGGCGCCGACGTATTTGTTCCGCCGGGATAAAACGGAGATCGATCGTGAGATCTCATTGCCGCGCGAGACGAAAACTGGAGGGCGACGATAAAGTTTGATAAGCGGGTGCATCTCGATTTCTTTCTCGGAGAGAGAGAGAGAGAGAGAGAGAGAGAGACTGCTGTAATTAAACGGAAATCGAATCGCGAGAATCGCGCCATTGAGCGTTTTTCATTTCGTTGTTATGCACCATCTCGTCGGCTGAGTTTATCGTCACCGCGATAAGCGCAGTCAAATTTAATTAGCGTTTAATTAAGTTTGTTTGACCGCATGGTATATTCATATATACGAATAATAAATATTGATTCCGATGATATGCATATCGTGCGTTATATCGACAGAAATATGCAAGTCGTTGCACTTTGACCTTTTAATCATTTTAACCAAATTACGAAGACAACAAAAATGCGTTTTTAGTTAACGCTGCGATGCATCGATATTTTCAATATTTTCAATATTATTAAATTGATTTTTATCAAAACGATTTTTTATTAGATAGGTATAAAGAACATTGAGATATCATCAAGCAAGAAAAACACCATCCTGAATGCAGCAGGACAAATAGAAATACAATCAAAATGGCAAACATTGCAGACATTGCAAGTTTCTCAAAGACGCAGTTCGCATCGTCGATTCTCCACAACTATGAATTCGTTGTAGAAGCGCGAGTGGAAATCACGTCGTCGAATATTTACCGAAACGTCGTGCTCGACATGAGAAAACAACAACGACAGGAATAAGAAATAGCGAATATGTAGTGGCCATAATAATGTTATGTGAAATGGAAGAGGTGTTTCCTTACTGTGATTTGTTCGAAAAGCGCGCGCGTTAAACTTTAATTAATAATTTCATGGTAATTGCTAGTGAGAAACTTTTCGTCGTCGCAGCAGTTTCCCTTCGCGTTCACTCACTACATTTTTGTCGAGACAGGTGTTTTTAACGTTAATCCTATTCGCTACTCTCCAATCCCATCCGACCGCGCGTCATTATAATAAGATAAAAACAGTAGTATCCCTTGAAACATGTCTCGCGAAGAAGAAATACGAGATGGCATCACGAAACGCGAAACCGCCTATGTCGTCGTTGCCTATGTCTTCCTCCCGTCGCCGATTCATTCGAGCAGAGACAAATCATCTGCAGGTTCACCGATAACCGCATTAACGGCTGTTTCTCTCCGTGGTCTTCCTCTTCGTCTTCATCATCCTTCTTATCATCGTGGTTTCGTTTTCCGGCCCGCTTATTCTTGAAGAAAGTACCACAAGTATAGTAGAAGAACCGCCACTTCACCTTCGGGATACTTTTGCGTCCCTTTTTCTATCCTGCTTTTCAGTCGACGTCTTGTCTTCCTCTTCTCGTCTCTTGTCATCCCTCTTCAAGCCGCAAGGATGAGTAAGCGAGTGGTAAGAAAAGAGTGGCAGTGGACGACTCTGTCCGTCGCGTCGCGTCGCGTCGCAACGAAAAGGAGACTTAGAGTTGGAGGTTGGAGGTTGGAGGAAAGTCCCTCCGTAGGACAGACGAAAAGAGAAAAAACGCACGCGGTGAAGAGGGCGCAGAGAAAAAAAGAAGGCGAGAGAAAATGCAACGAGGGAAGACTCCGAAGAAAGTGGAAGGTGGAGGAACTTTCCCGCCACCGCGCCGCTGTCTGTTACTCATTTCTCCTTTTCTTCCCCCTCAACCCTCATCCCTTCGCGAGAGCCGCTGCATTATTCATGACTTTGTCAACGTCGCTTGCCGCTGTATTTTTACGGCATTATACTTGGAAAAATTCCACGCCGCGTCGGGGAAACTCGATATAGAGTGCACGCGGTGTCCTGAAAAGGACACGCGCGCTCTGTGTGTATATCGTGTATATCCTCGGCGAAAAGGGCCCTGCCGAATTCAATAACGCATTGGGTCGAATGTGCAACATGCAAAGATCAGAGAGGAATGGGACAACCTTGGTTACCGTCGTATTTGTGGTTTACGCGAAAACAAATTTTAACTTGGATGCAAGTTCTTTTAAAATACGATAAGCACATAAAACTACATTTATTTATAAAAAAATAACAAAAGTTGATCCGCATCGCGAAATGTAATTTAATATTAACACAAAAAAAAAGATATCAAAATCTAAGCGATTAATATCTATTAAATAGATATTCGAGCTTATGTAATTCATTAAACGAATTAAACTACCGCGTCGCGACCTGGAAAAAGCATTCTCGCGTACACGTAATAAGCAATAAATTACTAGATTTCACGGTAATTTTTCGATAAAGGGAATTTCACGCTAATTAATAGGATGATTAATATATGGCAGAAATTCGCGGAACAGATTAAATATCAATTAAATATTGCAGCTATTATACGATCTGGTAAATGGACATAAAATTCGCGAAAGCGTAATGTAAGTATTACTTAACAATGAATTGCTAAAATTCACAGCAAGAGAAATTTTGCAGAAATGAACTAATAATTAAACCTAATAAAAATTTAAAACCCATTTTTAATACCAATTGAACAATCCATATTATTGCAGTTAAAAAAGGATGGGACTTTTGTAGTACGAGTAAATAATGTAATAAAAATAGCTGTGCGCAAGAACAATTGCGCGGCGGGACAATTCAAGTCTTTTGTTCGTCGAATTTTTGTCAGTTTGATCCTCGATGTTCCAGAAATACAACGGTTACAGCGCGAAAAAGGAATACCAACTCACCAACGCAAAATCGCGCACGCGTTCGAGCACGCGTCCTTCGTGACCGAAATAAATGGGAGTACTCTACCATTCTATTCTTTTTCCCCTCATCCTTCTGTTGGTCCGTTTTCGTCCTTTTCTCTCAGTGAACGTTTCCGTTGGTTTTGCTACTGTGAGTAACGACACCTGTCCGACTTTGTAATGCCTATGTTGGATATACTTTGTGACAGATGTACAAGGATCTCTAGCTAGCAATTAGTCCTGGCAAATCGCAAGCAACACGCGCGAGTCAGACATTCCGACAGCAATTCGTAGCTGTCTATATATATTCGCGTCGTGAGTTCGAAAGGAGATGAGATTTTGAGCTTGTGACATTACATTCTTAAACAAGTATCATGCAGTTTAAATTCGAGGTATTAGTTTCTAAATGGAAATGGCATTTCAAATTATATTAATAGATGTTTTTCTAGATATAATCCAATCATCTATTATATAGTATATTTATACCACATTAATCACGATTGCCAGATTTCAACTGGAGACTCTAGTTTTCGGGATTAATCTTCAGTTCTCCAGCAGATGGAAAAAATCTCCAATTTTTCACGTGGAATATTTATTAATTGCACTTGCCAGTGATGCCCGCGATGTTATCATATATAATTATTACGGTTTTCCGTTCAGAATATTTATTTTAAAATATTTTTACTAAACTAACTGGCCTAGTTTACATCGTGTATTTGATACGTATATCAGGTACTATATCTGTATCAAATTAGTACTAAATATTTAATACGAACGATATACGAAATGCTGTCGTATCATTTTGGTATGAATGTATCAAACTAGGAGTATCGTACTAAATTGATATGCGGATCAAATAATACAAATGACGAAATAAACGCATTTTGGAGAACATCTAGCATGTAACCTCAAAATTAGTATTATATTATTAATCGTTGATCTCTCTCAAACAGTATTATATTATACATATACATATATTAAAATGTTTTGTAAAAAAGGATTAAATTGAAAAGAAGAAAAATATGAACATTTTTAGAATTATGTACAGAGAAGCAGATTGTTTTATCAATGGACGGGAAAAAAAACACAAACATGCTGATTTTCCAATCATTAGTTGAAAATATAGAGAAAAAAAGGTTTTTTTTTTAAGACGGCTTAACAAACAAAATTAAAATTGAAAAATTTGAACTCCACCTGCAAAATAGGAATGAATTAAGTAAATTACTATTGCAAATACCATCACTAGGATGCAATCGACATGAATTAAATTCGTATTACTTTTTCCTTTTGTACGTTCGATATAAGCGCTCTAAAGCATGGTGCGCATCAAAGTTAATACGCGTACCAATACTTTCACGATATAACCTAAGCCCCTAAGCGTAATGTAGAAAAGAAGAGATAGAAAAACTACTACAAAACAGATGTATGAAAGATGTTGGTTTTCACAAATATTATGTTGTGTTAAAGATGTTGTAGCGCTTATTGTCTTTTTATGTTTTGTATAACGCGATGTAATATTTAAATTACATGGAAAGTAATAAGAAAGTCTATGATTATGTTCGCAGTTTATTTTACGAATAATAAAAAAGTTTGTAATTGTGTTCGCACTGTAATCTTGTAATAATCTTGTAATAATAATAAAAAAGTCTCTGTGATTGTGTTGACACTTTATGTTAGTCAAATATTAATAACAAAAAGAAAATCTATAACAATGATCGCAAATACGTGAAATTAAATCCTTTTTCTTTTTTCCTCTCTTTTTTTTTAATGAAATACTAATCTCCAGAAATATGAAAGCTCCAGCGCACAGATCTTCGGGCCCTAGTCATACAGTGCTCGGGACCTGGCAACCGTACGAATAGTCTCTTTACAATAGAAAAAACTCTTAATTTCTAAATATCATTTTCTCTTTTATTTTTAGTACTTGTAATTATATGAGATTTTTATTTCAACGTACATTTCCAATTTTTTATATTAGTATAGGATACGAAATATACAAGGCACTTAATAATGATAAGCGATTCTTATCCTTATGAATTCATTTGATACTTTTCTTTAGGATGTGCAAGATTTCTCGTATGTAATGTATGTATTTCATATGTAAAATAAGAAGTATTCGGCGTTATAAATGTATCGCCGTTTGTTGTAATGTATAATTATTTCTTAAACAAATAAATAAAAATTAAAATTGAGTATCAGAAAACTTCGCTAAAATATATATAAATACATACAAATAGTGATATTGAAGGAATATGGCGCGATGCAAGAAGTTATAATATGAATATTTATATACCGAGAATTAATGTATTCGCAAATCAGATAATACACATGTTCGTGATGCAAATATAATCCAATCATCTAGTATATTTAGACCACACGTATAATCTCCTTACAATAAAAAACTCTTGTATTTCGAATTATCATTTTCCCTTTTATTTTTAGTACTTGTAATTACGAGATTATAATGAGATTTTTATTTCAATGTATATTTCCAATTTTTTGCGATACATGCTTAAAAGTATTACCTTCGAACTTACCTTCATTCGAATACCATACAATTCATTTGCAAAAATTTCAGGAATAAATGATTTTGCAACGTTTGACAGTAGGATGATTGCGCGACAACATTCTGTCGAGAGACTAATGAGATAGCCGTATAACATGGTAAAAAGCCCCGAGTAAATCGTTGACAATCGAAGCGCACTCGATACCACGAAATTAATGGAACATTGTGTAACCGATAGATAGACAGGAATGGATAATAGGAAAATCCTTCTGTCTGAAATTCTCCCGTCAATGACGCAACAAACAACGTTGGCCGTCTGGTGAAATAACGTCCGCGTCAAGCCTCTTCCGGAGAGAGTACCATAGTTAACAAGAGGGTTGTTCTAGTCGGCTGGATGCCTATTGCCTATTGTTCCCATAAAGATAATAGACGCTCATCCATGTTCCCTCTCTTGCCTGCCGCTCGATGAAATTCTGTGTATTTCTACTCCTCCTCCTTTCGTTATTATCGAAATTCAGTTACAGAGCTAAATCTCCAGAAATACATTTAATGCGTATCGACATTTGTTTAAGTCATACATTTTGTATATAATCGACGCGGTAAATTGACAGTTTCCACTGACGAACCGCGATTAAACGTAATTGTTCCTGACAAGTTCGATTAGCGTCCCGGCGACTTGCGCCGATTTAAAATTGCCAGATGGTGAAAAATCTTTTGTATGGGTGCAATGCGCGCAGTGGTGCATTGTCAGTCAAGTGGCTCGAGGCAGCTTTCCGAGTGACCTGAATCGCCGCGTGTTCTTGGCAGCCTTTCTAGAAATCGAATCGTCTTTGATATCGATGTTAATCAAGATTGACGATCGTCGAGAAAATTATACGCGAGACTAAGACTCGCAACACGAGTGAAAGGCGAATTTGGTTTTTATGCTTCACTAAACTTTCTTTGGAAAGGAGGTTGTAAGGCAACATATTATGTTAAGAATTACTTGAAAAAATTACAGATTATTCTAACTTGTATTTAAAAGTAATACAAAAAATAGAGACAGTTGATCATCTGGATCAAAAGTTAAATCGGAAAGTCCGTGCCGCAAAAGATTTAAATTTAATAAATGTATATACAATACTAAAATTTAAATCTTCTGCGTTTCAATTTTCCTTCAAAATCGGCACGAACTTTCCGGACAATCCAATAATTGGTGAATCTCAATGAAACTTTGTATAAATCATTTTTAATATTTAAAATATTTATATTAAAAAATTTAGATTTTTGTTATTATTTTTAAAATTTTTATTTATAACAATAAATTGATATCAAAAATAAAATAAATAATTTATAAAAATGTGTTCAATAAAAACGAATGTTAAGAACAGAATTCGCATGTATGTATAGTTTGTTTAAAGGGTGAATATCAATATATGTGTTTTATATCCTTATAATCTCCTTAATCCACGATTGGATTATTCGTAATCCACGCATTACTTTTTTTTTTTAATATTAAGAATCATCAGGCTAAATAATTTCTATCCTTTCGTACATTGAAAGAAAAGATTGGTTGCTACAACAATTTAGATAAACGGCATAGCATTTTTAATCGGCTGCAGCAATCAATATATGATAGGCTAAACAAACGCAACTAAAAATTTGCTGCTACAACCAAAAACTGATTGCTACAGCCAATTAAAAATGCTATGCCATATTTTACTATCTAAATTATTGCAGCAACCAATCTTTTCTTTCAGTATATTTTTAACACAGAGAAAAAGATTTGTTTGAACTCGAGAATAAATTCTACTGTTTCATTGAAACAAATTTAATTTTAAATAAAACATATTTTGTTTGGTCAAAAAAATTCAATTTGAATGAAAGTAATCACATTCTTAATTTAAATCCATTTGATTGGATTATTTCAATACATAAATTTGTTTGATTTAAAGAAATCTTTTTTCTGTAGGTACATACAACTTTATAAACACTTTTTAAAGATGTTAAAATATATTTAAAGAATTACTTAATTTGTGTACACTTGTACATATAATGAAAATTAATCCGGGACACGAATATGATAAAGGACTGTGTATTCAGAGTTAATTATATTATCTTCCATTATTATATTCTAATTATTTGATGACTTAATAAATTTATTTGCTGCGTTCGAAAGTTAAATGAGCGACGAATAATTCTCGCTAAGTAAAAGCGAATATGCTATCGTCGGACAAGTTGCCAATCGGCGTCAATCGAATGGTTGAAACTTTATCAGGATCGCACCGATCGAATTGTACGTAATCGTATCAATCTCTTTTGCTGCCGTAACGAAAAAAGGCCGGCCCAACTACCATTTTCACGAGATCCATCATTCTGAAATATGCCGGACGCTCGTCGTGACGAGGAGCGATCTAATCGCCCGCAGTTGAAAGATTATCGATCAGGATATCATTCCGAGGGCCCATTATATGTTCTATAAAAATCAAAATAATTGTAATCTCTCGATATTTCTGCAATTATAATACTCGGACTAATATAACTCAAGCAATAACGCCGTAATAATGCCACTTGTGCGAGATAAAGTATCGCTAGTATAATCGATAGTATAATATCATATAGTAGTTAGCGCGCATTGTGAAGTTGCGATCTCATGGTTTATTCAAAGAGCCACAGCCGCTATTCGCGAACGCGAACTCCGGAGGCAGCTCGGCGCGCTACCTAGATACGCAACGACGACAGTTCGCGGATAATCAAGTCGTTAATGCGCCGCATCGGCCGTGTGCGAAGTTGCTCGATCTGGGGGCGGGAAAACTTTCGTTGTCGGCCTGGGCTGGGCGATGGAAAAGCACTCGCACGTACGCAGTTTAGCGTTCATGTGGGCCGCACTTACGCCGCGAGATGCATGTTAAAGCAAGACACTTTGGAGTTTCTCTGGAAAATGGGAAACCTCGCACTTCACCGTCTCTCGCTGACTCTGACCACCTCCATTCCGCACGCCGAAGGCTGCTTGCATTATTAATCCCGAGCCATACAACGAAACAGACGCCACTGCAATTGCGATGCAATGTGATTAAAGACGCGATGCGAACAGTTTCGCCCGCATCACGTCTCAGCATTCGCGATAAAGAATTCCTGAAGTTGAAGAAATAAATGTATAAAGGTCGCGAGAGACATAAAATTGTGGCGCGTATATAACGTACGATGCAATGGTTCTCATTAAGTAAACATGTAACATGTCTTCATGCTAGGAAAATAAGCACATTGACATTATATTTACAGTTACAAGAAGAAAAAACCTTTTTATGAAATAAAAAATGAGAGTAATCATTTCTTGCAATTTCTCTTCTTATGCTGAATATAATTCTGTTCTAGAAAATGCGTTATCATATTATAATTTTGAGAAATTTAATATTAAAGCTGTAACAGAGTTAATGTACTTTTCAACGTATTTTTTATCAGATTACAGTTGAAGTATCGGAAAAATCTTGTTCAAAATGAGATATATCGTTAGAAAATTTTCCATTATAAAAAGAAATGTAGTCCAACTATTAAGATAAATGAGTAAATATTAACATTTTTTACCATCAAGTGAGATCTTATGTATATATAATAATAATTTTTTGCAAATTTTATAATACATTTCGCTTATGCCTTTATGCTTTTAATAATACGCGTCAATTACTGATTCGCTTTTGAAACACAGTTTTTATGCCAAATTAAAATTTAATGATATTATTAAATTAATAATCAGTTTCATAGATATATCACTGATGCTATTAATAAATCCATAAAAAATTTATTTAACGTAAAGAAGTAAAAATGTCAATCTCCTAGAAAATTTTAAATGGGAATATATGAATTTTGGAATAAAAATAATTATTGCGTTCAAAGTTAAAATTCACAAATACAACAATATAGTGGATTTAATATTCGTGACATTAATATTATCCGTAATGTATATCTTTCTAACAGAGTATAAACTCAATTTGATTACGAGTTTAATTTTTACTCTTACTAAGTTTAATTTTTACAACAAATTTCTTTTAAGAGTGCAAAGTTTTAATAATATACTTAATTTTACATAAAACTTTTCTAACACATCACATAGCTGCAAGAAAGTTGAGATATAGTCTTTCTTTATACACAGTATTAATTCAGAATTTCTCAAAATTATAACATTATTGAGACCAAATATGCATTAAATGTAAAAAATATCTCTTTCTTTTAGAAATCTCTTTACATATCAAATTGAATAACATAATTGGGTCGGCGCGATCGAACACGCAGAAAATATATATCGCAGCCAAACAATACCTGGATATGAATAATTAACATTAGTCGAGGTCCGCGATTAATAATAAGTTGACGAATGCGACAAACGCGCCGCGCAATTAAACGCGCTTGTCGCGTGGATATATTATAATAATTTTCGTAGCGCGCTCGGCACTTATTTACACGCACGCCGACATAATTGATGCTATTCGGCGGCCGTTCGGGCATTATATCGTGGCTGTTTACATTAATTCACCGACACAGAAATGATAGCGCGCATAATTTCGGGCTGCATGGCGAATCGCGATCTAGCGTCCGACCGAGCAACGTGGATTACCTAACATTGCGCGATGCAACGAGAGAGTGGACCCGCCGCATAATAATGCGATGCTCGATGGAATAATAATAATCCACCTCGATGCTATCACACCGGTGTTCCGATCTTCTTATGTTGTAATTTAACCTGAGGATGCGTTCGTCAAAATCCGATACATAAATTCATCTGAAATGCAAAGTCGTTACCGCTACTACGGTCAACCTCAATTTGTAACCGTTAAATCGTTCATCGAGAATTTGTATTGATATAATAATTTCCATTTGCTATTAGAGTTTCAGAATATTGTCGGCAAAATATTTCCTTTCGAATCACCCAGTATCTTTCTTCTTTTACGCGGCGCTCTTTATATATTCTTGCCTGCATATATTATGCATTCATTCTTCGCTGAAACAATGCGAGTAAATCATCTGTTTGTCTGTTCTTTATCGGTGAACTTTCTGAACTAGTACACACATTGCAATAAGTTGAAGCGAAACAAACATATATTTGTTTCACTTCAACTTATTGCAACATGTGTACCAGTTCAGAGAGTTCGTCGATAAAGAATAAACGGAAAATTGTTTACAGTATAGACAACGCGCATAGGGCAAATAATCAAACGAAGCTTCATGAAAGAATTACTCGTGAAGCATAGCTGCAGAATATAAATTGGGTGGGGTTTAGGCAGGGTGGCCTAAATTACCTACATCTCCGAAAAAAATAACCTCCGTGATATAACAGCTAACCTGAGCTAGTCGCGATATATATACATATATAGACGAATGTTTCAATCCGCGTCCCGAGAAAAAATATACGGCCGCAGCAATGTAATTTAATTCGCTCTCCTCTAAGCGGTAGCGGCAGTGGCGCACGAGAGTTAATGCGAGAGGCTCGCCGTTCGTTAGCCCTGTATACCTTATGTTAGCATAATCTTTTATTACACAGCCGCAAAAAAGTTCCGGCCCACCACTAGCACTTAATTAAGTTTTCCTCCCCCGAGGAACGTCCTCACTCCTCTTCCTCTTGTTATTAAGGAATCTCGTAACTACCTTCACTTACTTTACTTCGCGTACACCGTACGGAACTTCCAACCGTAATGCTCGCTTCAAACGAGACCTCGTATTATCGAGCAAATGTACATCTTACTCATTGCATGTGACCACTAATTTGCAGCGTATTTATCATTCAAAAGCAACTATTATACAATCGACGTTTATACATGGTGACATTACTTTCTCTAACTTCACGACAAACGCAAGTTTGATTACATCAACTATTATATGAGAGAAATCGAACGACTGATGACGACGTGACCATCAAATGTCACGATTTCAACTAATTGCGCTTCTCTGAGGAAAAAGGCACGAGGTTACTACAGAAAAAGCGAAAAAAACAGAGCGGGAGAAGAACTCTAATGCTTTGTGTGATCTGAAGTCAATCTCCGGAGAGAGAGAGAGAGACAGAGACACACACACACACACACACACATACACACACACACACACACACACACACACACACACACACACACAAT
>Ga0157363_1001781_pt1 | contig 18361 bp, 11 predicted proteins | sample AttsexASBM1_FD_111477 | JGI IMG/M metagenome (GOLD analysis project Ga0157363, IMG submission 111477) | Fungus gardens microbial communities from leaf cutter ant in Ribeirão Preto, State of São Paulo, Brazil - Atta sexdens ASBM1 | ecosystem: Host-associated > Fungi > Mycelium > Unclassified ... | reverse complement strand
AGCTTTATTTCAACGTATCTGTTTTGATCAAATAATTATTAATATAAAGGAATTTATTATTATTTTCCGATTTTTAATGATTTCTTTAATTCTAACAATCAAAAAGAAATAAAATTGTCTAATTTTTTAATACAAAGAATTATGATATTAATAAAATCAAAAAATCGGATTGATATGTTGACTACGATGAAAGGTTTATCAAGTTCGATCCCGGCATCTGTAAACTATTTTATTCGATAGATAAGGTTTATTCTCATGGTGACCATCTAATAGCAGATTACAAATTTATTTGTTTGAATCGTACAGCGTACACACAAAATCGCCATGTTACCATCCGCGCACTGACGTCACTGATGACGAGGTCGGACAGCAACGCGAGAGCCGCTTCGTGTATTATTACGTTATTATCGAAACACGAACTTCGCGACAAGTGCTAAGAGAAAACACAAAATTGTCCTTTAAATATGTATTTGATAATAAGAACTTTTCAGTTCGCGAGTTACTTATTCATTCGAGGCAGATATTTTAGATATTTCAATTTACTTATTCAAAGTAAATACGTATTTAAACTGTAATATTTTATGATAACAGTATACATTTCCTTTAACTAAATAATGCGTAATAATAATGTGTAATAGTAATGTGTGATAATAACCGACAATACCTTTTGATTATTCATTGATTAATCATGTTTTATAAGCTGCATGTAACTGCGTGATCATTGGAACAGCAACTGAAGTACTGAAGTAAACACCAACGAATAGTGCAGTTTTGCCAACATTCCATATGCAATTGAGCGGGAGAGTCTTATTTGAACAACCTACATTAGAAAAGTATATTAGAAAAGAGAGAAGAAATTGAATCAAAGCAATAAATAATGTGAAATTGTAATTATTATACAATATATATTCATAATACAAACGGAATAATATTTTTTTCGATAATTGGATCCGAATATATTTCACATTTACATCGTGCTAAAAATTTTAAACTATCTATCTATTTCAATATAATTTGTCTTTTCTTGAGAGATAATTAATTTAAATTAAGAGATACAAAGTAGTAGTATCTCGGCGCGAAAAGTATGTTTTATACTAAAAAAAATTTTAATTTAAAGTTATAACGTAATAATTTTAGTATTTTAGTATAAAAATTGTGGAACTTTCTCTTTATTTTTACAAGGAACTGTAGAACTATGAAATGTGCTACTAAAAAATTATCATTATTTTTAAAAATATTTTTTATATTAATAGAATATTATGCTAATTTCACGGATCCACATAAAATTGGATTGTGAAGTAGCACTCATTCTATTGATATAAAAAAAATAACGACAGTTCCCGTAGCCTTACAGTTCCTTACAAAAATAAAAAAAATTCCATATTTTTTATATACTGCAAAATCAAAAAAATTTACGTGTAAATTTTGCATATCGTTTTTTTTCCGTTTTTTAGAATTTATAAAAACTTTAGAAATATAATTTGTCTTAATTATCGAGAGAACAATTGATCGACTACAGAAACAAAATTCAGGTCATGTCTTAAGACAAAATTAAGACAAAATTAATCTCAGTTCTTCAATCAAATCGCAATTGCAAGAATAACGTAGCTGATATTGAATTAAATCACAAGATCTCTATTTGAATCGTCGTATTGTATCTGAAGACGGATTTGAGTTCATTAAAAATGCGATCATAAATATAAGAGATTTTCGTTGATTTGCATACTACTTTAAACTTTCTCGCTTGATTTAATTTGTTAAGCGTTAAAAACTGATCTTGAACTCGCGTTGATGATCAGAAATGATCCGGAGTCCGGTACTCGCGCAACTGACGCGTGTCTGATCCGGTCGAGTAATGAATTATTGGCGATAGCCGTCGAATGTTTAGCCAACAGTCTCTTTCGCGAGATCCCGATATAGCTTTCGTGTATAAACCACGCGCGTACGTCACGCACACGCATGCAAGCGAGCGTGTCGACAGCGATAACGCGGCCATTCAGAGCGTTCGGCCGAATTGACTGAGCACATGTCGGGCGGAATTTAAATATTGTAATTAGAACGAGAGCGCGTAATCGCGGGGCGATCGGGATGAGACGGCCCGAGTGTCGAGAAGTTACTACCGATGTGTTTCGGTAGGCGAGCTCGAGGCGAGCATATGGCTGGACAATTACCGGCATAAAACTCTGAAAAACACAGGGGACATGGGCAAGCACGACTCTTATCTGCGTTCACGATCCCATTTTCGGTCTCATCGTCCGTTGAAAAAGTCGTCAGGTTGAGGACATCGTGTTTGCTCTTTGTTACGTGTAACGTATCTCCCGGAAACTTAAATCGCGATGTTGTACGGCATTATGCGTATATTATATCTTGTAATCACGAACAAGCGCAGAAGCATACTATAAAAAGCAAAATCGTAATAAGATAAAAATAAACTGTATATATTCACTATGGATTGACACTTACTAACTCAGTTTATTAAAGTGATAATAGAAGATAAATTTTTTGTCTCTCTTTTAAGAACTGAAATTAATAAAAATTTTAATACTGTAGTATTTTTTCAACATAAATGAGTGAAGAAGGCCATATTCAAGGTGAATTTTGGTGTCTAATAATATTTTTATATGAATTTTACAAAATAATCTTTATAATATTCTCTCAGGACACAAGAAACGGAAGTGAATCACATGAGGAATCGGGTTAATATAAATTTTGAGACATACACAACTATCAAGCTTATATATTGATCTTATAATTTGTCCCATCCGATTTAACTTATGACAAGACGCAATATCTAGACGGTATCTTTATGGTGCCTTGTAGATCGGTATTCATAGTCAGATCTCATATTCAAGACCGTCTTAAGTATGGTCTTAAGAAGTCACGAACCAATCAGAAGGCTGCATTAGCGTCTTAAGACATTACTTAAGACAGTCTTGAAATAAGATTCAACTAAGAATACCAGTCTTAGATATCTTTTAGACGTATGTCCTAAAAAAATGTCTTTATGCTGTCTTTATAATGTCTTTTAAACATGCCTGATTTATCACCGACATTTTCAATGTAAAATAAAACACGCGACAAAACAATGAAAAAAATCTTAGATATAAAATATCTTTGTATTAAAAGCGGATAATAAAGAATCATATGCATTTGATGAGTGCATCAGAATACAAAAACAGATTTATTATTTAATTCGATATGCTATGTGGTAGGTATCGCTCATTGGCACCTATACGTGAAACTGTGATTTCCAGCGGCGGTGAATTGATAAAGTGAGTGACAAGTCATTAAATCACCTGAGGGAATGGTCATCGAGATGTGATTGCATGTGCAGTGGCACTTTCGCGTGTACGCGACAATCTGAGAGCAAGTAATCGAGAGAGCGAGAGGAGTAAAAATGAAAAGATAAAAACATCTGATTTCGTCAGCCGTTCAGGAAGATAAATGCGGAATGGAGAGCATTAAAAATATTGCAATTAATTCTTACTCTGTTTCTCATATAATAATAATTAATGCTTAATTTATATGGAAAAGTTTATTCTACCATTGAAATGATTCGCGATTTAATCGAATGAAATTATGAAAGAAACGAACTAAAACCCACATGCATTGTTCTCTCTTACGCAGAAATGAGGTACGGAATGAGTACGTCATGCGATTGGTTTAATTCGTTAATTTTTGTAAATTGCTTCTTTTCTGCACGTTTTATTTTATTTTCGTGGCACATTTTCCGGGCTGTTCTCGCTGATTCCATTCAAGGCGTGGAAAAGGAAAAGCGCGGAAGAATGAAATTTTACATTTACAAGACTCGCGATACGCCACGCGTATTTCCCATGAAAACAGAAATTGGGCGTTGTGAGAATGCAGGTCGAAATTGGGTGAGAACCACTGAGAACTCGGGGATTGTTTTACTTAGTGGCCTTCCTGGTGCGAACGTCGCAATTGGCGTGGTAGTTTAAACAGTGTCTATACCATATTCTAGCCTCGACGTTCAACAACTTACGCTAATTCTGACACCAACCGCGCGCGTATTATACTTTCTCTTTCACCATCTGAATTCTCAACGAATTCAGATCTCAATCTCGATCATCAGAACGTAAGTAGTGCGCGTAAAAGAAGCGGAAGTTCCGGCAAGATTCGGGGAAACGATTGCGTGAATTAGGCGCGTGAATCTCACGACAGTGGCGGGCTTTTAAAGTGTCAGGAATCAAGCATTGTATACGTATGCGCTCTTTGGGTATGTAATTGAGATCATTTTTTCAATTATAATAAGATTTATCATGCCATTATCTGAAAAGAAGAGATCGAGTTACATATTATAATTATAAAAGTAATATTAAGAACAGTATAACGAATTTATTATGAAAACGACGCGGAAAACAAAGTTCCTTTTCCTCATAAAAAAAAAGAAGAAATCTTGAAACTTTAACAGGTGTGAGCGCTTTGAAACCTGCTACGAGAGATTCTATTTCCGTACTTTTGTATGCGATAGAAAGAAAGGTGCCGCTGCTACCAATCGAATTAACGAACAATTACCGTCAACTTCGTGAGATGACTGCGCATCCGAATCCGAGGGCCTCATGGGTGTGTATTAATCGTCGAAATAGCTTTCGAATCGTCAGCGGCGCGATCAAGTCGGCGGCTTTCAAAAGGACGTTCGATGAAAAGCGAGAAGAGATCGGAACGAAAGTAGCGCTGCAAGGACAATTGAAATTTCGCTCGGATGGAGAATTGACACGGAAAAAATTATTTCTTCCATCCGGAACAATTGCTACTACATCCAGGTGGACGATGATGATTCGACCGACCGGGATCGCAACGAGGCCATCGTTGGGAAGTGAATTCTGGGAAATCGAGCGCCGCGCCGCGCGAAGAGAGAGGCCCCTCGAAGACTCGGACCCACGATGATGGATGAAGAATCATTTAGGGAAGAAGAGTGGTAAGGACTCCGCGCGCGGGAAGGAACTATTAATTATGACAAAAGGGACCGCGGTTCAGCATCGAGCATATAAGCGGCGGGGCCCCAAAAAGGGGCGAGCGATTAGTTACTTTAACCAAATTATCTCGCGAACAATGGGCCCAACAGGTGAGAAGTCTTCTTTTGCTTCGTGTTTCTGATTCGGAAGAAGATCATTGCCCTCGTGACGCGTCGCATTAACAGAAAGAGGATGCAAATCAACTTTAAAATCGAAACATTGCGAATCTTCCGCCCTTACGACCAAATTGAAAGGTTCTACGCTTACTAGTAAATTCGTCGATATCCTCCTTGAAATACATATATATTACAAATTTCTGTTATCGCATTTATATTTTACGGTGATTTTTTAAGAATAGGAATATAAAAATGATTCTGTCTAAATTCTTTGAAGTGGAATTTCATTATAAAGAAAATCGAACTGATCTTGAAAAATAATGGTACAATTTTCAATCTTTAAAAAAAAATCGTGTAAAATAGAGCAAAGTGACATTCACTCTAAAAAGTTTTAGAGAATTCTCACTCTCTTTCTCTTTCTCTCTCTGTAACAAAGTCGCTAAGATAATTATGCATGCAAGCAATAAAATCTGAGACACAATTGAAAAGCACAAGTAATACAAATACGTAATAATAGATTTATACTATCTTACTATCAGAAACCGTGTATTCTGATAGCAGGATTTCTGATAAGATGAAATTTGTGTCCCTGCTCTTATTGCTTTTCAATTGTATCTCAGGCTCTTATATATAAAAATTTTATATTTTATTGGCTCTTATATTGCTGTTTTTCCAAACGGTTCGTATATTTCGTTTCATTATGACTATCTAAAAAATTAATTCGTCGACACCTCGTTTTTCTCCTTCTTCACTTCAACGTCCTTTAGCTTCCGAAAATCAATTACCGGGACCGTGTCTCTCGCGTCCATCGACTATCCCGCTATTTCAGGGGGCGCACAATACGCGCCGATGCGCAATTACGTCAATTACACCAAACTCGGTAGCTAAATTGGATGTGCACGCATACAGGTACAGGAGTAGAGTAACGGCCAGTTATCCAATATCCAGGACGCCGTGACGGCGACCACGATGGTTTCAGGTCGTCGTTTCCATTGTGCCCCGAGTGGACAAGATGATCGTCGCTCATTTGTTTCCTGGCGGGGCGCGTCTCGACGCGCGGCAACAACGGCAGCAACAGCAGCAACAGCAGCAGCAGCAGCAGCAACAACAACGCGACAGACGGATGGACGAGCAGCGTGCACCAGTGGTCGACAAGACTGCCTGTAATTTTGTACGTCAGCGCCGAATATTAATTCGAATTCCTGTCTCGGCCTCTGGACTGCCGTGACCGGACCAGGTGAGTAGGAGAGACGCAGAAGGTGAAGGAGAGAGTGGCAGGAGAGGGGCAGTTTTTGTCCGGTAAATGAAATATCTTCGGTAGCCGGGCGTCCCGCGGCGATCGAGTTCGCTTCCACTGGCTTTTGTACCGGCGTCGGATTCTTCGGAGACTCCCCGTAGCGGATAAGTGGAATCATTTCAACGATCGTCTACGAAGATCGAGCTCGCTGGGTCCTGCGAACAGCGTCGCTAATACAGCGCTCTCGATTCGCTCCTGAACGCAACGATCGTCGTCCTCTTCCTCGCGGACGTTCGAAATGAGTTCCTCTAGATTTTATTCAGATCTGGAGCAGCATGTAAATTCCTTGCGAACGTCAGCCCATTAGATTCGCATCAAGAACACCGCACGAGTCGGTCGTTTAATTAATGCTTCTCATTAATGTGAGAAAATTCAAGGGCACTATAAGATATGATTAACCCTAATTGGTATTCTCTCTCAAATTTTCTTAATTGATATTCGCGAGTCTGTAGAGTATTTGACAAAATTTAAAATTAATGTATCTTAATTTAAAGTTAACACTTGAAGATTTTTTATTTTGAAAGAAAAATATGAGGAATAAATTATGTAACTTAAAATTAAATAAGATTGAAAAATATTTATCATAAATAATTTTTCTCAACATTTCACAATATAATAATTGAAAAAAATGTCCGGGGTGTCCTCGCTAGTCCTCGTGAGGTACCAATTAGAGTTAAGTTATTATGCCTACAGGAAAAATTTCGAATATAATTATACATTATTGTAATAAAAGAATCAGGAATAAAGGAATTTTGTGAATGATATTAGAACTAATAAAAATTACTCTAATTTATTATTAATAAAATTACTCTTTTTTGGAGTGGAATCACACTTTACAAAGTAAAAGTTGAGAGTAGACTCGTCTTTACTCTTTTTAAAAATCTTAAAAGAGGATAGTTCAGTTTTCAATCTTTAAAAATGAGATTTTATTCTTTAGAGTTTTATTCTTTAGAGTTTTATTCTTTAGAGAGATTTATTCTAAAAGTTTTAGAAAGTTGTCGTTGTTAGATATTACAATCTTTGTTCCTTCACTGATGCATGTCACGCAATGCAAACTTCTGTTTTTCTCTCTTTTTTATCGTAAAGTTTATACTCGATGATCAATTAAATTAATTCCAGAATACCAATAAGCTGATACAGTGATAATTGAACCACTAATTGACGGGACTATCTATGTTTTTTACGAGTCCATCACAATCTTCCTCATTGAAAAATCGCGGAAGTATCGGATTTGTTGTATTTATCGGTCGAAATGCATTTGCTCGCTGATAAAATGCGCCAGCAGCTGCATTAATTATGTAACTCGTAACACCACTTTGAAACCTCAGGATGAACGCTTTAATACACAGTAACGGCTTCTTGTAAGAATCATGAAAATTAGCAATATTTATCAAGGATTAATTTTTCTCATTACAAAGTCAATACATAATTACCATAAATTTAAAATTAGCATGTACAAATATTTTTTTAGATATATTTTAATCGGTATCTATAAATATGTACTTTTTTTTCTATATCGAAAGAATTAAATTATTATATAAGAAATTACTGATTTCAATTTATTCAAATATGTTTTATCTAAGAAGTTAAAGGGTGAAAGTTATAATCTTAGATAGTAGAAATATACTTCAAAAGTCTCGATACGCCTAAAACCGGCTGCATGGCAGGTCCATGTCGTTAGAAGGGAACAAGTCGATCGCGGCAGATATCAGAAAAGCACGAGCGAACGTCGTGCATTGGAGTGGTCGCACCAAAAGGGACGACGGTAGATAATTAAGGCGCTATGTAGTAAACGCCTGGCGTTTGTGTGTATGCGTGACCGCGTGTATTGTGCGTATCTGGTCGAGTACATAACTCCGTGACACATATTGATGATGGTAGCACTGCCATCTTTTAACTGATACTCTCGCCTCTCCGTCTTTGTTTCCTACCGACGCGCACGGTGGCGGATTAAACATTGCCGCGTGCGAAAAACGCGAGATTCGACGAGATCGAGATTGATGCCCTCGTAAAAATCAGATTTTACGGATAGGTATGTTTGAGGTGGTAAAGTACAATTTTTTAATTAGGATGTTTACGAATATTGTTATAGCAATTAAAAAATACATAATTGATTTAAATAATTTTAGAATTTAACGGAGAATATAAAAAGTACATGGAAAAAATAATTTTACTGAAGTATTTAAACATTTAGTTAGATATTGCAGATCTGAAAATAATTTTGTTGAAGTATCAAAATAATTATGTAGGACACTCAAGTTGGTTACTAAAATGCCAAAACTTTTTGTAGCATTGTTTGAATTTCTTACATAATTATTTTATTTTCAAATGTTTATTTTCAAATTCGTATCTACCTAAATTTTTAACAAAATCATTTTTTTCCACGTATTAATATCTTCTTAGTTTCCTTCTCTCTTCTATTATAGCTTTACGTAAAGAAGTAATTCAAGAAACGTATAATTTGAACAGTTGACATGAGAATTCAAGAGAACAGATTAACATTGTCAATTAACAATTATAGATACACAAATGTATAAATGTTTAGAATTAAATATTTTTATGTGACCCAATAATTATAAATATTACAAACGTTGCGCAGAAGAAGATAAATGTTCGCTGCTAAGAATTGCTAAAACGGCGAGAATCATTAAAAGTGGTGTTACAAGGAATTCTCATTAAGGTGATGTTTCGATATAACTATAATATCACGTGTCCGTTACATAATACAGAAATGAAGAGAAAGAAGCTCGTACATAAGTCAGCGACACATATTGATGATGGTAGCACTGCCGTCTTTTAACTACCGCTCGTCTCTTCTCATTCTTTCTTCCTCGGCGGCGGCTGTGCCTTGCCAAGAGAGATCGGCGAAGACCGGATGACGCGCGGATGAAACGGGAGGTGGGTACATTAGGGGGCTAATTTGGCAGCGTGCCGGTTGTTAATTTTAATTGCAAAAATAATACGGCAAAAAACTTTCGCTGTCCGAACCAACGTTCGGGTTGTTACAAACGAGCTTGGATGGTGCGCGAAATCGTGAATTTCTTTTTGGAGCGGAACACGCGTACGATATCGTACGACGTGAGATACCAAACATTGGAATCGAAAATATTAAGGCATTACCACGGCTGTGTTAATGTATGCAACAAAAATGTTAGCAGTATCTCTGGCTTGAATGAATAAAACGCTGACGTTTGACGTTTATATGTAATTTTCGACGTTGCTCTACCGATTTTTCATTCAGAAATAATAAAACAGAGTAATTGTATTCTCACAATTCAGAAAGTTTGTTTCGGAGTTTGCGAATTTATGAATAATAGAATTTTACTTTATATACTTGAATACTTTTTTTATTAACGTTATCATTTTTATGTATCAGGCGTATAATCTTTGCAAAAAGTGATTGGAATTGGAAATTTATATTTTTCATATAAAAATGAAAGTTGTATACATATGAAACAGTTCAAAAAGGTCAACATTTGTATTTAATAATATAATTTTACAATTTAAATTTGATAATTTAAATTATAATTTTATCATTTTATCTTAATTATTTTTTAAAAACGTATCTATTTTATTAAAATAATTTTTGATCTTAGTTCGCTACCAAACTTTTTTTTGTACCTTCACTTACAAATACGAGAAAAATCTGTAATTTTAAAAATAATTTTTTTATTTTGTTAAAAAATACGTATGATATATCTTTAATTAAATATCTCTTATTATGACTAATTCAATTCTTGTTAAGAAATTATTAAAAATAATGTGTTCAGTTATTCTAAAATGATGAAAAATAGAGATAAATTATACACCTTGTATTCTTAATTTATTTTATTCCTAGAATACATAATTACTTAAAGAGATATAGTTTACATACACACGTCAATATGATAATTATGGCATGTGCACTTCGTCTCGCAACATGTGCTCCGCGGTAAAACCAGCTTTGCACGACGCTATGCTCATCTTCACGTAATGTAAAAGCCTGATCCTGTCAAGGATCTTTCGGCATAGTCTTCAGCCGGTGTGAGGACGTCACAGGCTACACAAGCCCGCGACGGAATAATTTGTCAAACTTGTCAAGGAGACAGCGGTGCGACCGTGGTTTGGCCTAATGAAGCGTCACGAAATTCCTCTGCGAAACACGTTGACGATTTATCCGGCCCATTGCACCCCGACTAGCTCACCATGAGAACGGTCTTATTTCACGGAACGTTACGACGCGCCTTCGGCGCGCTCTCCTCTGGTGCGCTTACGAGCGCGGGACTTCACAAAAACGTCTCGCGAACGAGGAAATCGCGGGAACGCAATCGCGTGCCAAGGCGAATCGCAAAACGTGCCAATCCGAGCGTCGACTACTCCGTGTGCACCGATCGCGGATCGTGACGGCTCTATCTCTACTGGTAAGTAAACGCCCGGGGACGTAGTTCCATTTATAAATGACTACGACGTGATTGCACGATTGTTATCATGCACAACTAAAAACTATAAAATTTCGATGGAATAATAAAAAGTAATGTTAGTACATTAGGTATAGAATAAATATAAAAAAAAATTTGTTATTACAAAAGTCTAATACTGGCTAATTTATTACTGAAAGATAGTAATTAATTATTTATTTAAAGTATTAAAAGTATTGAACAACAATGTCCTTAATATCTAAAGTAAGTAATTAATTACTGTCTTTCAATATTTATCATTAGATTTTTATAAAGAATGAAAGAAAGGTATAAAAGGTATGAAAAGACACATGAGTAAGAAAAAAAAATTAATGTTTTACGTGATAATTGTGCAATAATGGAGTAAACGTAATAATGATGTATTGTATCGCGGTATGGAGTAATAACAATAAAAATTGTGATATGTAGAATAAGAAATATACATATGTTTAGATACTTTGGATTTAAGTAATATTTTATGATATTAACACAGTCCATGTAGATCACCGGTGATCTACGCAGGACTTTTCGGTTATAAAAAGAAATGTAATTATAAAATAATTTTCTATCATACATGTTAATTTAGATACATATATAATGCAATATCGGCACATTATGCCTTCTTTTTTGTTATAATAATGTAATTTTTTAACCATTATAAAATACATATTTAACAAGTGTAATAAACGCAAACAAAAATATCATGGGTCACCGGCAACCCACGCGATGTGGTAATCAAGGCATTTAAAATTGACTCCGCATGGAGCGTGTTAATATACATTTAGGATTAATGTAAAGAGTGGAATAATAAGGCTGTGATATATATGTATATAAAAAAAAAATAATTTTCCTGAAGTATCTAAAAATTTAGCTAGATGCAGCTCTAAAAGTAATTTTGTTGGGCTATCAAAATAATTTCATAGGAATCTTAAGCATGAGCAATATTGCACGAAGTTTTGATTCTAGAAACATAGCTTGAGCGTTTTACATAATTATTTTGACAGTCCAACAAAATTATTTTCAGATTTGTATCTAATTAAAATTTTAGATATTTTAGTAAAAATTTAGTAAAAATAGCCTCATTCTTTCAATATAAAAAAGAAACATTATAGATATATTTAGGTTTAAGTAATAATAACATTTTGATAGTAAATTTAGTTATATAGTCAGTAATCATAAAGTATGGATAAATATATAGCTAAATAAATCTGTAAGCAAAGTGCCTTCTTGGCTTTGCTTCCTTTTTGGAGCTGAAGTATATAATTACTTCTTATAATATATTAGATAGGTTTTTTTTATATAAAAGAGAATGTACACACACACACACACACACACACACACACACACACACACACACATACACACACACACACACACACGCGCGCGCGCGCGCGCGTAAGTCATTGATAAGAAAATTAAAGAATATATTGCATAATTACTGGGCGTATTAAGATCTGCGACGTATGTTCAAGATTTAATCGAACGCAAACAGCCGTTCGGTATTTTTTCAACCTTTTCTTAGTAATTGGTTTTTCACGCCTCGGGTTCTGCTCGCGAAGACACCCGGCGTCACGGTGCAGGGCAGCCGCGCCGATGCGCGCCGAGGAATTGCGTTAATAAAAAGTAGCTCGGGGTGGAGCAGCTGGTCAGCTAAGTGAAATTAATTGGCGCCGATAACTTAGCATACAGCTAGTCGGATGGGCCGTGCGAAATCGAGGTAGCATGATGATACTCACTTCTGACTGTATCATTCGCATACGATGCTTTCGAGATACCTTCATCGTCGACGTCGTCGTTATCATTGTGTCGTCGGTGGCGTCGCGTGCATCAGTGTTGCGCCTCGCTCACCATAGGCGCGCGCGCAAATGTATCGTTGTATGCATATCTTCTCGTGCACACGGCCATCTGCATAAAAGGCCGGGTCTGCACATCGCCTTTATGATGCAAAGAAGGCCTGCATTAACTGGCAACAATGCATCGACCACGGCCTCCATCCCCCGCGCCGCCCTGACAGGGTATCCCTTCTACCTTCGTCCCCCTTCTTCTCCTCCACTCCCTCCGACTCCCTGATCCGCATGCGGTTCTTCTTTTTCTCTGGTAACAGGCTTGTTAAAGTAATAACTCTAATTATACACCGTTCCGATACACCTTCTCACCTTTTTCAATGAGCCGCTCGAGAGCGCGTTACGTCTCCTCGTATTCTTCCGCCGTGCGCTTCTTTGTCCTACGCGTCCGCCAGCGTGATCTTGCCTCTCCCTTCCTTGCTAGGGAATCATCTTCTTCTCCGTCTTCTTCGTCGCGCGCGAACCATGAACCGAAAGTTCCGGTTAGGTTGCATCCGGTGCAAAATAGGGTTGAATGTAATGCGCGGTTATATGCATAATTTATACCAACACGGAGGGAAGAGAGGATAGTCTCGAGAGACCAAGCATGTTTGCGATGACTCTCATACGTCTCTTACATAGTCGGCGAGTAATGTAAACGATGTTTCTTTAATTTTGTAAATATTAATATATTTTTTTTATAAGTATAAAACAAACAGTAATACGATTTTCATAAATTTTTTGATATTAATGCTTATTTTTTATTAAACTACGTGTAGCGTGATGATAAAAATATGATAATGTAACAATGCATATAAAAATATAATAAATACAGTAATATAGTAAATTAGACTAATAATATATTTCAGGATCAATATTTTTAACAAATGGATCGCTCACACAGAAAATGTGTTTTTTTTATTTATTAACACAATAAGAAACTAAAAACTCGCTCATAATATCAATAATTGTTGGATAGGTTTTATACACCTACAACATTAAAAAGATTATTCTTATAATATTAGATGTAGTAAAAAGAAATCTATTATTTTTGCATGAAATTGAATGGAAAAATAATGGATTTCTTTTTACTACACCTAATATCCAAATTAATCGTGAAAAGCATTTTATTTTAGGATACATATTTTTGACAAAGGGATCACCCACACAGAAAATACTTGTTTACTTATTAACAATAAGAAATTAGAAACTACGGTACTACCGATAATAATTGGACAGGTTTTATATACCCATAGCATTGAAAGGACTATTCCTATAATGTCCTCAGATTGAAAAGTGTTTTCTGACTCATCATAACATTTTAGTAGATTTCTAAAAGAGCTTAGCTCTCTTTCCTATTCGCAACGAAGCCAATCGTTAAGCAAAGTTAAATGATATATTTAGCTTCTTCAAAGAAGAAACTAATTCAGGTAGAAATAGGATAGCTGAATCACAAAAAAAGAAGTGTACATTTTTTTTTAAAAAGACGATAATTTAGAGATGGAACACACTGGAAAAAAAGATATCTTAATTTCAAGGAAATATCACTTTGCTCATACTCAAAAAAATTATTTCTTTGATCAGTGAAATTTCTTTGAAAATAAGAAATTGTTTTTTTCAAAGAAATTTTCATTGATCCAAAGAAATGATTTTTTTGAATAAGAGATTTTTTTTGAAATTAAGATTGTTTTTCAGTGCAGGAAAGACATAATTTTTTATACATTAAACGTAAGTATTTTTAATTTTTTTAACACAATTTTTATTGACAATTCTTATTAATATAACTTTACAAATATAAAATTTTAATTAATGACCAGAAATTTTGCGACCTCAAAAAGAATACATGATGTACTTCTAAAAGTATAAGATAGTAAGAAGTGTGGTAGCCCTAAAGAGGCTATGTTCGGTTTAACCATTCATGCTATAAAAATCACTCTATTTTCCTTCCGCATGTAACGAATGATAAAGATAGAATAAAGTTTATGAAACCAGCGCGTGTGAATAGCAAATCATATGCAGCTAAAGTCATGATTGACCGATAGCTCTACCGAACAATGATTAGCAAGGATCAGTCTTGATATTGAATTTCATTCTGACTAATTGTTTGTTGAAGCTAGCTCGATATGTTCGCAAATATTTTATGTGTAATATATTATAATTGATATTTATAATATAGTATTAATCATTTTGATGTTATCAAATATATGTGTTACTATATATATATATATATATATATATATATATATATATATTGTGTTTTTTAAATGATAAAAGTAATCGAATCATATATAATTCTATAATCATATATAATTCTATAATAATTCTATAAGCATTTAAAATTAATTCTCTATAGATAATGTGATGATAAAACTATCCTATTTAAATATATTAATTCTAGAAATCTGTTTCCTCGGAAAGTATATATCAAGATAAATCTTACAATTTTTATTTTTATTTTATACTTACTCAACGCGTATATCCTACGAAATGTTACGAGTTGTACTGTTCAATAAAGATAATACAAAGTGATTGTTGTAGAATAACAAAAACATCTTTTATCTCATGTTTATCCAGCGAAGATGTTAATCCTGGTCAATCAAGAAATCCTTTCTCCGAGGTGAAACAAGATTCAATAACTCGATGCAATTGCAATAGGAAACTTGTGGAAGCTTATCAGTGAAGATTGCCCAGTAAACTCGGGACATCCCTTTTCGCAGCCCAGGCACGCAGCAGATAGTAAAGGGAGGCAAGCGTCGTCGTCCTCTTGAGGACGTGCTTCTGTAAGTACCCGAACAATTCGTCTTTAAATCCAATTAGCCGCGAGTCGGTCGGCGGTCGTAACAATAACACTTTGCCCTTTACAATGCGGTGGCGCGGTTGCTTAATACCATGTTCGCCACGCCCCCGCGTGCAAAGTTCTCTCTTGTCCCCCTATACCGCTGTCCCCACCACCATGTAGCCACAGCCCCTCTTCGGATTCTCTCATGTGCCGGTGCCCTTTTGTTTCGCGGTTCATTTGTCTTTCCTCCTATCTCTCTCTGTGCCGCCCTTTCGTCTTTTCTCACTCGTTTTCTCTCTTCTTTCTTTACGTCGGATCAGTTTCTCCTTCTCTCTTTGTTTTTCTCGGTCTCTTTTTCTCTAACTGCTCCCTTTTCTCGCTCTTTCTGTTTACGGTTCGGCCCATCACGGGTACCTTCTCAATAGGATCTTCCTTTCCTCTGACCGCATTATGGTCGAGAAACTAGAGAATTGCCCAGTCGTCGTGCGACTACAAAGCGATTAAATATATCAGCCCTAAAAGGCATTATTAAACAGTATTATAAATATTGTGAAAGGCAACTAGTGGAGTCGAATACTCCATACACAAAATTTAGCTTAGTGAAAATCCACACTCAAGGAATCCAAGAATTGGATAAAAAATCAACTGAATTTTTTTTAATGTATGTACGCGGTTGTATGTGCCGATTAATATTTGTGATGACAGTACAACTGCGCCCATCACAAAGATTTGACTTAAGTGTTAGATAGAGTTGCGAGAATTCGTAATTGTAAAAAAAGAAAACAACAACAAATGGCACAAAATAGATAAAAGAATAAAAAAAAATCGTCACTTTGTACTCCTCCCTCCTCCCTTCGTCAGCCAAAAATTTCATAGTCATGGGCAAGTTGCCCTTGATTGTGGTCGATCAATGGAGGATGTTACCCGCAGAGACAAATTAGGTGGTCGGATCTCTTCAACGTTACAAATGACAACATAATAAAAAGGATAAATCTTTTATTTTCACAAATTTGGTACGATGAGTATGTAAACTAGTGCTTCTTAATCATCATCATTCATTGTGTATTTGTTGAAAGTAGGAATCTTCTATCATTCTATTTATCTCTGTTTGAATTTTCACCTTTTATCCCGAATTATTCACTAGTTCACTAGTCGGCAACACGGAAGTTTGTAGCAACTTTTCAATCACACCTGAGTCCTGGATCTTTGAATATTAAATTTTTATATTGATCTGAATTGTACAAATTTGAAAAAATTCTTATATAAATAAAAGCATTAATAACAAGTTTTCACCATCATAGAAATTGGATAGGAGATACTGAACCTTGTTATGGGCATACAGTTTCAGTTAGGCGGAGAGGGGGAGGGAGGGGGGGAAGGGACAAAAATTTACTTTCACACAAAACTCATTAAAATATATTGCATGTTAAAGCCAGCCTTCGAGGACTTCAATGAACTTTTTTAATATTGGTTTTTTTTCTTCTAGCTTTTTTCTTTTCACAATGTATTAGTATTTATAGCTATCCATTGAAGTGTTTTTCTGATATTGTTGACTACAATCAGGTTTTTACTCTTCATAATGACTTTTCAATGGTGCTCATTATGTATGGTTAAACAAACGAAAATATACAAAATGTGTTTCGTCGCTGGAAAGAAAGTTTCGGCTCCTTTTAAAACATCTTAATTCCAATTCTTTAAATTCTTTTTTTAAACGTTTTTATATCCCTTCAAAGAATGTACTAGAGTTCATTGTAAAAATGATTTACATTTTACAATAGAAAAACTTATATGCTTTTTTTTTAAATCTTCTAATGTTATAGCCAACATAAATAAAAGAGCGTAGTGCTAATAATGAAAAATTGCTGCTTCCTTTATTGTTGAAGCTATTGAAGAACAAATTAAGTAACAAATTATTATAAGTAACAAATTATTATATAGTGATCATTTTTATTATAGTTCTTACTGAACTTAAATGTATAAAATAATCATATTACAAAATTTTACAACAGTTGCAAAGCTGTTTTTTCTGTTGAACGCATCTAATAATTTTCATAATTTAATTATTTCTTCTTGCCAAAATTTGAGGGGGGGGGGATCAAGCCCCTTACTTTCTCATCTACGTACGTTTCATGTTTACTAGTAGATTAGTATTCATCTACTACATTTAGTAGATTAGTATCGAATCTAAAATTCACAATAAAAATCAACTATAGATAAATATTGATCTTATGGAATGAATATAAATTGGAAATTCCTTATTTAATTAATTTATAACGCGTTAAAATTATATCAGAATCAAAGTGTTCGAAAGTACATTGCGCATCTTAATTAATTAGTTTACAGTGCGTTAAAATTATATCAGAATTAAAAATGACATATAGTAGCGCGTGAAGCATAAAATAAGATTTTTCTTTGAAAACATAAAATATATGTAATTAAAACAATACGTAAAATAAAACTTTATAAAAATTAATAATAAAATTATAAAAATGTAAAATTAAATTAAAGGAATGAATAATTTCAAATGTATCCAATGTATAATATATGTCAAACATGCATGCGCAAAACATATTTCCGGATTCTTTTAAATTATTCTAAAATTCTGTTCTAACAATAAGTCAAGATAGGAAAAAATGGTAAAGAAAAATTTTTCACTGTTTAGTATGGTCTATTTTGAGATTATATTTTTGCAAGCATTTTTTTTATCATATATTTTTCATAATCATCATATATTTTTTTAAATGTATATTGATCCTTTTTATTACATACTTTATATGTATATAAATATTAAGGTAGAGTAATAAGAAGATCAAGATATATTTTGCTAGATGTTATACTTTTATTTCGATTTAGAAAAGATCTATCACTTAGTTGAATTATTAGATAATTATTTTATATATTTTATATATTTGTACATTTATAATTTAGTTAGTT
>Ga0157363_1001780_pt1 | contig 18374 bp, 10 predicted proteins | sample AttsexASBM1_FD_111477 | JGI IMG/M metagenome (GOLD analysis project Ga0157363, IMG submission 111477) | Fungus gardens microbial communities from leaf cutter ant in Ribeirão Preto, State of São Paulo, Brazil - Atta sexdens ASBM1 | ecosystem: Host-associated > Fungi > Mycelium > Unclassified ... | reverse complement strand
CGGTGTTCCTTATAGCACATAATTATCGATAAATTTTCTAATTTGCAATGTTTCATAATTTTTGTAAATTTTATAAGGATTGTCGGTTGTATTTAAGAATTGTCGTGTCTGAATGAACTTTTTTTGCATTTAAATAGTAAAATGAACTTGAAATATTCTATATGTGGTATGTTTCTTTGTCGGTTCTTGATAATATAGTAGAAAACGCGATCGACCGCCTTTATTTGCGGATTTTTTCTCTCATAAGGACTTCGTTCAATTAAAGAGAGAGTTCTATCTCTTGATATCGAAGTATGCTCGTTTGCTGAAACACAAGGGCGTCTGTGTCTTTGGCGATTGATTGAGAGAACAACCAATTTCTCGAAATCGCACGGAAAAAAAAATGTTTCTGATTACGGCCAATTCTGATTAGCTGAAATTGCATTAACTATGAAATTTGCTAATACATACAAAGAATTTGCTGCTGCAGCTAATATAAGGACGAGATAGCAAAATATGCATGTCTGTTACAGTCAATTTATTTAGCAATATAAAGTTATTAAATTATAGTTGACATAGCTATCGGATATGTCTGCGTAAAAAAGAAAATTATCTCTACCACAGCTAAATATGGTTTGCTAAAACTGTACTTGCAATTTGCTACACAGAAAACGTTTACTGCAATCATCAATACATCAATATGATAGCAAAATGCTTGCCTGTTATAACGATAATATTTAAATCAAATAACAAAAAGGATTTTTAATTTATCAAAAAACAATAAAAAGATATGAAGGGCACATAAGAATCAGCAAATCACTTGAAAGTGTATAAAAAATCTACATATATTATGAATATAAAAAATCTACATATATTAATTATATAAAATAAGAATTCTAAAAATTGCGCATTACATTACATTACATGTTTCGATTTCTTCATTGAGCTATCTTCAAGCGCTTAATATGCAGTCAACATATTATTTAAAATTAGATTTAACCTGATGATACGATCATTGATATTTTAACATTATCGGCAACGAACGGATGAACATTCCACAAAGAAAAGAGAAGATTGCATATGGTCGAATGTTCGAATTTTCTCGATGTTTTAGAGAAGAAAATGATGTTAAAAATAATAATTAAAGCAAGCAATTTCGTTCAAGAGAAACACTCGCCCGCCGATCGACAACTTTATATCGCATATTACAATAACTTCGTCAGAAAATTAAAGCATCGATGATGATATGAGATAATGAATTCCAGTCAGAAAGTCAAGAAAATATAGTACAAATTCACAAGAATAAAATTAGATATGTGTGTCAAAAAATAAAATTGGTGTAGTCTGTATGGCAGTCAGATACTTTCTGAGAGGAAATCAGACAAATTGATTAAGGCAATGTTAATATCAAATTTTGTTTATGATAGATAGTATAAATTTTGTTTAGTCCCTCTGTGTCGATTTGTAAATTAATACTGTTATTTTGTTTTTTAATATCTTTCATCTCAGATATTAGACGCTTATAATAGCACGGTTCTTCATCCAAAATTTGAATGTTGTTCCAATCAAAATCGTGGTTCATTTGCAATCTATGTTTGGTAATTACATAACGAACACGTGTAAACACGTCTGCTCGTTCTGTAATTATCGAACATAGATTGCAAATGAATCATGATTTTGATTGGAACAACATTCAAATTTTGGATGAAGAACCGTACTAATAAGCGTCTAATATCTGAGATGAAAGATATTAAAAAACAAAGTTAATAATATTAACTTACAAATCGACACAGAGGGACTAAACAAAATCTATACATCTATCATCAATAAAATTTGACATTAACTAATGTCGTGTCTACAAAGTCTAATTTCCATTAGCTGTGAAGCCTAAATATTATCAAAAAGTAAGAAGATAAGAGTTAATAAATCACTTGAAACTGTATAAAAAAATCATATATTATGATATTAAGATCGTATATTATAATATATTATGATATATTAATTGTATAAAATAAGAATTCTAAAAATAAGTATCTATATAAGACATTAGGTGTCTATATAATATTATATTACTGAATTCAGCTGTCGTACCTAATTTTTAACTGTGTAACAGCTAATCTTTCTTTCCATTCACTCTTAGCTTGTGATTGTTAAAATAAATTCTTATTTAGATGTCGCGCATGCTGCTGTATCCGTATGTAAAAAATATAACATGTTAGAATTATTAATTAATTTTTTTCCAATAAAAACAGTAAAGAATATCTTTCTGTGAGATATAGTTTCTTTAAATAAAAAAATATATTCAGAAATTACTGAAGTAAAATTAATGAATTAGGAGAGATCAGTATATAATAGTAGTAAGTAGAATAATCGAGATCTACATTAAAAATAAAAAATCCGAAATACCCGTAAAATCTGAGCATGCAGCAGTGACTAGTGACTTGTAACATCTCATTGTGAACTCATCTATGATAAAAGTTCCGTTACAATTAAAAAAAAATCGTACAAGTAAATATTTTTATTCTTAAAGTTTTTGTTTTACTCGTATATGATCGTACTCCTATATGATTGTCTGAGAGATTTGATTTCTAGGCTACTTTTTATTTAACGCTCGTGGAATCATTTTCCACATTTGTCGTTTATTAAATATTAAATAAGGACAAAACGATGCTTGCGAACATTGCGAGCGTTAAGTGGAACGCAGCCATCGATAATAAGTAGTTCTTACTTAATAAAGTCCAACAGATTTTTTTGTTTATATGTCTTTGTTATCGTATATTGTTAATATTTTTAAAAAAATGAAGAGATGGGAATAGTGGGCTTAACAACAGCATGAGACTATATGACTCATTTAGTGATGACTCTTATAGTACTTACTCAATATTTGATTCCTTTAAAGAGATTTATCTCAGTGATAAATGTTATATAAGGTTAGTTCTCTCACGTCTAATCTCGATAAAACTAGGCGCATTCGACCTGTTTTTGCACGAACGAATTTTAAAAAAAGACATTGTTCTGTCCTGCGAAGCGAATATTTATATTTAAAATATATTTTTATAAAAGTTTTATTAATATATAGCCAAAGATGTAGCTTAAAAATGATTAATCTTCATTTTAATAATCTTATAGTCAAACTATCCGATACCATGAATTATCCTACTCCGGTCCAGGGATTATAGTTGATTCAATTAGATGGAATGCAGATTTAGAAAAATTTCTTTTCTAAATTTCTTTTCTCGTATTAGTTATCACCTTATTATTAAAATATTATTAGATAGTCATATGTATGTAATAACTGGTGTAGAATTCATTTTTTTGATAAGTCTCTTAATTGATCTATAAAAATTCAAAACTGAAAATGAGTTTACTAGCTTCGGTCTCCCCTAAATTTTATTTTCAGTCAATCGAACACATGATGTGCATCGATATCACTCATGTCATATATCAAAAGTAATCAAAAGTAAGTTATATCAAAATCAAATGGATGAAGCCAAGCTAGATTTGTGCTCCTATAAATTTCCATCGAACAATTGACGTGGAATTGTTATCGTGAGAAAAATATTTTGATGATCCAAAAGTTTTCTTCTCAATAAAATTGACTAGTGTTTTATCAATTGGATATGTGCTCCATGAGTGCGTTCATATTCAAATAAGGCAGTGCAAAATAATTCGAACAGATTTATCAGATTATGCTGGATAAACTGAATTGTTATTCAAAAAGTATTTAAAAAAACTTTCTTTAAATATTAACATTTTTTTTTAATATTAATATTTTCATTTGTTCACTTATACGAATTTTACAAATATGTGGACGTTTTATTATGAATTAAAAGATTAAAAGTGTAAACGACCGGCTTGGCCAGTTAATACACTTGCCAGTTAATACTATAAGCTTCGTATTTCTTCGGCAAGCATTCCAATAAAACACATAGGGATGACGCGAAAGCGTGACTCGCGGGCGTAATGTGAATCGATAGAGAGAATAGATAAGTTTCCGATGATCGGGCCTTGGTTCATCATTTTCTTATTCGGAAAGAGTCATCCCTGCGGCAGCTCTCTATTGCTCTCTATCGCGTCATATCGATGGCAAACGAAAACATGCGGCACTCGTTCGTTCAACTCGCATTTCGCGCGACGTGCGAACCCGAGACATGCAGCGAATGTTTACGGCAGAAATAAAGCCAACGACGTATATACGTAATTTGAGTCCGTTATACTGCTTTAGAGAGGGATGATGCGAAAGGGTTGCGACGCGACGCGGTTTGGTGATACCGGATCACGACGCTCTCGTTTTTCAAAACCGAGTTTCGTCCGTTCGCTGTTGGCGCGAGAGATCATCACCACAAAATGGTCGATGAATCCATTGCGAGAATGTGAATGGTCAGTTATACGACCGCTACGGACTCATATCTCGTTCATATTAGATACGTACTACAGTTTTTTGGACACTGTCAATATGAAATAAATAGTGCAATGGACAAGACACAAATGACGAATAAGAAAAAAGTAAATGATTATCTTTAGAGCAGGTTTGGTATGTTATTTAAATGCAATTTTATATATTTATTATATTTTTTACGAAAAGTGACGTATATATCAAACGTATATATTTTTAAACTGTTAAATAAAAAATATGGAACTTTCTAGCTTCCACTGACAAAATGGATGAAGTGATTGAACGTGGAAAAAATTAGAGAATTATTATTAAAAATAGTTATTGAATACATCTATTTCAATTTATTTTACAAGCTATCAAAAGCTTTTGTGATTGACACTAGTCACAAAAAAATGTATGTTTTTGTTCAATTTGACACATTTTCTAGCGATTTAAATATGATTCGTTAATTCGTCGCGCTTAATGCTATACCATAACAATTTCATAATGCACCACTACATCAATCTGTTATTCGTGAACCGTAGTTGAAATACTCCACACGCCATTCATTATCCAAAATCCTACGCGACTAACGTGACAGGATTCATCATAGTATTCAGTAAGACGTAGTCGCGTGGAAAGCAGAAGCGCTTTCCTCCCACACGCTCTTTGTCCCGCTTTCTCTTTGCCTCGGAATCAAGCTAGTCGGCCAGCGCTAATGAACGTTAACCATGAATAATTAGATACGACCGCGCTAATTGCCCATTATTAATCATCGCCGCGCAATCGCCGGGATCAAACATTGATCGCGACGATTGCGCTTCCGCCCACTGCGCGGGATTCAGATTTAGTTCAATTATAACGAAGGCCATCCAGCGCGGCTTCCGGGCCCGCGCAAAGACGAGCTTAACCGCATTTCGACCGGAAGGCTGCTGCCGTGCGCGTGAGTAGCGACCGTACGTATCATGTGAGTCTGGGGGCGGAAAACGTGAATAATTTATTTGCAAGGAATCGGAACAGCTGCGGTTACACCGACGACGGCAACGACGGCAACGATGGCAACGACGACAACGACGACGGTGATGGCAGCAGCGGTAGATTGTCCGGGTGCATCGTCCTTGCTCGTAGTAGTCACGCCAATGGTTCAGATGGTTCCTCCATTCGTCGGGCAATGTACCATTGATTTCGGCTATTTATGCCAGGATGTAACAGTTCGGCTAATATTGCGCGGTCTGTTGTTGCAATGGAAAAAGAGCAATCAACCGAGCGAATGTGAACCGGCATCCTATTCATGAAACTTTAATGCCAGATTTTCTCGCGCGCATGCTGGATCGATTCATTCCGTCTTCCAACTCCGATATTCTCATCGCAATATCAGTACATGGCTATACACAACTGACGTGCTTACGACATATTCCGCTTCTGACAACGATTAATTATTGTATCCCTACGAAGCAATTTAGTTATTGAGTGTTGTACCTCATTCAAAAAGTGATTGGAGAAATAAATTAACTTGTATGAATCATTCTGCCACACGAAGCGTTTTGACAGTAGCAAGATAGATAACGTATTTCTATTAATTCTTTAATAGAACTAAAAGAAGCTGTACATTAAATACAATAAATGTTATATATATATATATATATATATATATATAACACAACGTATTTTGGAAAAAAATATAACTACTCGATGAGACAAATAAAATAATCCTTTTTAGATTTGAACAAAACTGGATGTACATTATACAAATTAAATAAAGAATGCAAATATAAATAAATGAACTTTCTATAAATTACGAATACGAAGGAAGCCAAATTGATATCGACATGATATATATATATATTTTTCCAGAGAATGGAAAGTTATTTTTTAAAAGTAACAAGTTACCGATTTTTAAAAATAACTCGTTACAAATACTGTTACTTGAGATAGTAATTTTTCGTTATTTTTCCGTTACATTTTTAAAATCGATGACCACCAATTATAGCGGACGGATGCCTAGGGGCTTTCTAAACTCAAGCGCTGTGAGTAGCTTGTGTTCAATCGAACCGTATCCATTCGTGTGCAAAATAATGATAAAAACAACTTTAAAATTCGTTACCGTTTCCAAAAAATGTAACTATGTTACCGTTACAGTTACTAAAAAAAAATATAACGCAATTACCAGTAAAGTTACCAAAAAAGTAACTTGTAACTGTAACTTCGTTAGTAACGAGTTACTTCTATTCTTTGATTCGATTTCTCGGTATATCAAAGGAAAATATATTGTTACGTTTAGTCATATTTGTCGTAAGTATTTGTTCGTGATTTATTCTTGCTATTCTTTAAATTTCTTCATTCATTCCAAAATTCATTCCAAAAGAGTTAAAAATATTGCCACTATTGAAAAAGAGGGAAAAATTCGTACTTTGGAATAAGAATAACAAATTTCTTTTTTGGGATGAAATTTCATACTTTTGGAGGGAATCTTACTCCAAAAGAAAAAAAGAGAAGATCTGCTACTTTTATTCAGAGTACGCTGTTAAAAAAAAAAGAAATTTGCTTCCGTTACATATAATGGAAGCAAATTTCAAGTAGGTACATTAAAAATATATTAATGAAAATGAAGTAACTTAAATTTAACGTTTATTTATATTAAATTTCATGTAAATCTAAAATTTAATAAAAAATGTAACTAAACTTTGTAAAATTTTATGGAAAGTACACTAAATTTCATGTACATGTACACAAATATACTTTTCAGTTGCAAATACATTAAATATAATTTAATGTCATAGAATTGAATTTAATTTATGTAACTTAAAAGTACATTATAAATTTCATGACATTTTTAACAGTATACAAATTTTTCACTATTTCAATAGTTTCAGTATTTTAACTTTCCTCCAAGAAATTTAGAGAGTATCTTTATATTCAATTTAAGGATGTATCTTTATTTATTTGCTGCACCTAAATTCTCCGCATCTAAATTCTCTTTGCATATTTAATTAACTTACAATGCGGACTACTTTTATTCTTTAGAAAACTCCAAAAGTTTCCCTCAGGATCGGTTCGATGAACTCATGAAACAAGACTCTCTCCTCGCGTGCAAGTCAGTACGCTTTTGCCTTCCGTATGTTGAAGGAGTTTCTGTTCCACAATACTATATTCACCGCTATTACCTTGCATGCGACCGATATTAGGCCACGCCGAGTTTTCTCTCGGTTTTCAATATGCACGAGAATGCATTAAGTGCCAATGAATGTAAGGCACTTTGCCGGAGCTATCAAATTTTCTAGAGTTAAAACATTTCGGAGGAACAAAGAAGATGGCAACACAGAAATAATTCCGGTAAAGCACTCTATATTTATCATCCAAGATATAGCATGAGATAATATCTAAGATTGCTATCAGTATGGAAAATCAGGAAACTATGATAAAAATCTCTGGAACTTCATACTATAGTGAACTAAAATGATGCAAGGAATTTCTAAAGTAATATTTGGTTATATAGTAATTTCATATATATATATATATATATATATATATATAATTTTTTGACAATGTATTAAAAAAAAAAAAAAAATTTATAAAAATATAATATTTTATATATAAATAATATATATATATATATATATATATATATATATATATATATATATATATAATTATTAGACATTATGTTAAAAAAATGAAAAAATTATTCTCTTCTCATTCTAATTAAGAATTTTTTTATTTTATATGTTTCTCAATAATAAGAGAAAAAAGCTAAGAGAAGAATTATTATAATATACGAAGAATGATAATATACATACGTATATATATATATATATATATATATATATATATATATATATATATAAATATATATTTAGCAATAAAATATTTATATACATCATCGTTGGCCTTTTGCGTTTACAAGAATGATTGTTTCCGAAAGTGATTGACGCTGTTGCTTCGTAGAGGATGCAAACTGCCTCAAGCGTCGAATACTTTTGACACCCTACACAATAAGCGGATGCACAAGCACAGCGTTGCACCACCAAGCGAAGCGATCGGAATGTAATTCAGCGCGAGAGCGAAAGCGTAAGCTTCGTCTGGTATGGTATTCGCGATACTTTGACCTGGGCGCTTTTCGTGTCGAAAATATCCGACGTATTTTGTCGCTGGTACATCGCAGAGATCTGGATTGGCTCTAATGCCTCTGTAATACTGGCCATCGCTTTTTACGCGTCGCTCCGGCTACACGAGTCCCCTGTATTTTATTTTGTCGAGATTTTTATCGAGCCCGGAGGGAAGCTGACATTAAACCTTTCTGACCAAAAAAGACTCAAAATCTCATTTTTGAGAAATCGTTTATGAGCTCTTTTTCTTTTCTTTTTTAATCTAAATTGTTATACTTGTTAATAGTACACTTTATGGCATATTCTTTAATCCGTATATAAAATAAACCCTCGAATAACTACAAATATAAATTTCTTGTGTGCGTATTTTTTGTCTATACTTACATTAACCTGCACAAATAATTATTCCACAATCATATAAAGTATTGAATATTTAATAATAATTGATAAATTATTAAAAGCAATAATTATTAAATTATTATTAGTTATTGGACAATTCTATTTATCATAGTTTTGATGATTAATTTATTTGATTTTAATTATTTCATGAATGATAGTGTTAGAAAAAATGACTTATCGATTTATTACATATCTCACTAGAGGGACAAATGTAATATAACTTTGAACTGTTTTTTCTTGCTTGAGCAGAAAACAGTTATAAGAAAAAAGATATTACCGTTTATTATGTCTGCAATCTCTTGAAGGACGAACAAAGGATTTATCATTAGAGAATGAACGTAAGAGAATAGCGTGCCCTCAACTCATTCTTAACCGCTCCTATTTCCGCATTTTAACAAAAAAAGCGCCCTGCGGTCATCAATTCGTATTTGTTAAAAATAAAAATCACTTACAAACAATAATAAATAAAAGGATCCTCCTCAAATTTCAAACAAAAATGTGAAAAAAGAGCTGTGAGAGTCAGCGCAAAATCATTTTGATATGAACCGATGCTCAGAAATATGATGATGTGACGCTTTTTTAAGAAAAGACGTTACACGATTTAAAGATGGTGTTTCTGATTACTCATAGATACTCTCATACATCAGTTGAATAAATTGATTGAGAGATTTGATTTTAACAAAAGTCAAGACATTATATTATGTAAAAAGTAATAAAGTCTAATAGAAATTTAATAGTTCTTCTACAATTAATTATTTATAGTTGAGCTACCGATTATCATAAAAATTTAATTCCTTTTCGATTTTCAATACAATTAATTTTAATACTATTTAAAATTAATACTATTTAAATTTAATACTATTTAAATTAATACTATTTAAAATTAAATGTTATAAAAGTTAGAGCTGTGAAAGAATTAGAAAGAGGAGATCAAATGAAATTTTCGTTAAGGAGAAAGTGGGGGTCAAATGAAATTTTCGTTAAGAAGAACTAGATTTTAAATTGTTCAAAGAATCCGTAAATGAAGGAAAGTGCAAAGACTTTGTAGCTCTCGTATGTCTGCTTTGTTGGTTGCAATGCGAGAAAATCCTCAATAGTCTTTTCATTGAAAAGAGAGACCGCAGTTCATTTTCGATGTTTCATATCTCTTAGCGGGCGCGAGTAAAACGAAGAAACAGTGGGCGAACCCGATGTGAGTCGATCCTATCAAAAAATTGCTTCACTACTGGCGCCTGAATGTCTCGAGCATTCCTCGTATCCTTTGCTGATGGTTACTAGCGCGCTCCAATATCCTCTGTGTATACTGTTCCCTGACGATCAATGGTTTTTCTTCGTTCCTCTTTTTTCTGTCTTCTTCAGGTCTTGAGAATAGTTTTCGCTAATTAGTTTTCACTCGACAATTATATCTGTTAATTCTATATATTCCGATAAAACTCAAGTGCGTAATCTCTTTCGCTTTCCAATAAATAATTATTTGTAGATAAATCAGTCTTATTGGAAAAATAAATTGTAACTAGTGCGTCACACTCGTAAAGCTTTGGCAAACGAATGAGTTTCTTTCAAAATTTACAATTTTTATTAATAAATAATTATAGGAAAAGATACATATTAAGAATACTAATTAACACAATAAAATAAATTTATTTTTTTTTAAATGTTGATTTGTTGTATTACCACGTCCATTTTCCAGATTACTGACATTTTTGAACTTATTACTAAAAAATTACATCCGAGCAGGCTATGAAGGTAGGTTCTACGAAGCTAAGTCCTGGCATGTCTCTTTTGTTACGACCGCTTTGCTGAACGTGCAACGCTGCCAAGATTTTTCATCGTGCAGGTGGAAGTCGCAAGCTCGTCGCCGGTGTAAGCCGCATAACGACAAGTCACTCTGTCGGGCAGACAATTCAATCTTCGCGAATTGGCGGCACAAGGAGGTGCAGCTACCCACGAAGAGAGCATTATTCTTCGTCCTCCACCTGTTCCTTCTCCCTGGGCTGAAATTCGTTTGGGAACGCCAGAGATAGTAATAAACCGCCTCTCCGCGTTGACGTCCACTGCGGAAAAAAAACTGCCATAACTTGCCGTGGAACTTCCGGGCATCTTAGACATTTTCACTTGTTCCTCCACCAAGCTGAAAACTTCTGTCACCAGAAACGTTATTCCACTCGCGCTTTTCGAACCGACAAAATTTCATTTCGTCCTTGTCGAGAATAACGCCTCGCACAAACGCGAAAAACGCTTCTGTAAAAAGTGTCATCTTCAAAGTACGAATCCGCTTGCGAATATCTTGCGACACATCCTGATTATCCCGTGCACTGGATTTAATATTTTTATCTCTTTTTTTTTTTCAGTTGAAGAACTTTATTCCGAGATAAAAAATCCGCAATGAAAAATATCTTCTTCATTCGTTCTCTCTCTCTCTCTCTCTCTCTCTCTCTCTCTCTCGCACACTTGTTAAGAAAAATCAAGTTGTTAGATGAACGTAGAAGAGCTCGACTGGTCCCAGTAAATTATAAGATCTTTTCAAAGTGATATTATCTTATAGTGATATTACTTTACTTAATTCAAACTAGAACGATTTAATCTCAGAGACGTGTAAGCGTGTAATAAATCCATCTCAGACGTTTGAATGTTTTCGAAGACGTTTTTATTCGCGAATGTCTCTCATTAGAGTAAATTCGTCTCTGCACATACATGGATTTTTTCGCGATCGGATTCATTTTCATTCGTGCTCCGTGCGCGCTCGACGGAGGACATTCTTATCTCGGGTACAAGAGATATCGACACGGCGTGTCTCTGTCCGCGACATCGTTCGCCTCTCGTAATTCTTCCAAAAGCTTTCCCTTCCATTTCCCTCGGTGGGTAACCTATCTCCCCGATTTGTCAGTAAGAGACGAGAGAGAGATCGCAGTACGCTCAGCGACAGCTTTACAATTCTCTTTTCTTTCTCCCATTCTTACGAATTACTATCTCACAATTGACGCAGTTAAACAAGAAATCATGATCGAGTTAATTTTCTGATTGTAAATAATTTTGATGATTCTTTGAAATAAAAAGTTTTGTGAGTTCTTAATAAGTTCTTAAGAAGTGCTGTTAAATATTAAAGGAGCAATGATAATAAATTTTCGAGTTAAATAATATTATTTTTAACTTTTATGTGTCAAATAGGTATCGATCTATCTCTGAATAATTTCAAGATAAACAACGATCACAATAATGTATATCCTTGTTAAATAATAAACTAAATTTGAGTTAATATATTTTTTTAGTTAAATTGTTAACTCCATTATTTTAATTAAATTAACAACAAGTACCAGTAGCAACTTATAAAAATGGTTCCAAATAATTCAAGTAATAAAAATATGATTACAAATAATTTAAATTATAATTTGGCATTAGGAATTTAAGTACGTATATTGCAACATAAAAATTAGTTAGTATCTATACGTACGAAATCTTATCTTCTTTGATTTACATCTAATTACATTATGTAAATCAGAAATACTTGTTTGTGTCTTCTTAACAATTAATGAAACTAGGTTGGACTTGTATTTAACTAATCAATTGCTATCCCTTATTTCCCGTATAATACAACGCTGGATTTCGTATAACTAACATATTCTGACGTATTAATATTGCAATCACGGAGAAGAACAATAGCCGACTCAACTGTTCGATCCACCAACGGACTTTGTCAACAATTGCGTTTAATAATTAAATTAGATCCAATCGATATGGACAGACCCGCAGTTACAGTTTTATTCGATTGACAGGATAAAGTTCATCGTGTATCGCTTTGTTGCCGTCGCTTTGTCTCACTATCGCCTAAGTAGATTAAACATTAAACAGCCAACTAGATACCAAAGGTCTTTCGGCAACGTGCAGCCCAATATCAAGTGTCACGCGTCTGATTAAAACTTTCATGAGCCTACGTATAGCGCCGACGTATAAGTACTTTCACATATTCATGAAGTTTCAAGTCGAACTAGGTTCTAGGATATTTCCAGCCTCCGCCCATGGTTTGTATGCAAACGCCAACCGCTCGCGGCCGACGAACTTGTTCCCGTAAAAAAATCACCAGGTTTCGCGGACGGATGGCAGAGCGACCTATTTCACGTGCGCATGGTCACTCCGATGCAAATTGCCTTAACCCGCTTAAAAGCACGTTATTGGCACTGGATGTCGTCAGTGTCATGGCCCGCAGGGCAATCGCGTTGTCAAATATATGGATGGGATACAAATACCTGCAAGAGATACAAATATATGAATACAATAACGTATGTCTTGAACGCTAATGAAACTAATTAAATAATTTCAATTTTATTCCTTTATGTCGCAAGAATCGACAATGAAAAATTGTTTTGATTTTACAATAAATGTAAAAGAGAAATATATTTTTTAGGTTATCAAAATCGTTCTTGGTTCGATTCACGGCCATGTCAGCATGTAACTGCTCAATAATATATTAGTGCAATAATCTATTTTGTTATCTTGTCTATCTTCAATATTGTTTTCTACTGAACGTGTTTTTATCTTGAAATATTTCCTTGATTTTAGATATGATATGATAAAGCAAACATGATTTTGAGGAGTAATTATACGATGATAAAGAATATCACGAACTTTGATCATCTAGCTTAACATGATATAAAGATAAAGAATATAACATGGTTAAATATGTTCAAAGGAAATTATGTCTCAAGGCCTATAAAGCCTATATTTACTGAAAAGATAAGGTGATCATTAAACATATCCGTGTATAACTGATAACATATTAAGTCAATAAAATAATTACTGTTGTAATAATGGACAATTATGTTATATACAATATATCATTAATAATTACATTAATTATAGTCATCATATTAGTATGAAAATTATCTTGTGCATATAATTAATTGAGACGTAAAAGTATAGATGTACATTATGTTATAAAGCAGTTATAAATTAAATAATTACAAGAAAATTTTTTTCTGAAAATATTTGAATCAAAATACTTATTTAGGTTATTTTGACGTAATATATACCTACTATTTACTCTCACTCGAGCTTATTATAAGATAATATTAATTTCATTTTTATATAAAACCTTTAAACAAAATCTTAAATAAATGAGTTTGGTATTCTCTCGTTATTATTTGTATTGTAATTAATATTGTTATCAATAATTATAGTATTGCCATGATGAAATATTTCGCTATTTACATGAAGGTTTTATTAACGCTTTAATTATTAGATTCTTTATTATTAGCATCTTTATTAATTATTCGCCACCATTGCTGATTGCACACATAAATATTATTTCAATTATTTATATACATTTCCTTCGCGTGCAACAGAAATGCTAAATTGTTCATTAGTTACGAGCGTAATTACAACAAAAGTCGATTATATACTGCATTAATAATATCATAATTTTTATCACAACGTTTATGCATTTATCACGTGATTAGATAAATTGCATCAATCGACGTATTGGAAAGATTATGTGTTAATGCAGAAGAAACGATTTCCATGAAATGCAATAAATAAATAAAAGCAAACAAAAGCAAACAGTAATTTAAAAGAAGCAATATATCATTAAGATAAACAGAAATGTTAAAGTAGACGTGAGGCTACAAAGAGATATATATATATATATATATATATATATATATACGTAAGAATGCATACGACGCAACTTTTCCATGAAAATGCATAAAGTCTGCGTTGAAGAATTATAATCTCCGGAAAGTCTACTGCGGTTCGTCGACTAGAAAATAATTCTGAAAGAGTATAATTACTGTCGGGTCAGTAAAACTTTATCATTTTTCTCTTTGCCATTCTGAGCGCGCGCGGGTGCTCTACGGTGTTTTCTTTCGATAAAGCTCAAGAAAAGACAGAGGAAAGTTGAAGATAAGTACGAAAACACTTGGATCTTAACGAAGCTGCTACTGTCATATGGACTTATCTCTATAATTTTCTAGCCGCAAAAGTATTTGTCATCTTATATTATTATTCAAGATGATTGATAAATAATTTAATTTATATTTAGCAGAAAATATTTATAGCGATCAGTCATTGTCACGTATCATATCAGGGATCGGAATCGCGCAACGTCCGATAATTATCTTTATCAACTTTTTTTCGACTCTCTCGACAATTTCGTGCACGCGATAAGAGTTTTAACGCGCGTGATGCTGCAACTTTGTATCTGTATCGATTGAAACGCGAGCGAAGCTCGTTATGTACCTAACGGCAGCTCATACGCTTTATCTTTTAATTGAATCTTGGCTGTTTACTGCGCCTGATTTATTCGCGTGTATGCGAAAGAATGAAAACCGAGACGAGTCATCGAGTTTCCACCAGCCGTCACCGTGATATTTTGCAGTCATCATCAGTTGTTTATTCGCGTCGACTATAGCATATTTTCCACAAATTATTCCGCGATAGCGGCGCACGCTACATTTATGCCGTGTTCGTCATCGTTGTGTATTCTCAGCGATCACTCTTCTTTAAATACACACGAACGTTGTACTTATTTATCAAATATATCCTTTGATCGAAACGTCGATAGCTGACCGCGAGCGTAATTTTGATGTCGGGACACGGGCCCACAATAATTTTGTCTTTGTCGTTAAATGATGTTCCGTTTGTTGTGCGAGGTTACTTTGTGTACAGCCAGTTTTGTTTAACATGGTTGACGTGGTTAATTTCCACCATTGAGTATTTTGAGCATCAGTACCACAATGTACAACAACGGCACGATTACTCTGTCAAAACTATCAGAGATAACAACCCAATTTTCCCCAATTCATCGGCGTTATAACACACACAATGCGTTTTCCTTCCTTTCATCTGCGAATTAATTAAGTTAAACTTTATTTTCATAAGCGATTTAAAATGTACGAAATTTCGCAAATTAAAGGCTGCTTTAGAACTGCAAATGAAAAGCAAAATATTGCTCTTCAATTAATTTCAAATGAATTTTAACGGAATCTTAATTAAAGCAGATTACAAGTTTTTCTTACGAAAATATTTGAATGTGAACATTGAAAAGCTGTATAAAAAACGACATCCGATCAAATTTTCCCGAGAGAAAATTACCTCACCGAGTTCGTTAGAGAGAATAAAGTTTTACTATTATAAGGACTTTGTGGGACACTACATAATTTCTAGCCAAGACTCAAAGAGCTTAATCGGCGCGCACGTTTCACGAACGACGCGCCCTTTCGCTGTTATCTACCACACCTCCACGATTATTCGTGCATATTCCGCGGCCGTATAACTCGTTTCGACAGGTTGCGCAGCGTTTGTGTACTATTCGACAAAACTCACCCATGAGAAAGTTTTGACAAGCAGGTGGATAGTGCGGCCTAGTTTATTTTCCAGGTATACCACAGGGAATGGACGTTAACTCGCTACATGATTTTCTCTCCGAAACGAACAATACGTCGGCGACCTACCATCGCCTGTTACTATTAACGATGTGTCTCGATTCTTTCGATGGCGTATTATTTCTTGCAGTATCTGCAGAGAGTGCATTTTTAGTATAAACGAAAAAGAATGACAAATCTTTCGTCATGTTCGATTCAAGTGGTCTGGTATCGTCTGTTTCACGATAAAGTGGAAAATCTAGAAAGATATAGAAATGTAGGGTGTTATTATTTATTCACATGATACAGGGTTTCTGCCGAGAAATATTTAAGATCAACCAATTAAAAATCTTTGTTGTTACAGCAAAAATTTTAATAATTACATGCTTTAATTTTCAACAAGTTTCGATAAAAGCAAGAGCATAAATGTCCAATTTATACAATATATACATATGTATTTCAGAAGCTTTTCACCTGCATCAATGTGTCTTTATGGATTGACTAATTACTCACAGGAAAAGATATTGCGCGTGACAATTAAGTAAATTATAGAGCATAGGATTGATTGCTAAAACGCGAATTGACATTGTAAATTGTGATACGTATAAATTTTGTATTGTCACAAAAGCTTTCACAGAGATGTACGTCGTGCAATATCATTGTCGAATTATTATACAAAAATGACGCTGCCATTGTAAATTTGTGCCGCTGTGAATATATTGTCAGTGTGTTCCGGAAGCTTTTGAAAGAGGACGTACTATTTCCGATGTTCTGCGGCATGTCCCAGGGTTATGGAGATTGACGGGTGATATTAATTCGGTCATTTTTAGTCACGATACAACAAGGCACGGCATGGCACGATCTTTAAAAGGACTGAAAGTCGCAATCGATGCTGAAATGTGGCAGAATGCGGAGCGCATCCGGATCGTGATAGAAACTACATAAAGGAGAAACGACGTCAGTGACGAACTTATGGTACAACTTTCAGATATTTATCGGGACGAATGCATCGGCGGGATGCAATCACTTCACTGCAAGAGTTATAGGATCGTATCTTGCCGTCTTATGCAATTTTGAATTATGCCTCTATTTACGTTCGCACATTATACACGCTTTATACAGCGTGCGTTTACGATATCACGCTTACCCGAAGAAAGATTATACTTCGGCTTTACTATGTACCAGATATCGTATGTGTAGTAGTTCAGCCCCGAAGATTATACGCTCTTAAAAGCTCGCGATATTTTTCACATCGTCCATTAATCGCCTCAGCGATTTGCACACGTTATCTAAGCGAAGACTTTTCAAAAGTCTCATGTATGCGGATAAAAATTCTTTTAAAGAATAACAATATAAATGAATAATATTTTAACTATTATAATATTTACCTTTATAATTTATAATATTTACTTTATAATTTATAATATTTACCTTTCTTTAATTTCAGAATATTTTATCTCTATGCGTTTTATCTTCGTAGAAAGTATCTATAGTTTATGTTAATGTGTGTATGAAATATTGAAAAACTACTTTTGTTAAAATTGTGCAGGTAGATATAAATTCATTAAACAATTTGTTTAAAATATTCGTTTAATTGCTGCGAAATATCCTTCTTAGGATAGAAAATATATGAAATTCTGTGAAATAAAAGGTGCTCTTTTCAACGGCCGTTCTCACTATCCGTGTTTGTCGCGGTTTTGCGGTGACAAGAAAAACCGACGAAAAAGCTTACTTACGATGAGAGGGAGAAAGAATGAAAGGACGGAAACTGGGGAGACTGTAATACCTTTTCTCAAAGTGAGAAACGTTGGCATCGTCCGCGCGCATTGTCATTAAACTCGAAGGTAAAAGAAGATTATTCCGGGTACACTTTGTAGGACGTGCGTTTCCCGCGGGTCTGCGACCTAAATTTTTACGTCCACGTGAAATTAGAATGTTCCGATTCAACATCAATCAATACACTCTCGATTTCCGAGAATTCCGCAGTGGGAATTTTCATCCAGAGATCAGAGACGAAAACATTGTGTCATTACATATTTATATATATATATATATATGTGTGTGTGTGTGTGTGTGTGTGTGTGTGTGTGCGTGCGTGCGTGCGTGTGCGTGCATGTGTGTGTGTGCGTGCGTGTGCGTGCATGTGTGCGTGTGCGTGCG